>ERZ1034365.1541-NODE-1541-length-11505-cov-22.338292_pt1 | contig 11505 bp, 8 predicted proteins | sample MGYA00520615_ERZ1034365 | MGnify/ENA primary metagenome ERZ1034365 (study PRJEB33736, sample SAMEA104284505) | Azolla filiculoides | biome: Urban; feature: Water surface; material: Ditch water | place: Netherlands | collected 2015-10-28 | depth 0-0.1 m ... | reverse complement strand
ACCCAACCTACATATTTCAATATCCAATTGATATATAAACACTTTTTAAACTAAAGATGTGTAGATAACTATGCCTTTAAGGACTGGCAGTCGTAACTCTAAGACTTTTGCGTATTTATTTAAACGATATTGATAAGTTAACATTCCGTTAGAGACACAACAATCCGTCTCTCTACGACTTCCATTCCTCAAAAGACTAGAAGTCGTTTTTTACCGAAACTGTCGGTGCGAATTCATTCGCACTGTGCGGATAAATCCGCACCTACACAAAAACAGCAATACCTTGAAACTTATGTTTTGTTCGTTATTTCAGCCATTACATAATTGATCGTTTCATAAAACTCCGCCATTTTCACTGGCTTAGTAATATACGCATTAAATCCCGCATCCAAACCATTTTTAATATCCTCTTTCATTCCATGCGCACTAATCGCAATTACTGGCGTATTTTTCATATCCGAAAAACGCTTTCTAATAATTTCCAACATTTCAAAACCATTTAAATCCGGTAAATCAATATCTATTAAAATAAGATCTGGATTAATTTTTTCAATTAACTCTAAACCTGTTTTAGCATTTTCAGCAGAATACAACTGTGCAGAAGGAATTCTCTGAACAAAAGATTTAATTAATTCCGTATTAATTGGATTATCTTCAATATAAACAATTTGGCAATTATCAGGCAATTGACAAGGTGTAATCGAAGCTTTAGGATTATTTTCCAGAAAATTTCTTTGATTTTCCGCTAAAGGGAATTCCACCCAAAATGTTGAGCCTTTATTTTCCTCACTCAACACCCCTATTTTGCCCTGCATATCCTCGACTAAGCCTTTAGTAATTGTTAATCCAATGCCTGTCCCCTCTATACCACTATTTTCAGCCCCCAAACGATTGAAAGGATCAAATAAATTCGAAATTTTATGGGCTGGAATACCGTGCCCTGTATCCGTAATACTGATTTTTAAAGATTGATTATCTTGCGTTTCGGCATAAATCGTCACAGAACCATTGGTCTGATTATATTTAATAGCATTGGAAAGTAAATTTAATAGCACTTGCTTAATTCGCACCCTATCAACCACAATATAATAATCAGGCAGGGTTTCAAATAAACTCACAATTTCAATATGTTTTTTGCTGGCTAACGTATAAATTAAAATCAATACTTCTTTCATCACCGCAGAAATATTCACGATTTCTAAAGACAAACTCAATTGCCCACTTTCCAGTTTTGCTAAATCCAAAATTTCATTAATTAAGCTTAATAAATGCGTACCTGCTTGATTAATATAGGATATATATTCAGAATGTTCAGGCGTTAAAGGCGATTGTGTATCAGTTTGCAGCAATTGTGAAAATCCAATAATTGAATTCAAAGGCGTTCTTAATTCGTGACTCATATTTGCCACAAATTTTGATTTAGCATTGTTTGCTTCTACTGCTTCCACCACACTTTTTTTCGCATAACTTAATTCCTGCTCTATTTTTTTCTTTAAGCTCAAATCTTTAATAAAAATAACCCAACCTTGCCGATTGCCTGCTTCAATTTTAGAAACATTAACTAAAACTGGAAATAAAATATTTTCTTTTTTTAAGCCATTTAATTCAATTTCATAGCGTTCTTGCATCGCTTCTAAATAATCAGCGTCAAAGTCTGGAATAAGCGTAGTAATTTTTTTATGTAAAAAATCCTTTTGTGTGCCTAAAAAAAATCCTTCTGCTGTTTTATTAATGAGGGTAATTTCTCCAGCAGTATTAATCGTAATAATCCCTTCTAATGAGCAAGATAAAACAGTATCTTGAAATTCTTTATGATTTTTGATTTGGGTAAATTGCGCTTCAACTTCACGAATACTTTTAAAAACCACAAAACGTCCATTAATAAACATGGAAATTAAAATAAATCCTGCGCCAATCCAGCTAAGATTTTTTAATTGTGTAACATAGTTTTCTAAACCAATTTCATAACATTTAACAATATCATCCATTAAACCGATAAAAACTTTTTCATTGGCAAAATAAATCTCATCATACTGTTTAATTTCATTTATTTTTTCGAGATTTTTATTCAATTCTGCAATGTTTTTAACTGCAAAAACCATTTGTGTAACCGGTTGTTTAATCGCTAAAAAGTCCTGCTTAATTTTGCTATTATTTTTAAACAAACGCGAAGTTAAGACTTCGTTTTCAAGCTTTGCGTGATTGGTCGCCAGCGTATTCAAATCCGCTACGGCAAGCGCGAGAAATTCAAGGCGTTTTTGTTCTGTTTCCGCATTGGCAGAACGCGATAAGTTTTTGCCAATCCGTTGGCTGAGCATTCGTTGCCGCCCGGAGAGATTGACTTTATGCGCGTCATTATTTTGTGTCCACGAGTGAATAAAAATCAGGCTTTGATAGGCAGAAATTATGCAGCACAGCATCACAAAACTGAGAATCGAGTATTTTTTTATCAGGATGCCGGGATTTCTGTCGAGCATGTTTTTTACCTAAAAATAATGCGTTACATAATTAAAGTGAATTATAGCAGTTACTATGCCATGCTAATTCGTAAGGTTAATCGAATTGTTTTTTAATCGAACTTTTGAAACAAAGTTGTGATAGCGTTATTCGCAGTATGAACAACGCTCCACGTCAATTAACGCTCATGTTTGGTGCATTTGTGTTTGTGATGTTTTGACAGTGAGAAAAGCTTTTGCACACCCTTAGTGCAGGCGCGTAATAATATTATCTTTTTCAATAGATTAAAGATTTGATTTATAAGGAAATTTTTTTGAGTGGCATTCTCTTTGCTTTAGTTGAATGAGGTTTTTATCACGATAGCTGTCAACATCACTTTATTACGCTTGATTGGTGGGGTTATTTAGCGAGCAGGTTTATCTTATTTTCTGGTTTTAAAATTATGAAGAGTCAAAATCTATCACAGGTTAATCCAACAAAAATTATCTTTAAGGCTTATTCGATTAGCTTTTTGTTGTTGTTTGCGGTGATTGTAAGTTATCAAGCGATTTTGCTGATTGAGAATAGTGGCAATACCAGTAATGCTGAAAAAATCAATACCGCCGGCAGACAACGTATGTTGAGTGAGCGGATTGGTAAAAATTTGCTGTGGTTGTCGCAAGTTCAATCCGTGCAAGAGCGCGGTAAAGTGCTTGAAAGTATTGATAAAGATATGGTTTTGTTAAGTGAAAATCAGACAAAGTTAAAAGAAAATCCTTCGCTATTTAACTTAGGAACTTCAGAGCTGGATGAGTATTACACGCAATTAACCCCATCGTTGCAGAAAATGAAGGTGGCGGTGTCTGAAATCAAACAGATAAGCAACACAGGAGCGGTGCAGCCAGAAAGATTTAATACCGCCCTGCAACATTATATGAATAATGACGCGCTGTTTTTGGCGACGATGGATAAAGTTGTGCAGTGGTATGAACATAAACTACAACTGCATATTGACCGTTTAAGTACGCTTTCTTCTGCCAGTGCGTTTGCGATGTTGTTGGTGATGGTTTTCATTGGGCGATATGCGGTTTATCAAGCGGTAAAACTGGTTCAGCAGCTGTTTTCTGAAACCGAAAGTCATAAAGAATTATTGGAGTTGATTCTGCATAGCACGCAAGAGGGTATTATCAGTATTGATAATGCCACGCGGATTACTTTTTTCAATCGCCCAGCAGAAATTATGTTTGGATATAGCCGCAACGAGGTGTTAGGGCGCAAAATTACCGAGTTAATTCCTGAGTTTTATACTTATCGACCAGAAAACCACGCTGTGGATGCGGCGCAAAATCATCTGGAATTATTTGGGCATAAAAAAAATCAAGCCACTTTTCCGCTGGCGTTAAAAAAATGCAAAGATCATAGCCATGCAACGCATGAGTTTATCGCTTTTGTCGGTGATTTGACCTTGCAGAATCAAACTAAATCGGCTTTGGAACGTAGTGAAGAGCAATATCGCGCTGTGGTGGAAGATCAGTCTGAGCTGATTTGTCGTTATGACAGCCAGTTTTGTTTAACTTTTGTGAATAAAGCGTATTGCGATTTCTTTAAAAAAAGCAAAGAACAGTTGTTAGGCACGGTGTTTATTAATGATTTATCCAAAACCGTGCAAACGTGGTTTTTGGAAACGCATAATTGCCTGACTCCCACTGCGCATTATCATCATCACGAAGATAGCTATACGAATGCCGAAGGCGCGATTGAATGGATGAGTTGGAAAACTCGTGCGATTTTTGACAAGCAAGGAAAACTGCTTGAATATCAAGGAGTCGGCTCAAGCACCACACATCGAAAAAAAATTGAACTCGAATTGATGAAAGCAACGGAAATCGCGGTGGAAGCAAATCAAGCCAAATCCAAGTTTTTATCGAATATGAGCCATGAATTAAGAACGCCGCTGAATGCAATTTTGGGTTTTTCACAACTGTTGGAAACCGATAATCAGCAACCATTAACAGAACAGCAACACCAATCCGTTGATTATATTCATAAAGCCGGTGAGCATTTATTGGAATTAATTGAAAAAATGCTGGATTTGTCAAAGCTGGAACTCGGTGATGTCAGCTTAAGCATGGAAGTGGTGAATTTTTCTGACATTATTAATGAAACGTTAAATTTGATGCGACCTGTGGCTGCGCAAAAAAATATTCACTTAGCTGAAAACTTTGCCGCTGACCAATCTTGTTATATTTATGTTGATCGCGTGCGCTTGCAGCAAGTGATTTTGCATTTAATTTCCAATGCGCTTAAATATAATGTGAAAAATGGTTCTGTGAATTTAGATGTGAAAACCACCTCGCATAATTATGTAACCTTAAATGTGATTGATAGCGGCTCTGGGATTTCTGAAAGTCAAATTAGCGAGCTTTTTAAACCCTTCAATCGTTTGAGTGCTGATTCTAGCGGCATAGAAGGAGCTGGAATTAGTTTGGCAATGAGCAAAAGTTTGGTGGAAAAAATGGATGGACGAATTGGCGTAATTTCTGAAGCAGGTGTCGGTAGTCGATTTTGGGTGACTTTCCCAATGGTTGAATCTTTAAGAGCTGAAAGTGCAGCCCTGAATGAAAAGCTGAAAATGTCAGCGCAAACACAAAAGCTAAGCACCGATTTGCATAAAGTTCTCTATATTGAAGACAACCCAGATAACACGCGCTTGGTGGCGGCAGTTATCAAACGAATGCCGCAGTTTAGTTTTCTTGATGCCCCGAATGCGGAAGTGGGTTTGGAATTGATTGAGCAATTAAAACCTGCGATTGTGTTAATGGATATAGATTTGCCGGGCATGAATGGATTGGTTGCGTTTGCAGAAATTCAACGGCGGTTTTCGTTTGCAAAACAAATGCAGGTAATCGCAATCAGCGCGAATGTGTTGCCATCGGATGTAGAGCAAGGTTTGGCGTTAGGTTTTTTTGACTATTTGACCAAGCCAATTAATATTGTGACGTTGCAAGAAACCCTAATCAAAGCATCCGCCGTGATTGCTGCCATAATCTAAAGCGACTGAGAGGTTTTCAGCTTGCGCACCAAATAGGGGCGTGAGATGATGATGTTTTGTGTAAATCTTGAATCTTGACTAAAACGCTAGGTATAGTCATACTCTGAAAAAATTTATGAAATTAAGGTACAAAAAATGAGTAATCCGATTATTTTTTCCGAAAGCGCGGCAAACAAAGTCAGTGCGTTAATTGCTGATGAAGGCAATGACAATTTAAAACTGCGCGTTTATGTGTCCGGCGGTGGCTGTTCTGGTTTTCAGTACGGCTTTACTTTTGATGAAGAAGTGAATGAAGACGATACTTGCGTGGAAAAAAATGGCGTGACGGTATTAATTGATTCGATGAGTATTCAATATTTAAACGGCGCGGAAATTGATTATAAAGAAGATGTGTCGGGGTCTCAGTTTGTAATTCGGAATCCGAATGCCACCACAACGTGTGGTTGTGGTTCGTCGTTTTCTGCATAATTTCAAAGCGTTTTTCACGACTGGCAGTCCTTGAAGGACTGCCAGTCGTAACCTCTCACACTGAATAAACTCCTCCTAAAATTACCGGAGTTGTTGCCCCCGTCACCTGAATTAAATTCCCCGCTAGATGATTTATGGTTTGTCTAGCGAGCCACGCAAAAGCAATCGCTTCCACATGGTCAGGGTGTACACCATAATCTTCTGTCGAGCTGATTGCATAATGTGGACTTTCTAACAACGCCATTAAATAGGCATTATGCGCACCGCCACCACAAACTAACACTTGTTCAGTGGCGGGCGCGTAGTTTGCAATGGCTTCTTTAATCGTCTCTGCTGTCAAATAACATAAGGTTGCTTGCACATCTTCCGCTGAGTATTCCGCCAGTTTAGCAAGATGATTTTCCAACCATTCCACAGAAAAATATTCCTTCCCAGTGCTTTTCGGCGGCGGCGCGGCAAAATAATCCGCTTGTTTAAATTGCGCCAATAACTGCGGAATCAGCTTGCCTGTGTTCGCCCAATCGCCATTTTTATCATAATCTTCATTGCGATTTTTCTTAATCCAATAATCCATCAAGGTATTACCCGTGCCGGTGTCAAACGCAATGATGTTATCTGCGGATAACACGGTGATATTCGCAATGCCGCCGATATTCACGACCGTGACATTTTTGCCACTGTTGGCAAATACCGCTTGATGAAATGCCGGTGCGAGTGGTGCACCTTGTCCGCTTGCTGCCATATCACGACGACGAAAATCTGCAACCGTGCTGATGCCGGTTTTTTCGGCAATCACATTCGGGTCGCCAATTTGCAACGAGAAGGGAAAGCGCGTGTTCGGTTGGTGATAAACCGTTTGTCCGTGACTGCCAACCGCAATGATTTCAGATGCAGGTAGTCCAGATTTTTTCAGTAAATTATTGACCGAATTTGCAAACAAATGCCCTAATTTACAATCTAACGCGCCGTAATCACTGAGCAATAGCAATTGATTTGCGCAGCTGATGTGGCGAATTTTGCTTTTCAGTTCATCTGTAAACGGTTGATAGTCAAACGCAATTAATTTTAATTTTTCACCGCTAAAATCAACGAGTGCTGCGTCAATTCCATCAACGCTAGTGCCGGACATTAAGCCTATATAAAGTTCTGACATTTTTTAAGTGGCTGGAAATAGGGTTAAAACAGTGGAGTTGTTGAGTAGGAATGCTTTTTCACAACACCTTTTTCATCAAAAACAATCAGCAATTCTTTTATTATTCGAGATTTTTCCGGCAAAATTGAGACATTTCGAGTCGGTGTACCGCTAAAACTTACCGCAGCTGCGCTTGAGCTTGCTTTTGGATTGCCTTCCACTAATTCATATTTCCAAACTTCAAGTCCTGAAGTAAAAGAGGAGAATTTTGGCGCGTTAAACAGTTTTTCAATTTCAGCTTTTGTGGTTTTTCCATCAATAATTTCTTGCGAAATGGAAGAATCAGCTGCTGTTTTCAAATTGTCATTTGTGACATTTACACAACCTAATAAAGTTGCCAATATCATTGAGAATAATGCCGTTTTAACGAATTTCATAAAAACCTTTGGATTTAAAATCGCGGTAGGAGAAAAGGAAAATGGTTACATGATGTAATTTCCGTATTTTACTGCTTTTCATAGGGAGTATTTGTTATTCTGCTCAGTTTATTTTTTAAACGCGAATAAACTCTCGATTGAATTTGCTTTTATATCTACCAACGTTTTATCAATCCGCAACAGTTGCAGAACAGGATTTTTTACTCACAATAATGCTAAAAATTTTCAAGACGACCAGTCGTCTTGAAAAAATTCACGCAGAAAAGCATCGGTAGAAGGTAAGAAGCGAAGCCGGCGCAGAATGAAACGTAATATGCCTCCGCTTACGTTGCTGCCAATCGGAGTTACCCGTTTTTCAATGGAATAGAGTTGAAACAAGTCTAAATAATGTTTAGCGGATTTTTTCGGAAAAAAAGCAGAAGGCTGAGCCTGTGGGCTTTGGGATTGTTCACTTTCATTTTTACTTTCAATAAGATACCTATTTTATTGTGTGTTATTTCACGTTTTTATCACATAGTTATAAAAACACTTTCTTTTTCTAACAAACTGGAAAATCATATCAATACGGTTGGTTATTTTATTAACTACTACAATGAGCTTGTCACTTGTATCCGGTTTTTAAAACACCACTCGTATTATTGTAGGACTACCTACTTTGGTATATTCACTTTAAGAGGCTTAACATGAAAACAACATCCACACTCAATCAAATTGGGTTTTGGATGACTAAAGCAATCGCTATGGATGATTGCAATAGCCCTTCAAAACACACGCACACTTTACAAAAAAAACACTCTATTAATCAGAGAATAACTCAATTCAGCTTGATTCAAGTTTTACTGCTGATAAGCATTTTACTCATACAAGTTCCATTTAAAGCCAATGCTGATAGCAATGCTTACACAGATGACCGCTCTACCGCTGTCCCTACCGCTTGGTGGCTATACACCGGAGCAAGTGCCAGCACTATCGGTAGTTTGATCAATACAAATGCAGCACGTTTAACCGATATAGAACTCTATTCTGTTGTCAATGGCGTACCTTATTTTACGGTGCGAATGGTCAAAAACTCTGGCACTTATGCAGTGCCCGGATGGTGGTGGTATTACGGCTTGACTTCTGCTCAAGTTAGCACTTATTTAACTCAAAATAACGGTCGGCTCATTGACCTAGAGCCTTACGATGCTGGAGGGGGTAATATTCGCTATGCCGTGATTATGGTATCGAACACCGGCACAGCTGCACGCACTTGGTGGTGGCAAACCGGAGTCAGCTCTGGCACTCTATCCGCTTTGATTAGCAGTAACAATGCCCGAATCATTGATCTGGATAGCTATTTTATAGGAGCAACCCAATATTACAGTGCTGTTTTTGTCTCAAATACCGGTTCTGATGCGAAAGCATGGCAATGGTGGTTAAACCAAACGGCGGCTGATGTGAGTGCAAAATTATCCGCATTTGGCGGTCGTTTAGTTGATATTGAACGATTACCCAGCGGCAACTACAACGTTGTCATGGTTAAAAACAGTAGGACAGATACTTTCTCCTGGTGGTGGAAATTAGGTTTTGCTTCTGCCACTGATGTGTTGAATTACGCCAATCAACTAGCGACACGACCTGTTGACATTGAAACCTATTTAGATACAAATGGGGCGCGTCGTTATTCTGCTATTTTTATTGACAATGCAAATACAGCGGCAACCCGAAGGATTCGCAGTATCTTTACACAAAGCTTTATGGACTCATCAGGCAATCTACGCGGCATCTTTGAAGCTTATTTGAAACAGGCAGGCTCATCCGTGCTGGTTGATTTGAATTCATCACGTCGCGCCGAAACTGCCAGCTCATTGAAATCTTTGCACTTGTTACATGCCATGCGGTCGGTGCAGGCTGGTGAAAATTTAACTTCCAGCTTTACCTATTACAACTATCCAAGCAGCAGTGCAAATCCTGCCTCAAATGCCTGTCCTAAACCAGCTGATGAAGTCTTTGCTAACATGAAAACGGATTATAATTTGGGAAAAGGATTAACTGAGATGATGCGTATTTCAGACAATCGTACAACCCGAGGGGTCGTGTTACGTTATGGCGGCTTTACTCCCATCAACAGCACCGCCTCTTCAGTAGCAGGGATGGTTGGTACTCAATTGCGCCATAATATTGGCTGTGCTTACTGGAATTTCTCTACCAGTCGATACGATACCAGTCTTCGTAATGACACTACCGCAGCAGATTTGGCTCGAATTTATGAAGGCGTTTGGAATTCTGTGTCCTTGACAGGCACAGCACGCACCGGATATTTAAATTTTGCCAATCCTGGTTCAGGCGTAAGTGCTAGCCTGCAAACCATTATCAATGAAGAAGCGACTGCTCAAGGTAAATTAGCTATTGCTTCAACGTTCGGTTCGCTAGTACGTTCATGGGGAAAAGGAGGAAGCTACGGAACTTGCTTGCCTAACTCTGTGGGCGGGTGCGGTCAAACTGTCATGATTCGTTCAGGAACTGGCATTATTCGCTTTCCTATCAAAGTATTGGGTGTCGTTAATTATCGTACCTATGTATTTGGTAGATTGATTTCTGACGTTCCAACCGTCAGTTTTACTAGCCCTGATATTACTGCGTACGAGGCTACATACGCTAAAGCCAGTAATGAACTGTACAGAGAGGTTATTCGTTCTGCATTACTCACCTGGTGATTTTTTTAGAAAGTAATCCTTTCAAACGTTTAAATCATCACGCATATCCTTGTTAATCGGAGAGCAAGCGGGGGTTGCTCTCCCCTTAATTTATCCCCTTTATGCAACATTATAGATCTAGTCTCCCCTGTTTTAATTCTAGTTTTGTTGCGTTAAATTTGATTAAGTAGCAGAACAGGCAGATTCAGCAGTTGGAAAGTGCGATTTTGCCGGATTAACTTTGTTTCTGCCAAAGCGCGAACCATTCAGTTAAATCGCGGCTGTCGCCTAGCGCGTTGAGTTGGCGGTCAATCGCATCATGGTTGCCCCAGATTACCGTTGCCCAGTCGCCCTGCTCCACGCGCGATTCGATGTCTTTGCAATAAAGTCCTTTGTCGCGCTGCACATAGAAACCGTAAGTGCGGCAAGCGACAGGTCGGTAAGCGTAAACCGTGCAAGCTCCTTGCGCTTGATTCAGCATTGGGCAAGTAATAGGACGTGAAGTTTGCGCAGCCAATGCACTGATGCCGTTGCCAATTTCCGAAAGTTGTTCTGAGGGTAGCGAGGCGAGTCCTTCTTGCAATAAATTCCATTCCGCTGCGGTGAGTTTGGGGATTTCGGCAAGTCGCTTACAGCAGTTATCGCAACCCATTCGACAAAGCCAATTTGAGTTGTCGTCAATGATGGTTTGGACACGCGCATCAATTTCGGCGTGGAGTTGGGGGAGTTTATTCATTCTATTTTGAAATATCTTTTTGAGATAAACCTGTAACTTTCATCACTCTTTCAATTGTAAGTCCGTCTTGTAACATCGCTTTAGCCAAATTTATTCGCTCTAGCCATTTTCCCTCTTCCAGTCCTTCTTCTTTCGCTTCTTTTTTTGCCGTATCCATGACATTCATAAAATCGCGATAATATTTTAAGCTCAATTCATACGCATGACGGTCTTCGTAACTTTTATCAGCAAGCTCATTGAGTTTAAAATTGGCTTCAGCATATATTTTTCTCAAATTTGAATCCGTAAAAGGATTTATAAATGTGCCTAATGATTTATCGGTCATTTTTTAGTCGCCGATTTTAATGGGATTTAATACTTTTATTCCCGAAATATCCAAAAAATCCTCAACATTTCGGGTTAAAACTGTGTCATTAAAATTTAACGCTGTTGCGGCAATATAGCAATTTCAATTCTAACAGATATAAAAGTTATTAACATATTTAAAATATCCATTTATATCTTCTAAAGATATAGACTCAATAGCCGAATAAATAGATAAGCCAAGATGAAGCTCACATCTAGGTTTA
>ERZ1034365.1540-NODE-1540-length-11506-cov-3.149444_pt1 | contig 11506 bp, 13 predicted proteins | sample MGYA00520615_ERZ1034365 | MGnify/ENA primary metagenome ERZ1034365 (study PRJEB33736, sample SAMEA104284505) | Azolla filiculoides | biome: Urban; feature: Water surface; material: Ditch water | place: Netherlands | collected 2015-10-28 | depth 0-0.1 m ... | reverse complement strand
GTGTCGCCTGGCTTGGTTGCATACTCGTTGATAATTGCGGTTTTTACTGCTGCATCTAATGCCATTTGGTCCCTTTCAAGAACTAACTGCGCGGTGCTCAAAACGGAGTGTTTTGGCTCTCTTTATCCGCGGCCGATACACGGCAACCTCATGAGTCTAGCCGAATTTAGGCGGTGGCGCTAGGCGAGGCTTTGGTTTTGGTTGGCAAGACGGTCACGATAACTGTAAAGAAGGGCACCCAACTAAGCAGCAGCCACCAGGCGCCAAACCCAGCATCTCGCATGCGGCGCACCTGGGCGGCAAAAAGCGGCAACCCGTAGACGAGGCCAGCAAAATTGCTAATTGGTGTGGCTTGAAAACTCTCAAGCAGGGCGGCATTTAGCAGGTCAAGGTTTAGGTTTGCTGGGTCGGCCTCTAGCGCAGCAGCTAATGCATCGGCCGCAACGGTTGGTGCCGGAAAAATAATTTGGTCAATGACGCCCAGCACCAAGCTGACGAGCAAAGTAAACAGTACGAAATACCAGTACTCGCGGCGAGCTGCCACTCCCCTAAAAACAAGGTACTTCTTGAAGCACACACCGATAGCGGCGGCAAAACTCATCTTCTGGTTATTCATGTTTTTAGTTTAGACATGCAAATGCCCCAACCGACTAGGGAGAGAACGGTTGGGGCGCTTGCAACTACCTAGGGGGTTGTAGTTGTTGGGGTTGGAGCTGAAGTTTGGTTTGGGTCCACTTGGAACCGACCACCCTGTTCGCCATCGCGATGTTCGGCATCAACATCACCATCGCGTTCATCATGGCCTGGTTTTGGTGGGCGCTGTCCGTCGAAAGGTTTGCCGTGGCTTGCATCACGATCAAATTCTTCTGCAAAGCCAGGGCCCTCTTGGTGTGGAAGCACGGTTTTTGCAGCTACTACACCGCCAGTAAATGCAGCGCCAATCGCCAGTGCAGAGCCAATAGATACTGCTGTAATTTTTGCTGCTCGGCCGCTCTTCCAGCTACTAAAGCGTGACTGCTTTGGCTCTTCGACCAAATAGGTCTCGTTTTCTAGATTTTCTTTCTTAGACATTTTGATTCCTAATCTTCTTCGTTTTCATCATCGTCATCATCGCGTTCATCATCTTCGTAACCGTGATCATCACGGTCATCATCAGAATCTGCGTAACTCTTATAGGAACTTGTATTCGAACCGGTTTGGCCGCCGCCTGCAGATGGAGTTGCACTGGAAGTGTTTCCATAAGAATCTGCGTTTATTTGAGGAAGTTCAAGAGACGCGGAGTTCTTTTTCGGAGCAGCTTGCTCAAGGGGCAAGGCAACGATTGGAGCGCTTTGTTCAAACAAGATTGAAGCGCTGGCCTCATCGGCAGAGGCAAATCTACTGCCAGAGGCGTTCACAATCACCGGTGAATCTGCCGAGTCTGCTGTGCTGTCTTCTAATTGCGGGCTAACGGCGTGCGAGATAGGTGAATTGGCAAAAGCGTTTCCGCCAATCACGGTACCCACAGCCACTAGACCTAATGCCGCGATGCTTTTTGTGACTCTTGAGCCCTTTGCGCGAAGTGGCTTCTCGTAAATGTAGGGGCTGTCGTTGTTTTCCATACCTTTACAGTGGCACTCCAGTTTGAGCGAACACCCCGAAAGGTCTGAGTATTACCTGTGAAAGATTGAGTTTAAAGACCCAGAATTCGGCGAACTTTTTCAAGGTCAAGATTGATTTCTTCTACTAAGTCTTCAACGCCATTGAACTTGGCGGCAGGGCGGATAAAGTCCACGAACTCTAGGGTGACAACTTTGTCGTACAGATCAATGTCGTTTCGGTCTAGCACGTGAGATTCAACTAATCGCGGCACCGCCTGAAAAGTTTCATTAATTCCAACCGAATGCGCCGCTGGATAACGTTGGCCATCAACTACCAACCAACCTGCATAAACCCCATCAAGCGGAAGGTAGCCCTCGCAGTCTCTAGCCATGTTGGCAGTTGGAAAACCTATGCTTCTACCGATTTTCAAGCCGTGCTCAATTATGCCCACGCTAGTGTGGATGTGGCCTAGCATTTCAGCGGCCTTTGCCACTTGACCTAGGTCAAGCGCCTCGCGAATTTTGCTGGTAGAAATTTTCTCACCATTTAATTCAGCACTGGAGATAACTCTTACTTCAAAGCCCAGCTGCTGACCTAAATCATGAAGGGTCTGCACATCACCACTGCCTTTGTGCCCAAATTTAAAGTCTTCACCAACTAAGACGATCTTTGCCTTGAGGCCATCTACCAAAATCTGCTGAACGAATTGCTGCGGTGACAGTTTTGCCAACGCGTCATCGAAAGCAAGAGTTAGCAGTACATCAATTCCGGTTTCTTGAATCAATGCGTTTTTTTGAGTTGGACCAATTAGAGGCAACTTGCAGTGCTCTGGATTTAGCAAAGCATCTGGGTGTCTATCGAATGTGACAACCACTGATTGAATAGCATGCTCATCTGCAGCCGCCTTTAGAGATCCAATTAGCTTCTGGTGACCCTTGTGTATGCCGTCAAATTTGCCGACAGTTACTGCGCTGGCAGTGAATCCTCCAACAACCTGATTGATTGAACTTATTGATTGCATTAGTTCCTTTTACCAAGCCAGATGAGACCCAAGATGGGAAGCACGAGCGGAACAAAGCCGTAACCCTGTCCAAATTTTGACCACACCGAAGGATGCGCGAAAAGGTCTGGTTGAACGAAACTCAATACTCCAACGCTTATTACACCCGCTAGCTCAAAAACGATTGTTGCCTGGGCAAGAGATCTAAGATTTGGTTTTGCCAAAGCAACAGTTGCGAAAATATACACAACAGCAGCTAGTGCCGAGAGACTGTAGGCAAGTGGAGCTTCGTTGAATTCACGAAGTAATTGATAGAGCGCTCGAGCCGAAGCGGAAACCGCAAAAACTGCGTAAACCGCGATAAGCACGCGGCCTACGCCTAGAGTCTTTGGCTTGGTTGACATGCCACCAGCCTAACAAGGCTGGACTTGGCTCACTCTGCAGGAAGCTCCGCAGGTTGAGGAAGGCCACTACGCGCTATGTCTAGAGATTCAAATCGAACTCGCTCGGCAAGTGGGTTGTAGTTTGATGCAGCCAAAACACCTTGACTATCTAGACGAAGCAGAAATAGGGCCACAGCGTGCTTCAAGAGAGTGTCCTCTGCGCAGGAGTATAGGTACACCGGGTAGATTGCTTGATACGGCTGCGCTGCTTCGTTTAGGCCTTCTTGCGCTTTTGGCTTTACTGATGAATCAAGCTTCACATCAACTCGGGAGCCCTTCTTTGAAGGCACAAGCTGGGACGCGGCAGACGCCACCCCAAGATTGTCGGCAGCAGCAAGTTTTTGCTCTCCGGTTTCTTTATCGATGCCAGTGATTAGCGCAACAGAATAAAGACCCAGATTGAGCACCTGACTGTTTGGAGCAATTACGATTTCGCCTTCTTCAATTGATTCAAGAACGAAATCTTTTTGAGTAGTTATGTCGGCGGTGGAAATGTCTTGCTTTAGAGACAACATCCAACTAGTTAGCGATGAAAGTGCAAGTTCATCGGCAACATTTCTTACCTTGATAGCAAGATCTGGGAATTCGGTGCCCGGATTATCTTCTGAAATTAGCGGGTCATTCCAATTACTAATTTCACCGTTAAGAACTGCGGCCAAGTTCTTTGGGGTCAGCTGTAAAGAACTTGAATCGGAAAGCTGGAAAGCAACCGCTGCCGCCTCAAGGGCAAAGGGTACAGAGAAACTTACAGGACACACAGTTGAATCAACAGGATAACTTGAAATTATTAGATCTGAATCAGAGACAGATTCAGCTTGCGCCAAAGCCATCGTTGGCAACGGGTCTACGCAGGCATACTGAAGTGAGTCAATCCACTGCAACGCTGGGTCACTCATTTCGGCAGGGAAACTTGCAGAAACAAGCCCCTCTTCACAGGTGTAACTCTGCTCTAAAATCTGAGCGGCTACTTCAGGTGGCATAGGCGGATCACAAGCAGTTAGGTTAAACGACAAAATCATCGCGGTCGAAATTGCGATGACGTTTCTTGAAACTTTACTTTTTCTCATGGCCCATCTTTGTTCGTTATTGACTGGAAAAGCGTGGCTGCTGGTTGCCCAACAGCCACGCTCCTCAGAGTTTGCTACTTAGTGCTGATAGTTGCGATCTGTGCCAAAGCTGAGTTCTTCAACTTGGTTGGAAGAGCAACGTAGCCCAGGCTTGCACCCTTAGTTGGGATACAGCTTGAAACCACATACTTGAACCAACCCTCAACTGCTGCAGACTTGGTAGAAGTTCCGCCCTTTGGTGCTAGACCGTAGGTCACAATTGTTAGTTGGTAACCACCCTTGACCTTCTTAGTGAAATCAATGGTTAGCGTGCCATCGGTAGCCGCGTTTGCTGAGTCAACAACGGTTGACTGACCAGCTAGGAACTTGGCTCCGGCAGCGGCTGACGGTGCAACAAACTCACCGTTTGCGTTCTTTAGAGCGGCGTACGCAACCTTTGCAGACACAGCGTCTGATAGGTCAAAGTATCCAAATGCGTACTTGGTGTCCTGAACTTTGTCTGCCAGGACTGATGAGGTTGCCTTTACAGTGGCGGTGCTGTTCGTGCTCTTGATCTGCGCACCAAGGTCTTTGCTCTTGGTCCAACCAGCGGTTGGAACATTCTGAGCCAAGTAGTTAGTCAGGTTTTCGGTGGTGCCTGATGCATCACGGTAGAAAGTAAGAATGCTCTTAGCAGGAAGCTTTTTGCCTGGGTTCAACTTAGCGATTGCTTTGTCGTCCCACTTTTTGATGGTTCCCTTTAGGATTCCAGAAACAGCTGCGGCATCAAGCTTTAGGTTTGTAGGCAAACCTGAGCTCTTGTTGTAAGCGAAAACAACTGGTCCACCTAGTAGAGGAACAGTCACGAATGATGAAGGCTTTGACTCGGTTGAACCGTAAGTGCCGTCTGTAGCAGCCCAGTCAACAGTGCCCTTAGTGAATTCGCTTCGGCCAGTACCTGAGCCGGTTGAAGTGTAAGTTACAGTGTCGTTCGAGGCTGGGTCATAGTGTGACAAGCAGTACTGAAGAGCACCGTTCGCGAATGATGAGCCCTTACCTGCAATTGCATCAGCTGCGAATGCTGGGGTTGCGGTTGCGGTTAGGCCAAGCACTGCAACAACTGCAGCTGCCTTGGCGAAGAACTTGTTGTTCATTTTTCTCCTAGTTAGTTGTCTTTGTTTGACGTGTTAATCAAAGAACGGTCCAGATAACGGCTGTTGTACTCGCGGTTGATTGCTTGAAAACTTAAAGTAAACAATTGGTGTTGAAATTAACCGAAGTGGCCATTGACGTAGTCATTGGTACGTGTGTCTATTGGCTGATTAAAGACCTGCTCAGTCTCACCAAACTCAACTACTCCCCCTGGCACATTGTCGTCGGCTAAGAAAAATGCAGTTTGGTCTGAAACGCGCTGTGCCTGCTGCATGTTGTGCGTCACGATAACAATGGTCATTGAATCGGAGAGCTCTTGAATGGTCTCTTCGATTCTGCGAGTTGAGCCTGGGTCTAGAGCAGAACATGGTTCATCCATCAAAAGAACGCGTGGATCCATAGCTAGTGAACGCGCAATACACAAGCGCTGCTGCTGGCCACCAGAAAGCGAAAGCGCCTGATCGTTTAGACGATCTTTCACTTCATTCCAGATAGACGCGCGACGAAGGGAAGTTTCAACCAGTTCGTCTAGATCGTTGTTTTTACGGCCGGATAGCTTTAGCCCGCTGATGACGTTCTCACGAATCGACATGGTTGGAAAGGGGTTCGGCTTCTGAAAAACCATGCCTATCTTGATGCGCACGTCTACTGCGTTCATTTTTGGATCATAGATGTCTTGACCATCAAGCAGCACAGAACCGGCAAGCCCGGCAGATGGAATCAGCTCGTGCATGCGGTTTAAAGTGCGCAGGAAAGTTGATTTGCCGCAACCTGAAGGCCCAATCAATGCTGTCACCTTATTTGCTGGAAAGGTAAGGCTCACATCTTGCAATACTTGGCGTTCGCCAAACCAAACACTCACATTTTCAGTGCTCAGACTTGAAGCAGCATCTTGAACTTTAGACATTATTTGCCTTCTTGATTTTCTTAGGTGATGAATTTTTAGTGCGACCAATGATTCGAGCTAGACCGAAGAGGATTCCAACAACAGCCAACAGAACCAAAGCTGCACCCCAGGCACGCGCCTGCGAAGTGTCGTATAGCGAGCCAAGGAACCCGTAAACAAAGGTTGGCAGCGTGGCTATGCCGCCAGAGAACGGGTTCAAGTTGGTGCTGTTGTTGGCATTAATTGTGAGAATCAGCGGCGCTGTTTCACCCACAACACGAGCTAACCCAAGCAGTAGAGCCGTTACAATTCCCGATTTGGCTGCTGGCAAAATCACCTGAAAAAAAGCTCGGTAATTTGGTGCACCTAGGGCCAGCGCCGCTAGGCGAAGATCTGAAGGCACCAAACGCAGGGCCTCTTCAGCCACGCGAGCAACGGTTGGAAGCATCAATGGAAAAAGAGCCAACGCGCCAGTGAATCCAGATCTCTCCAAATTGGCAAAGCCCATGAACGAAAGAATAAACAGACCAGCTACTACAGAGGGCAAACCGCTGAGTGCTTGTGTAACGGTTCGAACCATACCCGTAAGTTTTGAGCTCGACTGAGTTAGATATACCGCCATGGCAATTCCAAGTGGCACGGCTGCAAGTGTTGTCATGGCAACAATCATCAAGGTACCAAGAATCGCGTGCCCCACGCCTCCATACTCAAGCGATGTAGTGGTGCTCACATACTTGTTGTTTTGGTAAATGAAGTGCGGGCTCATTGCTGCAGAGCCTTGAATTACTACCGAAACCAAAACCGATACAAGCAACACTAAAACTGTTGCCGAAAAGAAGATGACAAAAAGCACAAGGAGTCCATCCTTGACACCTCTGGCGCCTTGCCTCTTCATTCCGAGTACACAAACGGAAATTAGCTGCAGCGGCAGAAATACGCCTAGCAAGCCAATAGAAAAATCAAGGCCCATCAAAATGGAAATCAAAATTGCCAATGCTGGGGGAACAACTGAACCAGCGAGAATATCAAGGTTTCCGGCTAGTCCATGATTAAGCCATGGTTGACGTTTCTGAACTTGTGACGACATTAGCGAGACCGCCCTGCTGATCTAGAAACAATTACGTTGGCAATGCCGTTGATGATTAAAGTGACGATGAAGATCACTAAACCGGCAGCCATTAGGCCTTCAAATTCTTTCTCAGTAGCTTCACCGAAACGCGACAAAATCCAAGATGCAACCGCGCCACCATGGGGTTCAAGAATTTGGTACCAGTTGATATCGAAAGTTAACTGAAGAACATAAAGAATCGCGACGGTTTCTCCGATTGCTCGACCAAGGCCAAGCAGAATTCCACCCACGATACCCGGTGCCGAGGTTGGGAGGATAACTCTAGAGAAGACAGAGAACCTGCTTCCGCCCAGGGCAAGTGCGCCGTTGATTAGGCCTGAATCTGTCTGGCTAAAAATCTCGCGAGTTACAGAGGTGATAATTGGAACAATCATCACAGCCACGATCCATCCGGCAATAAATGGCGAATCAATATAAGTTGGCTCTTCGCCCGTTACTTCGAAAAGCGGAATGAACCCCAGGGTTTGGTTAAGAATCTTTGCCCAGTTGGCTGCAACTGGCGCGAAAGACAGCAACCCCCAAAGGCCAATCACCACCGAAGGCAACGCAGCCAATAGGTCTATCAATGTCGTAGCAATTTTTGAAAGACGCGATGGAAGCATGAAAACAATCGCATAGGCCGCAGAAATAGCCATTGGGGTTGCAATCAAAATACCCAAGAACGCGACCTGCAGGGATCCCCAAATCATTGGGCCAAGTTGCATTACCGGTGGGTCTGATTCCACATCCCAGGTGTTGCCAAAAATAAACGCCGGGCCTTGCTGCTGCAGCGCCGGCCATGCTTTTGCAAAGAGAAACACCAAAATCAGGGCAACCAGAACAAAAGCAAAATTGGAAGCTATGGATGTAGTTCTAAAAAACCACTTATCGCCAGTAGACAAAGGGCCAACCGATAGTTTTCGGCGTTCTTGTTGAGTCACAGCAGGACGGTTGGGCATGCCTCAATCATCAGCAAGCCGGGTGAAGAGAACCTGTGCGGATAGTGAACGGGAGGTTAATTAAGCGTCGAAAATGGCTATTTTTTTAGTAATTTCCGGTCCAAATTTGGCTCATTCGAACCAACATCACGGCCACTGTCAGAGCCCCCACACCCAAAACCAAGGTAGACCATCGAGTTCGCTCTATCAAAGCCCAGAAAGCCGCTGCCACCGGAATCATTAGGGCCACAATCAAATAGGCGAAGAATTCAACGGTGTCAGTTCTTGCTCGCTCCCCCGCTATCACCAAGACAATTGAGGCAATAAGTTGAACAAGCAGACCAAGCTGAACCAGAGCTAAAGCGCCAAGGCTTAGACCGCTTGGTTTACGTTTTGCTAGACCCAAAATAAGAGCAAAAACACCTGCTACCACGGCAACAAACAACTGCCCCGAGTACAGCCAATTAATCATCTTGATCACCCTCTGCAAAAACCACTAGAGATTTAACATCTTTACCAGAAACCGTAAGCATCGCTACGAGCTTGCCAGTTGAATCAATGCCCGCAAATGACTCACTGCCTTCGCTGACGGCCTTAAGCCTTTTTCCGTGCCGCAGATCAAGCGCCTCTTGCTCGCTTAGTATGCGAATTTCAAACTGCTGTTTTGCTGCCGATGAAATATCCAGCACCGATAACGTTTCTGAAGTTAAGCCTTCGAGTGACTGAGCTTGTTCAACTGAGTAAGAACCGATTCTGGTTCTGCGAAGCGCAGTTAGGTGACCACCAACACCAAGCGTGGAACCCAGGTCACGGGCCAACGCCCTGATGTAGGTTCCAGAAGAGCATTCAACCACTACGTCTAAATCTAAAAAGGTGTTTTCACCTTCAACTATCAAAGTTGGTTCGCTAAGCGTCACAAACTTTGAAATTTTGACCGCACGAGCAGCTAATTTGACTTCATCGCCAGATCTAACTTTTGCATAGGCTCTTTGCCCGTCAACTTTTATTGCGCTAACTGAGCTTGGAACCTGTTGGATTTCTCCGCGAAGCGAATCAAGCGCTTGTTCAATTTGAGCCTTGGTGATTGATTTCAGGTTTTGCTCGTCAGCTATCGAGGTGAATTCAGATTCCTTGTCATCAGTTATCGTGGCAGCGCCCAGCCTTATGGTGGCGTAATAGGTTTTATCTTCGCCAACTAAAAAAGTTAGGAGTTTGGTGGCTGAATTGATGCCGATAAGCAGTAAGCCGGTAGCCATGGGGTCTAAAGTGCCCGCGTGACCAACCTTGCGAGTGCCAGCTATCTTTCGAAGTTTGGCAACGACATCATGGCTAGTCCAGTCGGACGGCTTGTCGATAAGAACCAAACCAGAAGCCATTTATTCTTCGTCTTCCTCAGGGTCAACGATGATTTTGGGCTCTTTATAAGGATTCTCATCGCCAGCCCATTTGGCTTTCTCGGCCAGGCGAGCCACTTCGGCATCGCGATTGCGGGCCTCTGCAAGTAAGTCGTTCATGTGAGCCGCGGTTTCGGGAATCTCATCAAGCACGAATTCAACCGTTGGGGTTAGGCGAACGTTTAGGTTGTGCCCAACTTCGCGGCGAATTACTCCACGATTGCGGTCAATGATTTCGGCGCTGCGCTGTTTGTCTTCAGGTGTTCCATAGACCGTGTAGTAAATGGTTGAGTGCTGAAGGTCTGGAGTTACTTTGACATCGGTAATGGTGACGAAGCCCAGGTCTGAATCTTTAACAGCGTTGGCAAGCGCCTCGGCCACTAAAACCTTGATTCGTTCCGCCAGTTTCCTGGAGCGGGCTACGTCAACCATTACCTAATCCTTTGATCTATTTATTAGACGCGAGGCTTCTCGCGCATTTCGAAGGTTTCAATGATGTCTTCAAGCTCAAGCTCGTTGTAACCCTGCAGACCGATACCACACTCGAAGTCAGTCTTGACCTCGGTTGCGTCATCCTTGAATCTCTTTAGAGATTCAATCTTTAGGTTGTCAGCAATTACCTTGCCAGCGCGAAGAACGCGGGCTGAAGAGTTGCGCTTGATTGAACCAGAACGAACGATTGAACCTGCGATAGTTCCAACCTTTGAAGACTTGAACAGTTCGCGTACCTCTGCGGTACCCAACTGGAACTCTTCGTACTCTGGCTTGAGCATGCCCTTAAGAGCCTTCTCAATGTCATCGAGTGCTGCATAGATAACTGAGTACTGACGAATGTCCACGCCCTCGCGGTCGGCACGTTCCTTAGCCTTGTTGTCTGGCTTGACGTTGAAACCAATGATGATCGCTGAGTCAACGGTTGCAAGGTTAACGTCAGACTCGGTAATTGCACCAACACCACGGTGGATGATGCGCAACTGAACTGAGTCATCAACTTCAATCTTGAGCAATGAGTCTTCAAGTGCTTCAACAGCACCAGAAACGTCACCCTTGATGATCAGGTTGAGTGACTCAACCTTGCCATCTTCAAGTGCCTTAGTGAAGTCCTCAAGGCTTACGCGCTTGCGAGTCTTAGCAAGAAGAGCGTTTCTGTCTGCTGCTTCACGCTTTTCTGCGATCTGACGTGCCTGGCGCTCGTCTTCGGTAACCACGAATGTGTCTCCCGCACGCGGAACCGACTGTAGACCAAGAACCTGAACCGGGCGGCTAGGAACTGCGGCTTCAACGGCAACACCGTTTTCATCAAACATTGCACGAACGCGACCGTGAGCGGCACCGGCAACAATTGAGTCACCAACGCGCAAAGTACCTGACTGAATTAGAACCGTTGCAACTGATCCGCGACCCTTGTCAAGGTTGGCTTCAATAGCAACACCACGAGCGTCTTTATTTGGGTTTGCACGCATGTCTAGAGCAGCATCGGCTGTTAGCAGCACCGCGTCAAGAAGTTCTTTAATACCCTTGCCGGTCAAAGCAGACACGTCAACGAACATCACATCGCCACCGTACTCTTCAGCAACCAAGTTGAACTCGGTCAGCTGCTGACGAATCTTGGCAGGGTTTGCACCTTCTTTATCGGTCTTGTTTACTGCAACAACAATTGGAACACCAGCAGATTGCGCGTGGTTCAAAGCTTCAATTGTCTGAGGCATAACACCGTCGTCAGCTGCAACTACAAGGATTGCAACGTCAGTTACCTGGGCACCACGTGCACGCATGGCGGTAAACGCCTCGTGACCAGGGGTGTCAATGAAGGTAATTGCACGGTCAACATTTTCGTGTTCAACGTGTACCTGATAAGCACCGATGTGCTGAGTAATACCACCGGCTTCGCCAGCGATTACGTTGGAGTTTCTAATGCTGTCAAGCAAGCGAGTCTTACCGTGGTCAACGTGACCCAT
>ERZ1034365.1538-NODE-1538-length-11525-cov-3.059399_pt1 | contig 11525 bp, 9 predicted proteins | sample MGYA00520615_ERZ1034365 | MGnify/ENA primary metagenome ERZ1034365 (study PRJEB33736, sample SAMEA104284505) | Azolla filiculoides | biome: Urban; feature: Water surface; material: Ditch water | place: Netherlands | collected 2015-10-28 | depth 0-0.1 m ... | reverse complement strand
TTGACGGCCAGCACCACGGTGCGTCGAATCGTAAATATGACTGCTCTCACCGTGGCAGACGCCAACGCGAGCCGGTAAGGAATAAGCGTTCAGTTAGTACACACTTCTTTACGCCTTCCTCACAAAGGCCTTGCCCCTTAACCGGGCGAGGCCTTGCTTTTTTGGCGGGGATGGGCGACACTACAGGCCTTGAACTATCGGGTTTACCCGAATCTTGTTACGAGGAATTTGTGTGAGCGGCAACAGGTTCAAGTTAGTACTTACTGGCCTTTTGTTAATCGCAACGCTGGGTGTCGAAAGCGTCAGCGCCAAGTCCTTCTGGACCATGCCCGCTGCCTCTGGCGACATCGCATTGAGCGATTTGCCTCCGCAAGGTCAGGAAACCCACCGTCTGATTTACCAGGGCGGCCCCTTCCCGTTTGATAAGGACGGGGTTGTGTTTGGAAACCGAGAGCGCTTGCTGCCCTTGCACAAACGCGGCTACTACCGGGAGTACACCGTACGGACTCCAGGAGAGCGAGACCGGGGAGCCAGAAGAATTGTATGCGGTGGTGCTGCCACCGCGCCGGACGCCTGTTTTTACTCGGCCGATCACTATGCGAGCTTTCGCAAGATTGTGCCTTGATTTTTGTTTTGTACTTTGAGAAAGAGAATCGGGGATGGATACGCCACTTCGAACCGTTAGAACCAATATCGTTCAATCGATACGCGCCTTCAGGGTGCAGGACTTGCAGGAAGCGGCCCAAGCTTTGGGCCACCACTTCCTGTACGCCAACTTGGCCAATGCACAGTCCAAACAGGATGTGCTGGACCTGATTGGCCAGCAATTCATTCTGTCGACACAGGTCAGCAAAAACTTTGACGCCCTGTACGACAGCATGACCGACCCGGTCCACAAATCGGGGCCACAGCCCGGCTTTATCGCCGTGCTGGAGCATATTCCCGCAAACGCCAAGTTTGACAAGGAAGCACGCGAGCAATTGCTCGACATCTTCCGCGACACGGCGGATTACTGGGGAGACCGGAAGATACCCTTCCGATGCTTCTATTCTTTTCTGTAGCCCGTTCTGCACACACCAGCCAAGCAGAACGGGCTAACGAGGCAAAAAGCGGTACTTCCACGGAAGCCGTGAGCGGCATCGAACTGATGACGGAAAGTGGCGAGAAAATGCCAACAGACAAACTGTTGGACGTATCGCCACTGGCACTGCGCATGAGCAGCCCCTTCAATGCGGGCTACTGGTTAGCAGCGGCCTGAGTCGTCAGCTGAATAAAAAAGCCCGTCCGCGTGACGGGCTTTTTTTTGCCTGTCAGGCGCCGATCACGCCATTTGGCATGACATGGCGTTCCAGCATGGCTTGCAGGCCCTGCGCATTGAACGGCTTGGCCAGATGGTCGTCCATACCCGCTTGCAGGCAGGCCTGGCGGTCTGAATCCATGGCATTGGCCGTCATGGCAATGATCGGTGTGCGGGATGCGCCGGCTTCCTCCGTACGGATCAGCCGGGTCGCTTCCAGCCCGCCCATGACGGGCATCTGCATGTCCATCAGGATGACATCCCATCTTTGGCTGCCAAACAAATCCACCGCCTCCTGACCGTTCTTAGCCAGCACAACCACATGGCCCCACTTTTTCAGCAGTGTGGTGGCAAGCATCTGGTTGATAGGGTGGTCTTCCACCAACAGTATCTGCAAAGCCCGGGAGCTTGCGGGCGTTTCGAGGTGGAGCGCTGAAGATGCCGCGCTCTGGACCGGATCCGCGCTTTGCACCTGAATGGTGAAATGGAATGTGCTGCCCTTACCCTCTTCACTTTCGAGCCAGATTCGTCCGCCCATCAGGTCCACCAGGCGCGCACAAATGGTCAGACCCAGGCCGGTGCCCCCGAAACGACGCGTGGTGGAAGTGTCGGCCTGGCTGAACGCCGCAAAGACGCCTTGTTGCTTGTCCGGCGGTATGCCAATGCCGGTGTCGCGAACCGATATCTGCAGTTCATGCCCGCTGGCAGTCGGTGCACAGTGCACCGCAACATACACGCCACCCTGGCCCGTGAACTTGATGGCGTTGTCACAGAGATTCGTCAGGACCTGACGCAGCCGCACCGGATCGCCCAGCACCGCGTCAGGCAACTCCCGCTGCAAGCTGCTTTCCAACACCAGGCCCTTTTGGTCAGCCCGGCTGCGCAAGGTCTTCAAGGTCTCCTCTATGGTGTCCACCAGGGGAAAGCGCACGGCTTCAATATTGAGCTTGCCGGCTTCGATTTTGGAGAAGTCCAGCACGTCATTCAAAATCACCATGAGCGACTGGGCCGAACTTTTTACGATGCGCAGGTACTCTCTTTGCGTCGGGTTTTGCTCCAGTTCCATCGCCAAATCGGTCATGCCGATAACCCCGTTCATCGGCGTGCGGATCTCATGGCTCATATTCGCCAGGAAATCGCTCTTGGCCTGGCTCGCGGCCTCAGCATTGCGCTTGGCCTCGCGCAGTTCCTGCTCAATCCGGTTCCTTTCGGTAATGTCCAAAATGGTACCCACCAGCCCGGTGACTTCGCCGCGGACGTCGGTCATGGGCGCTTTCCAATACAAGCCTTCACGCACCTCACCGGTGCTGCGGTTACGGAACTCCGCCTCATAGGTTTGAATGGCGTTGCCGGCGAAAAGCTCCTTGTCTTTTGCGTCCATCATCGCGGCGGTGTCTCCCGACACCAACTCAAACACGGTCTTGCCAATCCACTCCTCGCGCGCAATGCCGAAGAGTGCTTCAAACGCCTTGTTGAAACGCAGATAGCGGCCCCGTCTGTCCTTGAGATAAATCGCCGTCGGTGTGGCCTCCAGCAACACTTCAACAAAGCGCAGCTGCTCGGCCAACTCGGCTTCCATGGTCTTGCGCACCGTGATATCGGTACGGATGGCAATGTACTGTTCAGGCAGCCCGTCACCGCCCATCAGCGGCACAACGGTGGCATCCACCCAGTACAGTTCGCCCGTGCGGCTGCGATTGCATACCTCGCCGCGCCAGACCTGGCCTTGGGCGATGGTGTTCCACATGCCGACAAAAAAGGCCTGCGGATGGTGACCCGAATTGACGATGCGGTGGTTTCTTCCCATCAATTCGGCACGCGTATAGCCGCTGATTTCGGTGAACTTGCCGTTGGCGTAGGTGATGTTGCCCTGCAAGTCCGTCATGCTGACGATGGCATGCTGGTCCAATGCAAACTTCTGGTTGTTCAAGGCGCGGCGCCCGAGTTCGCGCTCATCCATGAGCGTCACCACCCGGTTGATCAGGGCATCCAGGTCGTCTGCATCCAGAGGTGCCACGTCGCTGTCGGGGTCCAGTTCCAGGGTACTCAGCACACGGCGCAGGGACTCTAGCGCCCGCCGGCGTGTTTGCAATTCACTGCGCAACTGCTGGTCCAGTGCATGCTGGGGCGATACGTCCCGGAACGTCAGCACATGTCCGCTGATCACATTGCTGGCGGAAAAAATGGTTGCCAATGTGGTGTCCAGAATGACCCGGTTGCCCGCCAAGCCGGAGACCTCCAGCCTGCGCACCTTCCAGTCGGCAGGGTCGGCATGGCCACTGAAGGCACTGGGCAACAGTGCCTGTGCATCCTGACCCACCAGGGACTTTCCGGCAACGCCCAGCAGTTGCTCGGCGGCAGGATTGCAATACACCAGTCGGAACGCAGCATCCGTGCGCAGCACACCGTCCGTAATGGCGTTCAGGGTCACGGCGGCCTCCTCGCGCTGGGCCGACAGACTGCCCGCCGCGCGGCTGATGATGTCAAAGGTGTGGCGGATTTCCATGGGTGCGTCGGCATCCAACAAGGCGTTGATGTCCATGCTACCGGCCAAGATCTCGCTCTCGCGCAGGCGCACACGGTCAAAGTTGCCCAACCAGCGTCTGAGCGTAATGCGAATCAGCAGGCCCCCACCCACCAGCGCAAACAGCGCCACCAGCAAGGCGTAGACGGCAACGCGCCACAACTCCCCGGCGATTTCCCCGGCCGCAAAAGTGAGGCGGAAAACGCCATAGTCTTTGCCCCCGACCCGGATGTTCTGGTTGATATCAAACAGCCGCTCCTGCACCAGCGCCAGCAGCCACTGCGGCGGTGCGATGACCGGTGTGACCACGTTGTGGGCCGTCAGCACGCCGCCATTGGTGTCAATGAACTGGGCCTTGGAAAAATTGGATTGGGCAATGGCCCGGTCCAGGGTTTTGCTAATGGTGTCGTAGTCGCCAATGACGGCGCTGTCACCCACCGTTTGCGCCGCCACGTTCACCATCATCTCGCCGGCCAGTAACTCGTCTTCAATCTGCTGCGCAAACTGGTAGCGGTAAAAAAGCCCTAATCCGACCCCGACAAACAGCAGCAACGTGGCGACATACAGCGAAAACACCCGCCCAACCAGGGATTGGGGTAACAGGCGTTGCAGCAGGCGCATCAGGAATTCACATTTCAGTGCAGCGACGCCGGTGCACTCTGGTAGAAGCGCTTATATGCGGCGTAGTCAGCCACGCTGGCAGCAATAAAATAGGCGTCATTGGGCAGGCCCACTTCCTTGGAGGCCTGGTGCAGGATGTCACGGCCCTTGGGGTCTTTGTACATATCGAGAAAAGCGTTGGCCACCTTGCGTGCATCCGCCTCGGGGACCTTGCCCGACACCATCAGCGCCAGATCCTGAAACTGCTCGGAACTCCACAGCACCCGGAACTTCTTGCCTTCACGCCGGGTATAGCCATCCACCAGCAGTGAGTTGGCCCCGCTGGCTACCACCTTGCCGGCAAACAGCTGGGCAAAGGAGGCATTCTGGTTGCCCGCGAACACCACTTTGACGTCGATATTCTTGGACAACAAGTGGGCATACGGCACCTTGTAAATCACAAAGGCCTCAGGGCCGGCAAAGGCGACCTCCTGGCCTTTGAGCTGGGCCATATCGGTGATGGGGGAGTCCACCGGCACCACGATCTGGCCCTGTAGCGCAGGCGTGTTGCGACGCCCGAACACCTTCCAACCCAGTTGTTCGCGCTCGGGGCTGAACAGGTGGTTGCTGAAGACAAACTCGACTTCCTTGGCCAGCACGTAGCTGGTGGTGTCGGCCGAGGTGCGCCCTATCTTCAGATTGAGTTTGACGCCACTCTTCTCCGACACATAGGCGATGATGGGATTCCAGTAGGCTGCGGTGAGGTTGATGTCGTACTGGTTGACCGGCGAGAAGTTATAAACCGCAGCTTGTGCCTGCGCCGGAGTGGGCTGTCCACCCAAAAAAACCGCCGAGGCACTGACTACGAGTGCCAGAAACAGAGTCTTCATGGTATTTCCTCTCAGTGGTTTATGTTCGCCACGGCGCACCGCGTGCAGCATCATAAAACAGCTTGGAAAGAAACTAGGCGACTTGCAAAGCCAGTGCCGTGTATTCGGCCACCGGCACTTCTTCGGCACGGCGCTGCACGTCAAAATGGCCGGCAAAGCCCCGGGCTTCGAGCCAGCGACCCAGGGTATGGCGCATGATTTTGCGCCGCTGGCTAAAGGCCACCTGCACCAACTCGCTGAGTAGTCGCACGTCCACGGCGGCCGGATCGGTGCGCGGCACCATGCGCACCACGGCACTGTCCACGCGTGGTGGCGGGTCAAAGCTCTCGGGTGGCACAAACAACACATCCTCCATGGCATAGCGCCACTGCAGCATCACGCTCAAGCGGCCATAGGCGGCCGTGCAGGGCGACGCCACCATGCGGTCAATGACCTCTTTTTGCAGCATGAAGTGCTGGTCTTCAATGCAGTCCACATGGTCCAGCAGGTGAAACAGAATCGGCGTGGAGATGTTGTACGGCAGATTGCCGACCACCCGCCATTTGCCCGGCGCCTGTGAGGGGTGTGCCTCGATCTGGCTGAAGTCCACCTTCAGCACATCGGACTCAATCACGGTGAGTTGGCCGTGGCTGCGCAGGCGCTGCGCCAGGTCGCGGTCCAGCTCAATCACCGTCAGGTGACCCAGTCGCTCCACCAGGGGCTGCGTCAGGGCGGCCAGGCCGGGGCCGATTTCGACCATGCGCTGGCCGGGCTGTGGCGCAATCGCCTGGACGATGGCGTCAATGATGCCGCCGTCGCGCAGGAAGTGCTGACCGAAGCGCTTGCGCGCAATATGTTTCATAGCTTATTGCGGCGGCTCGCGCAGCTCGACGTAGGCGCGCTCGCGGATGTCGCGGGCCCAGGTGGCATAGGCTTCTTCCAGCTTGGCTTCACGCAACTGGTTGCGCACCAGCTCACGCACCTCGCGCGGGCTCAGCTCGGCCCGGCGTCGCTCCACCAGCTGAATCAGGTGCACGCCGAAACGCGAAACCACCGGGGTGCTGATCTGGCCGTCGGTCAGACGGTTCATGGCCTCCTCGAACTCGGGCACAAACATGCCCGGGCTGGACCACCCCAGGTCGCCACCCTGGGCGGCGCTGCCGTCCTGGGAGTTTTCGCGCGCAGCGCTGGCAAAGTCGGTCTTGCCGGAGGCAATGCGCTGGCGGATGTCCGCCAGTTTGGCCACCGCAGCCACCTGCGAGAGTTCCGGCCCGGTGCGCAGCAATATATGGTTGGCATGGCTTTGCACCACCGATCTGGACAAAGCCGAGGGCGCACGACGCTCCAGCACCTTGAGGATGTGGAATCCGGCACCGGAGCGCACCAGTTCAGAGACCGCACCCACGGCCACACTTTGCGTTGCCTGCACGAAGGTCGACGGGTAGCGGTCGGCACGGCGCAGACCAAACTCGCCGCTCTTGCTGCGATCCGCATCCGAATGCTGCTTCACCAGGGTGACAAAATCTTCGCCCGAACGGATGCGCACCAGCATGGCCTGGGCCTGGGCCTGCAATTGCGCTACCAGCGTGTCATCGGCTTTTTCCGGTACGGCCACCAGCAGTTGCGCCAGGTTGATTTCCTGCGCAAGAGGGTCGGTGTTGGCTGCCTGCTGCTCGGCCAGTGCACGGTCAACATCCTGATCGCTGATACGCACACGGGCGTCCACCTCACGCTCACGCAGGCGCTGCAAGGTGATCTGGTCGCGCAATTGCGTACGCAACGTGGCGGCCGGGATGCCATCCTTGGCCATGCGCTGGTGAAAGGTGTCCAGATCCATCTGGTTCTGGCGCGCCAGGTTCTGCTCGGCCTGGTCCACCGAAGCATCATCCACGCGGATGCCGTATTCAGCAGCCAATTGCAATTGGGCACGGTCGCTGATCAAGCGCTCCAGCACACCCTGGCGCAACTCTTCGGCAGCGGGCGGGGTCTGGCGCTGTGCCTTGAGCTGCTCGGTGACGCGCTTGACCGCCGACTGCACTTCGCTATTGGTAATGGGTTCTGAGTTCACCACCGCCACGACAAAGTCGGCCGACTGGGTCTTTTGCGCTTGCGCTGGCAGAACCAGCAGTGCGGCCGAAGCGGCAAGCACAAGGGTCCAAAAACGGGATTTCATGGGCATTTATTCGTAGTTGCTGAAGCGACTGACGCTGGCACCGCCGGCATCACGCAGATTCTGATAACGCGAGATATTTTGTGTCAAGGTAGCGCGGGGGTCTGCCGTGCCGAAACGGGTGAATCCAACAAACTCCAGCTGGAATATCAAACGCTGCACCGCTGAAGACGTGCTGGTTTGGGTGCGGGCCAACACCACGCGGGCCAGCCAACAACCTGCATCGTACTCGACACCCAGAATGGTATCGACCAGGGCGCTTTGGTCCAGACTGTAATTCAGGCGGCCCAGTGCGTAATAGCGGCCATCGCCCTGGCCCCGGCCCTTGCCGAGTTCCTGACCGCGGTCGCCCCACAGGTCGTTGATGGGCCACTGCCAGCTGACATCGATCTGCTCGCTCACATTGCGCTGAAAGCGGTAGGCAGCATTGAGCACCCGGTAGTTGCCCGGGTTGTAGCGCGCCCCTACCGTGGCGCGCACCGATTGGTCCGTCAGGGGGTTGTACTGGGTGGTGGAGTCCACGGTCCAGCGCTCATTGAGGTTGACTTCAGCGCCCAGCAGCACATCGCTCAGCCCCGACTCGGCCGGGCTGGTGGCGCTGTTGATGGTGACTTGTTGCGGTTCGAAACGCAGGCGCTGTGCCACACCAAATCGCGCGTATTGGTTGCCGCTGTCGGGGTCCAGAAAGCGCGTGGTCAGGCCCATGGTCAGCAGGTTGTTGTCCGATATCTTGTCGTGACCCACAAAGGCGTTTTCCAGATAGATGCTGGCAAAGTTGAAGTCTGCCGCCCCGGTGTCGTAATTGGGCAGCAGGCTCTGGTTGCGGTAAGGGGTATAGACATAAAACGCCCGCGGCTCCAGGGTCTGCACATAGTCGCGCCCCCACAAGGCGCTGTTGCGCTCAAACACCAGGCCGCTGTCCAGACTGAAGGTGGGCACCACGCTGCTGGCCGACTGGTTGCCGTCGGCCAGCATGGCGTCAAACTGGTAGGCCGCCGCATGCAGTTGCAGCTTGGGCGTGATAAAGCCCTGCGGCGCCAGCCAGGGACGGCTGAGCTGCGCCAGAGCGAAAGTACGCTGCGTGTTGGGCTGGCCGGTGCGGGTGCGGTCGGCTTCAAACTGGGTGAAGTCTCCATCCAGTGACCAGTCAAAACCCTGCACATTGCCTTGCCCCATACGCGCCGTGATTTGCGGCACCCGGTCGTAGGGTGGGACTATGGGCGAATCCGGGTCCTGCAGCACTTGCCACTTCAGCACATGTACCGTGCCCGACACCGGGCCGCTGGCCCAGGACGCCAGCGCATCGCCGGGCAACAGGCGCTGGGTCAACAGCGCTTCGGAACTACTGAAGTCACGCCAATAGTTGTCATCGCTGACGCGGTTAATGTTCAGCGCCAGCGCCACCGGACTCACATTGGGCAGCCCGGTATCAAACGACCCGTTGTGCGTCCAGGCCAGGCCCCAGCGGTCCAGATCGCGCAGCCTGTCACTGGGCATGCTGTTTACGGCGACCCGGCCCGTGGTGCCGGGCTCCAGGTAGCGGTACACCGCGCCCACGTCCACGCCGCGCGAAGTCATCAAGGTCGGGGTGATGGTGGCATCCCGGTTGGGCGCGATGTTCCAGTAGTAGGGCTGGGCCAGGGTGTTGCCGCTGATGTTGTCTATCCCCGCAGTCAGCGGCAGCAGGCCGGACTTGCGCTTCTCGGTGAGCGGAAAACTGATGGCCGGCACGGGAAGAATCGGCACGCCCTTGAAGCTCAGGTAGGCGCCGTTGGCTACCCCGACCTCCTCATCGTTGTCAAGGCTGATGCTGGCCGCACGCAGCACCCAATCGGGCATCCAGCTCGGACCGGGCAGGCGCCGGCAGGTGGTGTAGGTGGCCTCGCCATGGGCACCGTTCTGGGCAAAGTGGTAGCTGGGCTGCTGGAAAAAGCCTTCGAAGGCTTCCACCTTGAGCTCCACCAGCGGGCCGGTGTACAGATTGCCGGCGCGGTTGATGCGCACATGGCCACTGGCACGGGCCTGGTCGGTGGACTGGTCATACTCCAGGCGGTCGGCATGGATGACGGTGTCGGCCTTGCGCATGACTGCGTCGCCCTGCACCACGGTCTCCAGATCGGCGCGGCCGGAAATGCGATCGCCCTGTATGAATACCGGCGCCTGGCGCTTTTGTTCCGGGCTCAGCTTTTCGGCCAGGAGCGGTGTGGCACGCAACTCGAACGAATCTTCGGCTGCCATGGGCTGCGCCAGCGCCACGACAGAACCCAGGCCGCCGCACACCACCAGGCAAGCCAGTACGACGGGGTGCGCACGCAATGGGGCCGCTTGGATCACAGATAAGGGCATGAGGGCAGCAGACGCAGTGGCAAGGATGGGAATCAGATACGCGGTAAAGGGGCCAGGCCACAAGGCCTTTGTAGAATGGATTATCCATGAGCAACCCATCCAACGCCCCCACAAGCACAACAGATGACGACAAGCGCGTCAGCTGGACTGACCCGCAACGGCAAATCCAATTCACCCAGTGGCTGGCAAGCTTGCCAAGCGACTTGGGCTTGCAGTGCGAAACGCTGCGCCCAGCCTCGGCAGATGCCAGCTTCAGGCGCTATCTGCGCATAGAAAGTGCCCGTGGCAGCCTGGTGATCATGGACGCGCCGCCCGACAAGGAGGACTGCAAGCCCTTCGTCAAAGTGGACCAGCTCATGCAACAAGCCGGACTGCGCGTGCCCGAGGTGCTGGCCTGGGAGCAGACCCATGGCTTTCTGCTGCTGAGCGATCTGGGCGCCCAGACCATGCTGCAGGCCATGGACTTGGACGCTGAGCCGCCGCTGGCGCAGTACATGGAAGCGGTTGACATGCTGATCCAGTGGCAACTGGCCTCCAAGCCGGATGTGCTACCGCCCTACGACGCTGCCCTGCTGCGCCGCGAACTCGATCTGTTCCCCCAGTGGTACATCGCCCAGCACCGCCAGGTCACGCTCGATGACAAGCAGACCAAGGTGCTGGAAGACGCCTTTGCCCGCATCATCGAAAGCAACCTCTCCTGGCCCAGCGTCTATGTGCACCGCGACTTCATGCCGCGCAACCTGATGGTTTCAGACCAGGGGATGGGTGTGCTGGATTTTCAGGATGCGGTCTATGGCCCCATCACCTATGACATCGCCAGCCTGATGCGCGATGCCTTTCTGAGCTGGGACGAAGCCTTCTGCCTGGATGTGACGGTGCGTTACTGGCAAAAGGCGCGCAAGGCCGGCCTGCCGGTGGGTGACGACTTTGGCACCTTCTACCAAGGCGTGGAGTGGATGGGCCTGCAGCGCCACCTCAAAGTGGCAGGCATCTTTGCCCGCCTGACGCTGCGCGACGGCAAGCCGCAATACCTGGAAGACACCCCCCGCTTCATCCACTACATCCGCTCCACCTGCAGCCGCTACATGGCGCTCAAGCCGCTGCTGCGGCTGGTGGAAACGATTGAAGGCATTGAGGTGCCAACGGCCTTTGCCTTCGGTCGGTTCTAGGCCCGCGCCGCACTTCCCCACGCACTGAACATGCCCCGTTTTTTCTGCCCCGCGCACCTGCGCACCGGCGACCTGATCGACCTGCCCGCCGGTGCCGCGCGCCATGTGCAGGTGCTGCGCCTGCAACCCGGTGACAGCATCACCCTGTTCAACCACGGCCCCGGCTGGGACGGCGCCAGCCCCGGCGGCGAGTTTGAGGCCCGCGTCACGCTGATGGGGCGCAGCCAGGTGCAGGTGGAAATCGGCGCGCACATGGCCGTGGAACGCGAGGCCCAACGCGCCGTGCATCTGGCCGTCGGCATGCCGGCCAATGAGCGCATGGACTGGCTGGTGGAAAAAGCCGCCGAACTCGGCGTGGCCAGCGTGCAGCCGCTGCACACCGCGCACAGCGTGCTGCGCCTCACCGGCGAACGCGCCACCAAGAAGCAGGCGCACTGGCAGCAAGTGGCCGTGGCCGCCTGCGAACAGTGCGGCGGCAACCGCGTGCCGCTGGTGCAACCCGTGGCCGACTTCGCGGGCTGGCTGCGCGAGAGCGCGGGCACGGCCCCGC
>ERZ1034365.1536-NODE-1536-length-11538-cov-3.240206_pt1 | contig 11538 bp, 9 predicted proteins | sample MGYA00520615_ERZ1034365 | MGnify/ENA primary metagenome ERZ1034365 (study PRJEB33736, sample SAMEA104284505) | Azolla filiculoides | biome: Urban; feature: Water surface; material: Ditch water | place: Netherlands | collected 2015-10-28 | depth 0-0.1 m ... | reverse complement strand
CATTGCGTGGTGAAGGTGCTCAATTAAAGTTACCTGATGGCACTCGCTTTATGACATCTCATGATGAGCGTGCAGAACTAGCACCTCGAGATATCGTGGCTCGTGCGATTGACTTCGAAATGAAAAAGCACGGCTTGGACTATGTGCTTTTAGACGGCACTCATCTTGGTGAAAAATTCTTAAAAGAGCATTTCCCAACGATCTATGCCAGATGCGCTGCTCTTGGCATCGATATTTCTAAACAAGCTATTCCAGTTGTTCCTGCGGCTCACTACACCTGCGGCGGTGTTGTGACGGATTTAGAAGGTAAAACAGATTTACCAGGTTTATATGCAGTCGGTGAGGCCACTTACACAGGTCTTCACGGTGCCAATCGTTTGGCAAGTAACTCATTACTAGAGTGCGTGGTGATTGGTAAGTCAGCGGCTGCTGATATTGCTAAGCATCCACTAAAGAATATTCCTGATGTGCCGGCTTGGGACGAGAGTCGCGTGGAAGATGCAGATGAGAGCGTGGTGATTTCTCATAACTGGGATGAATTACGCCTACTCATGTGGAACTATGTGGGCATTGTTCGAACCAATCGCCGTTTAGAACGAGCTTTGCATCGTATTGAATTATTGCAAAGTGAAGTTCAAGAGTATTACGCCAACTTTAGAGTCACACGTGACTTGTTGGAGTTACGTAATCTATTGAGCTGTGCTGAACTGATTGTTCGTTCAGCATTGATGCGTAAAGAAAGTCGTGGTCTTCACTACAGTAGAGACTACCCGCAAAGTTGGACAGTCTCTTACCCAACCATCATGACCCCACCCAATCGTCACTGATCAATCAATAAGATATTGAATCAAAAATTAGTTAGCCTGAACTCTTAGTGAGTAATCAACAGCAATAACATCTTTGGTGAGTTTGCCAATTGAGATGCGATCAACGCCAGTAGCAGCAATCGCTCTTAGTTGATCTAAGCTAACGCCACCTGAAGCTTCTAGCAATGCCGCACCTGCAGTAATTGCAACAGCTTCACGCATTTGATCGAGTGTGAAGTTATCAATCAAGATATTTTTAGCTCCAGCTGCTAAAGCAGCTTTCAGCTCAAGAATAGTTTCGACTTCGATCTGGATATCAACACCTGACTTAAGAGCAATAGCAGCTTCCATAGCCGCTTTAACGCCACCCGCAGCAGCAATATGATTCTCTTTGATTAAGATGCCATGCCAAAGAGCTAAACGTTGGTTCTTGCCGCCACCCACGGTCACGGCGTATTTCTGCGCTTGGCGTAATCCCGGAATTGTTTTCCTGGTATCTAAAACAGCGCACCCCTTAGGATTTGGGCTGGCACCTTCAATAGCTTTGACATGCTCTCTTGTAATGGTAGCCGTCCAAGAAAGTGTTTGTAAAAAATTAAGAGCAGGACGTTCTGCTGATAAAAGAGCTCTTGGCTTAGCAGTGATTTCACATACTGTTGAGTCAGCAGTCATAGCGTCACCTTCAGCATAGTACCACTTCACAATCGCAGATGGATCTAGTGCATGCAAGCAAGCTTCAAACCAGGCTTGACCGCATAGAACCGCCGCTTGGCGAACAATCAGCTTAGCCTTCACTGGTGCCTCATTGGGCACCAACATGGCTGTCCAGTCACCAGTACCAATATCTTCAAATAAAGCATCTTTGATATTGCGTTCGCGAGCTTGTTCTAGAGATTCATTGTGATCAAACATAGGTTTTTTATTTTCTTCAATCAGTCCATCAATGGTGCGCGATCATCAGAGATTTAGGCTGCACCGATATTTTTAACAAAGCCATGCTGCGCTTTGGCTAATAAGTCTGGATGATTGGCTGTGAAGTCCAACATTTTCTCAATACAAACTTTAGCTTTCAGACGAATACTTTCTTCAATCAAAATCTCACCAGTTTGATTGGTTAAGCATGACAAGATGCCCTGCAAGCCATTCATAGCCATCCAAGGACAGTGTGCGCAACTCTTGCAAGTGGCGCTATTGCCGGCAGTAGGGGCTTCAATCAAAGTTTTACCAGGAGCTAATTGGCGCATGCGATGCAAGATACCTTTGTCGGTTGCAACGATATATTCTTGGGCGCTTCCTTCAACTACTGCTTTGATCATGGCGGATGTTGAGCCCACCACATCTGCTAAATCCACCACATGTGCTGGTGATTCTGGATGAACTAAAACAAGAGCTTGTGGGTGTTTTGCTTTGAGTGTTTCAAGTTCAATCGCTTTAAATTCATCATGAACAATACAGTGACCTTCCCATAGCAACATATCTGCGCCAGTTTGATCTTGTATATAGCGACCTAAATGTCTATCAGGTGCCCATAAAATTTTCTTACCTTGTTCTTTAAGGTGGTGAGCAATTGCTAAAGCGCATGAGCTGGTGACCATCCAATCAGCTCTCGCTTTAACTGCTGCACTGGTATTGGCATACACCACTACTTCACGGTCGGGGTGGGCATCACAAAACTTAATAAAGTCATCTGCAGGGCAACCTAAATCTAAAGAGCAGGTGGCATCAAGATCAGGCATTAAAACCGTTTTTTCTGGGCTTAAGATTTTGGCGCTTTCACCCATGAATTTAACGCCAGCAACGATCAATTTTTGTGCAGAGTGATTCTTACCAAAACGTGCCATTTCTAATGAATCGGCAACATACCCACCGGTTTCCCAGGCAAGATCTTGGATGTCGCCATCCACATAGTAGTGGGCTACCAAAACAGCATTTTGCTTAATTAATTCAGACTTAATTGCTTGAATTATTTGGCTTTTTTCTTCTTTTTCAAGACTTGGAGGCACCTTTGCCCAAGCCTGTGCGATGCAAGTTGTACCACTGGCATCTTGCAGCGGGTAATCAAATAATTCTTTATTCATGTATGAATATTAAGGCAATTTTTGTCAGTAAACCCAAAGTCACTCATTTCTAATGAATCAAATTTCCTAACTAAGATGGTCTATCAAGGTAGAATTCGCACCCGGAGGGAAATTTATGCAAAGAATTATGTTGCGCGCCAAATTGCACCGAGTGACGGTGACTGAGGCCGATCTTGAATACGAAGGTTCATGTGGTATCGATGAGGATCTATTAGATGCTGCCGATATGCGTGAATTCGAAAAGATTGAGCTATACAACATCAATAATGGCGAACGCTTTTCCACATACATCATCAAAGCCGCAAGAGGCTCTGGTGCAATCTCTTTGAATGGTGCTGCAGCTCGTAAAGCCCATGTTGGCGATTTATTGATCATCTGCACTTACGGTGGCATGTCTGAAGCTGATGCGAAGACTTTTATCCCTAAGGTAATTTTGGTTGATGATAAAAACAAGATCAAAGAAATTAAAAAGATCACGATCTAAATAAGCAAAGATCGAATGAAAAAATAAAAGGCAGCCTAGGCTGCCTTTTTTATTGCCCATTAATTCAGGCAAAGAAACTAAATTTAGAAAGGTAACTTTGCTTCTGGCTTGATGCTTAAGAAAGCTTGCTTGAATTCATTCTGAATACGTTCGATAGCAGCTTGATTGTCAGCCTCAAAACGCATCACAACAATCGGTGTGGTGTTAGATGGGCGAGCCAAACCAAAACCATCAGCATATTCAACACGAACACCATCAATGGTATTGATAGATTCGGCTGATGGGAACTTGGCATTCGCTTTAATCTTTTCCAACAATGTAAACGCTTCACCCTCAGCGCAAGGCATTTGAAGCTCTGGCGTACAAGTAGCATTCGGCAAGTTATTCAGAGTGGCGTTAGGATCTTGCGCTGAGCTGAGGATCTCTAAAAGTCTGGCGCCTGTATAAAGGCCGTCATCAAAGCCATACCATCTATCTTTGAAGAAAATGTGACCACTCATTTCGCCGGCTAATGGAGCGCCTGTTTCTTTGAGCTTGGCCTTCACTAATGAGTGACCTGTTTTCCACATGAGGGGCTCGCCACCAGCTTCTTTAATGTAAGTGGCTAAGTTACGAGTGCACTTAACGTCATAAATGATTTGTGCGCCAGGATTGCGAGATAAAACATCTTTGGCAAACAGCATCATTTGTCTGTCAGGGAATATCACCTGACCATCTTTTGTAACAACACCTAATCGATCAGCATCACCGTCAAATGCAAGACCCAATTCGTTATCGGTTGTTTGAAGATTTTTAATTAAATCTTGAAGGTTCTCGATGTGTGCAGGATCTGGATGGTGATTAGGGAAGGTGCCATCTACTTCGCAGAATAATTCTTCTACTTCACAACCTAGCTCTCTAAATAGACGGCCAGCAAATGCGCCACCAACGCCATTGCCACAATCCACGGCAATTTTCATTTTTCGGCTAAGTTTGATGTCGCCAACAATTCTCTGTAAATACTCAGGGAAGATGTTGTATTCAGAACGTGTGCCTGCACCTGTAGCAAATTGCTTTTGAATGATTCTTTCGCGAAGCGCCTGAATCTGATCGCCATAAATAGCAGCGCCACCTAAAACCATTTTGAAGCCGTTGTAGTCCGGTGGGTTGTGGCTACCCGTGATCATGATTCCAGATTTGGCTTGTTGACCATTGATCGCGATGTTCGTGCCAAAGTAAACCATCGGTGTTGCAACAACGCCTAAGTCAATTACATTCACGCCAACGGATAAGAGGCCCTCTGTTAAGCCTTGCATCAGGCTTGGGCCTGATAAGCGACCATCACGACCAACCACACAAGTGTTCTCACCTAATTCTCGAATAGCGCTACCGAATGATTGGCCAATTAATCGAGCAATGGATGGGTCTAATGTTTTATCAATGACACCACGAATGTCATAAGCTTTAAAAATTGATGCTGATAATTCCATGGGGTATCTGCCGTAAATAGGGGTTGAACGGTTTAGCTCAAACTCGTTAAGAATTAAGCCATTGAATACGAGAGGCTGTGATCTGATCAATCCCATCTAGTGATGGGTTATTGCCTTTCAGAGCTGACTGAATTGGCTTAGCTAATTTTTTACCTAGCTCAACGCCTGGTTGGTCAAAGCTATTCAAATTCCAAATGGCGCCAAGACAAAGCGCTCTATGCTCATAAAGTGCTAATAGTGCGCCTAAGTGATAAGCATCTAATCGATCTAGCCAAATTAAATTGCTTGGGCGACCACCCGGGCAAGAGTCATAAGCATGCTCTTCTTCTGAACCATTGGCCAAAGCTTGAGCTTGTGCCAAGCAATTGGCAATTAATGATTGATGATGTTCTTTTGCTTCGGGCAAGTCACTCATCGGTTCTTTGATGGCTATGAAATCAACTGGAATGATTTGGTTGCCTTGGTGAAGCATTTGGAAGTAGCTGTGTTGCGAGTTGCTGCCAGCACTACCAAATACAACTGGTGATGTAGGGTCGCAGCTTGAGCCATCGTTAGTAACGCTCTTGCCATGACTTTCCATTTCTAACTGCTGCAGCCATTCAGGTAAGAAGCGCAATGCATGCGCATAAGGAACAATCGCTTTAGCAGTGATGCCATGTTTCTTTTGGTTGTGGATCAATGTCAAAGCCAACATCAATGGCATGTTCTGAGAGGCTGGAGCGCTGACAAAGTGTTGATCCATGGCGTGGGCGCCAGATAAGAGGGCCTTGAAAGTCTTAAAGCCATACTTAATTGCAATCGGAAAGCCAACTGCTGACCATACTGAGAAGCGGCCACCAACCCAATCCCAAAATGGATAAATATTTTCTGGGGCAATGCCAAATTCTTCTGCGGCTTTGGGATTGGCTGTAATGCCAATTAAATACTTTTTAACTTGTGATGCGCTGACCTGATTAGCCTTGAGCCAATTGATTACAGTTTCAGCGTTTCTAATGGTTTCTAAAGTTGTAAAAGTTTTAGAAGTAATTAAAACTCTGGTGCTGCGTGGTTGAGCCTTAGAAAAGGCGACCGCTAATTCAGCACTATCCACGTTAGCAACAAAATGAAGGCGAATCGCCTTGCCGTCTTGAGGGTTGATTTGATGAAGGGCATCACAAACAAGACGTGGGCCCCAGTCAGATCCGCCGATACCTAAGCAAATAACATCAGTAACACCAATCAGTTGATTGCAAAAACCTTCAATGCGTTGCCAAACTTGTTTAACCAAGGGCATGACATCTTGCCCATCAATCTGCATCGGTTCACCCGACATGTTTCTAAGAGCGGGGTGGAGGGCTGCGCGATTCTCTGATTGATTAATGGCTTTGCCAGAAAAGAGATCGTCACGTTTTTGTAGGGCACCTTTGGCTATAGCCATATCAATCAACTGACGTGATTCTTCATCAGAGATGTTTTGGTATGCCGTATCGAGGGTGAGACCTACAGCGCTAATTAATTTAGACATTTATAGATTTTAACAAGGCTAAATGACTAAAAAGTGAAAAAAATCGACAGAGACCCAAAGATCCCTCTATAATCACCGCTGTTTTGGAAGCTTGGCAGAGTGGTTGAATGCAGCAGTCTTGAAAACTGCCGAGGATGCGAGTCCTCCGTGAGTTCGAATCTCACAGCTTCCGCCAAATAAAATAAGTAATAAGGGCTGAGGGATTCCTCGGCCCTTTTTACTTTAAATCTTGATCAAAATTGTCTGTTATAGTTCATGAACCCCTTATAAAGCTGTGGTTCTAGTCAAATTACACAGAAATCGCAGCCTGACCCATCACGGTCATTTTGGGGCTAAATAAAACAATCAAGGAGCCACGCATCATGCCCGTTTATCGTTCTAAGACTTCTACTGCTGGTCGCAATATGGCTGGAGCCCGTTCGCTTTGGCGCGCCACTGGCATGAAAGACGATGACTTTAGTAAGCCAATTATTGCGATTGCCAATTCATTTACTCAATTTGTTCCAGGTCATGTGCATTTGAAAGATTTGGGTCAATTGGTGGCACGTGAGATTGAAGCTGCGGGTGGCGTGGCAAAAGAATTTAATACCATTGCCGTTGATGATGGTATTGCGATGGGTCATGACGGTATGTTGTATTCATTACCAAGCCGCGACATCATCGCTGACTCAGTGGAGTACATGGTTAATGCCCACTGTGCTGACGCTTTAGTGTGTATTTCTAACTGCGACAAAATTACCCCAGGTATGTTGATGGCTGCTATGCGCCTCAATATTCCAGTTATTTTTGTTTCAGGTGGCCCAATGGAAGCTGGCAAAGTTCGCTTAGCAGTTCCTGGTACACAAACAGTAGAAATTAAAAAGCTTGATTTGATTGATGCCATGGTGATGGCTGCTGATAGCAAGGTATCTGATGCTGATTTGGCTGAAGTTGAGCGTTCTGCATGCCCAACTTGTGGTTCATGCTCAGGTATGTTCACCGCCAACTCCATGAACTGTTTAACAGAAGCCCTAGGCTTATCTTTACCTGGTAACGGAACTGTAGTTGCAACGCATGCTGATCGTGAGCAACTATTTAAAAAAGCAGGTCGTCAAATTGTTCAGTTGTGTAAGCAGTATTACGAAGGCGATGATGCTTCTGTATTGCCACGCTCAATCGGCTTTAAAGCTTTTGAAAATGCGATTGCTTTAGATATCGCGATGGGTGGTTCAACCAATACGATTTTGCATTTATTAGCGATTGCTCAAGAAGCAGAAATTGATTTCACATTGACTGATATTGATCGCATGTCCAAAGTGATTCCTCAGCTATGCAAGGTAGCTCCTAATACCAATAAGTACCATATTGAAGATGTTCACCGCGCAGGCGGCATCATGGCTATTTTGGGTGAATTGGATCGTGCCGGTAAGTTGCACACAGACGTGCCAACTATTCACACTAAAACAATGAAAGAAGCGTTGGATCAGTGGGATATTGCTCGTCAACCAAGCGACGCTGTTAAAACTTTCTATATGGCAGGTCCTGCTGGTGTTCCATCGCAAGTAGCATTCAGCCAAAACACTCGTTGGCCAAGTTTAGATGTTGATCGTGCTGAAGGATGTATCCGCTCAGCAGATCATGCATTTAGTCAAGAAGGTGGTTTAGCAGTTTTACGCGGCAATATCGCATTAGATGGTTGCGTGGTGAAGACTGCTGGCGTTGATGATAGTTTGCTAGTTTTTGAAGGCCCAGCTCACGTTGTTGAGAGCCAAGACGAAGCCGTTGAAAACGTATTGAACGACAAGGTCAAAGCGGGTGATGTTGTAGTAGTTATTTACGAAGGCCCTAAAGGCGGTCCTGGTATGCAGGAAATGCTCTATCCAACTAGCTACATCAAATCTAAAGGTTTAGGTAAGTTGTGCGCCTTGTTAACGGATGGTCGTTTTTCTGGCGGCACTTCTGGCTTATCAATTGGCCACTGCTCACCAGAAGCAGCAGCCGGTGGAGCGATTGGTTTAGTGCGTAACGGTGATCGCATCCGCATTGATATTCCTAATCGCAAGATTGACGTATTAATTAGCGATGAAGAAATGGCTAAGCGTCGCGCGGAGCAGGATAAATTAGGTTGGAAGCCTTCTAAGCCACGTCCACGCAAAGTTTCTGCTGCATTGAAGGCTTATGCGATGTTGGCTACTAGTGCTGATCGTGGCGCAGTTAGAGATCTTAGTTTGTTAGATTAATGATTAAAAATCATTGAAGAAAAAAGAAGCTCTAAAGTAAAAGAAACACCAAAACAAAAACCTCCCAACAGTAATGTTCGGGAGGTTTTTTTATAAAAGATTATTTTAAAAAGAGCATTTGCAAATCATTGAGATATTGAAGGCCTAAGCCGGAGGCTTGGATGGTGCGTGGATCTTCATCTAACAATCCCTTTTTCAGGGCTTCTTCCATCATGCCGTTAATGGCTGCAATATCTAAACCTGTTCTTTCTTTAAATTGATGGGTCGGAACACCATCAACCAGCCTCAATACATTCAACATATATTCAAAAGGCAAGTCATCTTTATCGAGTAAGCGCTCTTCAATCAAAGCGTGCCCTTGATTGAAAATCTTATCCATATACGCTTCAGGATGTCGCTCGTTAGTTTGACGCGCGATTTGATTGTGAGCAGATATTTTTCCGTGAGCACCCGCGCCAATACCGATGTAATCACCAAACTGCCAATAATTTAAATTGTGCTGACAGCGATGGCCATTCTTGGCGTAGGCGGAAACTTCATAGCGTTGATAACCAGCCCCTGATAACTCTTCCATCAAACGATCGAGCATTTCAAAAGCGCTATCGTCATCAGGTAGGACAGGCGGGTACTTCGCAAATAAAGTATTGGGTTCTAAAGTTAAGTGATACAAAGAAATGTGAGCAGGTTCGAAACTGATCGCTTGGCGAATATCGATTAATGCCTCATCAATCGTTTGTTCTGGGAGCGCATACATCAAGTCAATATTAACTTGATCAAATAATTCAATCGCAGCAGCAATCGCTGTCTTAGCTTGATTGCTATCGTGGATGCGACCCAAAGCTTTTAATTTTTGGTTATCGAAACTTTGAATACCTAATGAGATGCGATTGATGCCGCTTTTTGCAAAGCTTTTAAATTTCTCAATCTCAAAAGTTCCAGGATTGGCTTCCATGGTGATCTCTGCATCAGCATTGACCGGCAAGAGGGCTCGTATATCTGAGAGTAGTTGATCCATGCCTTCTTCTGATAGAAGGCTAGGTGTGCCGCCGCCAATAAAAATCGTATGAATGCGTCGCCCCCAAACTTTGGGTAACACGCTTTGTAAATCAATTTTTAAAGCTTCTAGATAACGCTTTTCATCGAAGCCTTGAGGGCTTTGGCCAGTGGCTTGATCTTTGATTTGATGCGAGTTGAAGTCGCAATAGGGACACTTTTTGACGCACCATGGAATATGAACATACAGCGATAGTGGCGGCAGTGAAGTTAAAAGAGTCGACATGGGCTGCTGGCTTATTGCGCAATCTTGCTAGACAAGTCAGCCAATAGTTTTCTTAAAGCTTGGCCGCGGTGACTAACTGCATTCTTTTCTTCTGAGCTCATTTGAGCTGCAGTTTTATTTAGTGCAGGCACCCAGAAAATAGGGTCGTAACCAAAACCTGATAAGCCTTGTGGCTTTTCAATGATTTCACCATGCCAGTGACCAACAGCAATTAATGGCTCTGGATCGGTGGCGGAGTTTAAAAAAACTAATGTGCAAGTAAAGTGAGCTGAACGATCATCAATGCCACTGAGTTTTTGAATCAGTAATTCATTGTTATCTGTATCTGTCGGATCTTTTTTTTGATCACTCAATGCAAAGCGTGCCGATAAAACTCCAGGCAGTCCTCCTAAAGCATTCACGCAAATACCAGAATCATCAGCGAGGGCTGGTAAGCCGCTTAATTTGCTGGCGTGTCTTGCTTTAGTAATCGCGTTTTCTACAAAGCTTGGATAAGGTTCTTCGCAAGAAGGGATGCCCAATAGGCCTTGAGGGATTACCTCAATCCCAAGAGGGGATAGCAGGGCGTTAAATTCTTTAACCTTCCCTGCGTTATTCGACGCTAAAACAATTTTCTTCTGAGACATTATTTTTGAGACAAAGCTTGTTTCTGAAGAGTTACTAATTCTTGAATACCTTTTTCGGCCAAGCTTAAAAGTGCATCTAATTCTTTTCTGGAGAATGCTTCACCTTCAGCTGTACCTTGAACTTCGATCATGCCACCTTTGCCGGTCATGACAACGTTCATATCTGTGTCACAAGAAGAGTCTTCTGCGTAATCTAAATCTAGAACTGGAGTTCCTTGATAGATGCCTACAGAAATAGCTGCCACATGGTCCTTAATAGGATCTTGAGTAATGAGCTTTTTCTCTAGCAATTGATTTACAGCATCTCTGGCTGCCACAAAAGCGCCCGTAATCGCGGCGGTTCTTGTGCCGCCATCCGCTTGTAGAACATCGCAGTCAAGATGAATGGTTCTTTCACCTAATAGCTTTAAATCAAAAATACTGCGCATCGAGCGACCAATTAGGCGCTGAATCTCTTGAGTTCTGCCACTTTGCTTGCCTCTGGCAGCCTCTCTATCACCTCTGGTATGGGTAGCGCGGGGCAACATGCCGTATTCCGCTGTAACCCAACCCTCGCCGCTACCTTTTTGATGTGGAGGCACTTTTTCAAGGATAGATGCGGTGCAAAGCACATGGGTATCGCCAAATTTGACCAAGACAGAACCTTCTGCATGCTTGGTAAAACCGCGAATGATGTTGATTTGTCGCAAGTTTTCTGGAGTTCTATTACTAGGGCGTTTGAATATTGTCATGATAGGACTTTACAATGGGTGAATGATAGAAAGTATGACCGGTTTTGGTAGTGCCTCCAGACAATTAGATCTGGGTGGCGGTGTCTATGCAACTGTAGCGGTGGAATGCCGCTCAGTAAATAGTCGTTTCCTAGATTTGAACATACGTTCGCCTGAAGAGTGTCGTTCTGCTGAAATGTCGCTACGCGAGTTTGTGACAAAGCAGTTGGGACGAGGCAAGGTGGAGTTTCGAATCAATGTCCATCGCGAGACACAGGCCACGCCTCAAGCCAGCGATTTACTCAATCAAGATAGCTTAAAAAGTCTTAAAGCTCTTGAGTTGGCAGTTTTAAAAGAAATGAC
>ERZ1034365.1532-NODE-1532-length-11567-cov-1.907572_pt1 | contig 11567 bp, 11 predicted proteins | sample MGYA00520615_ERZ1034365 | MGnify/ENA primary metagenome ERZ1034365 (study PRJEB33736, sample SAMEA104284505) | Azolla filiculoides | biome: Urban; feature: Water surface; material: Ditch water | place: Netherlands | collected 2015-10-28 | depth 0-0.1 m ... | reverse complement strand
GTGGCGAGACCAGCGCGCCCTCGGCGCGGCAGCGCGCGGCCAGGGCATCCACCGCCGCGGCGCTGCCCAGCGAGAGGGCGAGGTGGTCCCAGCCGGGGCGCTCGTCGCCCGCCGGGCCGTGCAGCCAGGGGCCGGTCATGAGTTCGACGCGCACGGTGTCGCCCGGCAGCACGGCGAAACGCGAGACAAAGCCGGGCCGGCGCTGGCTGCGGTAGGGCGCCCCGACCGTGGCGCCGAAATGCCGCTGCCAGAAGGCCGCCGCGGCGTCGAGGTCGCGCGTCCACAGCGCCACGTGGGCCAGCTTCATGGGGCCGCCTCGCGCGGCGGCTGGGCCTTGAGGATCTGCGTGCCCTGTTTCGCCAGCGCCTTGAGGGTGGCAAACGGCGCGTCGTGCTCGACCACCAGCTGGTCCAGATCGCGCATGGCGGCCACGCGGTGAGGCGACTGCAGGCCCAGCTTGTCGTTGGTGGCCAGGGCCACGCAGTGGCGGCTGGCGGCGCGCAGCGCGCGCTTGAAGGCGGCGTCGCCCGCGTCCACGGTGCAGCCACCGGCCTCCCCCGTGCTGGCGTAGACGCCCAGGAAGCCGCGCTGGAAAGCGCGCGCATCAGCTACCAGGCCACCGTCGATATCGACCAGCACGTCGGCAACCCGGACACCATTCCCGAAACACCCGTCGCGCAGTTGCCGCTCTCGGCCCTGGCCTACATCTATCCGAGCCGCTATTGCCAGTCGGACCGCCTGGCCAATCTGGCGATGCGCGAATTCGGCCTGCTCGACAAGGGCTACCTCCGCGTCGAAGCCGTGCGCAACTGGGTCAACCAGTACGTCACCTTCCGCGGCAATACCAGCAACTCGGCCACCTCGGCGCTCGACACACTGATCGACCGCGTCGGCGTCTGCCGCGACTTCGCCCACCTGATGATCGCCATCTGCCGCGCCCTGAGCATTCCGGCGCGCTTTACCACCGGCATCGACTACGGCGCCGACCCGGCGCTCGGCCCGACCGACTTCCACGCTTACGTCGAAGTCTTCCTCGGTGGTCGCTGGTATCTGTTCGATCCGTCCGGCACGGCCATTCCGATGGGCTTCATCCGCCTCGGTACCGGCCGCGATGCCGCCGACGTCTCTTTCGCCACCATCTTTGGCGGCGTCGCTTCATTGCCACCGCTGATCGCGGTGAGCGCCATCACCGAACCCGGCCGCCCGTGGGAAATGCCCCGCCACCGGCCAGAAGCCTTATCGACCGATGCGGTCGACGCTGGCTGAAACCGAATCACATTTACAGGAGAATTACCCTTGGCAAAAGAAGAACTGCTTGAAATGCAAGGCGTCGTACACGACGTGCTCCCCGATACCCGTTTCCGCGTCACGCTGGAAAACGGTCACGAACTGATCGCCTACACCTCCGGCAAGATGAAGAAGAACCACATCCGCATCCTGGTCGGTGACAAGGTCACGCTCGAACTCTCGCCCTACGATCTGTCCAAGGGCCGCATCACCTTCCGTCACATCGAAAATCGCGGCGCCCCGGCCCCGCAGCGTCGCCGCTACTAAGCGCCGGCCAGCCGTGACAGGACGGCCCGCCCCGGTGGCGAGGCCAGCCAGATCAAGGCTGTCACGTTAAACAGCACTGTTGCCCAGAATGCCGAGCGAAACTCGGCTTTCAGCGATTTATGGCGCAATAGCTGCTGGGCGAGCAAGGCCCCTGGCCAGCCGCCGATCAAAGCCAGCATGTGCAATGTTTTCTCGGGCGTACGCCGCCCGGCGCGCTCGGCTGCGCGCTTGTCGCGCCAGTAAAAAAACAGGCTGAGCAGACTGAACAGCAGATAGATGCCAGCGACCTCGCGCGGCACGTTCCAGAACAGGATCAGCACCACCAGCACAAGCAGGAAAACCGGGATCAGCAGCAGAGAGCCGCGCCCGCCTTGCCGGGTACGAGGCCTTGAAGACCGACGCTGCCCGCCGTTTCGACTCACCTTGATTTGCGCCACTTCGCCGGCTAAGCCGCCCGATCAGCCCGGCGCCCCGGCCGGAATTGCCAGGTATCGTCGTAGTAGGCCGGGTCTTCGCTGTCCAGCGTGACACCGGGAATGCCGAGCAAGGGCAAGGGCTGGAAATCGCGCGGACGAGTGTAGCGGCCACTGGCCAGGTCAGCCGCCAGCAGGGTATCCACTGCACCAACCAAGGCCTCCGGCGAATACCGAAGCCAGTCCTCACTCACCTCGTAAAGTACTGCTTTGGCGGTCAAGCCGCGAAATGGCTTAAGCAATTGCTCATAAGTCGCATGGCCAAAAATGACGAAACGCATGTGCGACTCGACCTCGGCCCGATTCGTCACGAACAGTTCTTTCCAGGCAAAGCGGCGAAGCAGTTCGAGCAAGGCCGGCAGACTGGACAGCACGACGATGCCGCATTCGTCGAAATGGGTCAGGGCATCGCGCATCGTCCCGCGCGCTTCGCCGACTGGCGTCATGGCTTGAACGTGGCAGGCACTGACCGCAATCTTGGTCTTTGGAAAACTCAGCCAGACCAGGGCATTGAAGAAATCATGCCAGTGGTCGACACGGGTGGCGACCTGCCCGGTTTCCCAGATACGACACTCGTACACCGCGCCATCGGTCGGTGGCGGGACAAAGCGGACAGGCAGGGAATTGTCGAGCAGCACCGGAAAACGCTCGGCCAGTTCTGCGACGGCAACCGTATCCGGGTGCGCCGGCAGCATGTCGAGCCAACGCCGCAAGGGGAAAAACAGCGGCGAGGCGCAGGGACTCAGCGCACTCACTCGGCCGGCTTGTCTTCCGCAGTCTCTTCCTTGACGAAAGTCAGCACCCCTTTTTTGACCATGAAGGTGCCAATGAACTTGCCCATGCCCTCAGGCGGTTCGGCATCCATCTTGACGAAGTTTTCGCAGGTCTGGGTTTCGGTGACATACATGCGCTTGCCGGACTTGACGATGAAGGCGCCCGACGGCACCTGGTAGATCTCGACCTTGCTGGTCGGCGTCCCGAGCCCCATCGGATGCCGGCGCATGCAGGTCGGCATGCGCGAGACGACCAGATAAAGGTTGACCTTGCTGTCCCAGAAATAGGGCTGCTCGCGGATCAGCGACAGCACATGCTCGCGGGTATTGTCGATTTCGTAAGTCGTGCCATCGTTCACGCAGGCCGTGAGCAAGGGCAGAGCAAGCAGCGAGAGGAGGAGATGGCGCAGGCGCATGATCATTTTCTCAGAGCATTTTCCAGGACAGGGTTTCACCGGCACGCAAGGGCACGATGCTGTCAGCCGCAATGTAGGGGTAATCCGCCGGCACCGTCCAGTTTTCCTTGGCTAAGGTAATCGTTCCGCTATTACGCGGCAGACCATACCAGTCGGGGCCATTAAAGCTGGCAAAAGCCTCCAGCTTGTCGAGCGCGCCAGCCGCCTCAAAGGCTTCAGCGTAAAGCTCAATCGCGGCATAGGCGGTATAACAACCGGCACAACCGCAGGCCGCTTCCTTGGTCAGCTTGGCGTGCGGCGCCGAATCGGTACCGAGGAAGAATTTGGGATTACCGGAAACCGCCGCCGCAACCAGTGCCTGGCGATGTGTTTCGCGCTTGAGTACCGGCAAACAATACCAGTGCGGACGCACGCCGCCCTGAAAGATGGCGTTGCGGTTGTAGAGCAGATGGTGCGCGGTAATCGTGGCCGCTACGGTCAACGGCGAATTGGCGACAAATTCTGCGGCATCCTTGGTCGTGATGTGCTCCATCACCACTTTCAATTTCGGAAAGCGCTGTGTTAGCGGCAGCAAAACGGTATCAATGAAGACTTTTTCGCGGTCGAACAAGTCAATTTTGGCATCGGTCACTTCGCCATGCACCAGCAAGGGCAAACCGACACGCTCCATTTCGGCGATCACATCGTAGGCTTTGGCGATGTTGGTCAGCCCGTCATCGGAGTTGGTCGTCGCACCAGCCGGGTAAAGTTTCACTGCTTTGACGAAACCGGAAGCCGCCGCCTTGGCAATCTCGCTGGCCGGTGTGTTATCGGTTAGATAAAGCGTCATTAGTGGCTCGAAACTGGCACCTGCCGGCAGAGCGGCAACAATCCGGTCGCGATAGGCCTGCGCCCGCTCAACCGTGGTTACTGGCGGCTTCAGATTGGGCATGACGATGGCGCGGCCAAACTGGCGGGCGGTATGAGCGAGAACAGAAGCCAGCGCCTCGCCATCGCGCAGATGAAGGTGCCAATCGTCAGGCCGGGTCAGAGTAATTTGCATATTGCTATTCCGAAAATTTCACAAATTCTAACAGGACGCCCTTATTTCGCCTGCGACAGCCACTTGAGCAAGGTATCAAATAGCAACTCGGGCTCGACGGGTTTGGCGATGAAATCGCTCATTCCAGCATCCAGACAACGCTGCTTGTCCTCAATGAATGCATTGGCCGTCATGGCCAGAATCGGCACCTTTTGGCCGTTCGGCAAGCAACGGATATGTCGCGTTGCCTCCAACCCGTCCATGTGCGGCATCTGCATATCCATCAGAATCAGGTCATACTGATTGCGCGTGGCCAAGGCCAGGGCTTCATTGCCATCCATGGCGCAATCGACCGCCAACTCAACGTCCTGAAGCATCGCCAGCGAAACTTCGCGATTGATTGGCTCATCCTCAGCCAGCAAAATCCGGCGGCCGGCATAATCACGCAACAGCGTGGCTTCAGCAGCACCGACCACAGCCGAGGCAGAGGCCTGATAACCCACCCCTCCCTTGCGCAAGCGGGCGGTAAACCGGAACGTACTGCCAACACCCATCGCGCTATCGACGCCGGCATCGCCGCCCATCAATTGCGCCAGCTTTTTGGTAATTGCCAGGCCCAGCCCCGTTCCACCGTAAGTGCGGGTGATCGAGTTATCGGCTTGCTCAAAAGTCGAGAAAAGTCGCGGTAGAGCCTCCGGCGCAATGCCCAGGCCGGTATCCTGAACTTCAAAGCAGAGGACGACTGAATCGGCATCCTCTTCCTGCGTAAAGGCACGCAAGGTCACATCACCTGCTTCGGTAAACTTGATGGCGTTGGTTGCAAAATTGAGCATTGCCTGCTGCAGCCGGGTTGGATCGCCCAGCAATTTGCAATTTGGCGCCGAGATATCTACATGCAAGGCAATTTGCTTGGCCTGCGCCTTGTCGGCAAGCATGGAAACAATATTGTTGATAATGCTTGGCACGCTGACCGCTGTCTCTTCAAGCGTGAATTTACCGGCTTCAATTTTGGACAAATCGAGCACGGCATTGATGATGCCCAACAGGTGCTGCCCGGACGCATTGATCTTGTCGAGCCGCTGCGCCTGTTCAGGGGCAATGCCGGCTCGCTGGATCAGGTGCGCCATGCCGGTAATGGCATTGAGCGGCGTGCGAATTTCGTGCGACATATTGGCCAGAAAAGCACTCTTGGCAATATTCGCAGTTTCAGCGGCTTCCTTCGCAATAGCCAACTCTTTGGTCCGTTCATTGACCAATTCTTCAAGATGCAGACGGTGATTTTCCAGTTCAAGCGCAACCCGTTTGCGCTCGGTGATGTCCTGCACAAAACCGGAGAGTTTTTCGATTTTTCCATCCGGACCATAAACGGGCTTGCCACGACATTCTATCCAGCGCTCTTCACCCGTATCCAGACGGTGAATCCGGTATTCGGTATGGTGCTCCTTGCCGGTTAACAGGCAATTTTCCAATGAAGCTATCACCGCAGAACAATCATCGGCATACACTATTTCGCTGAGCTTCTCCGGACCTGGCTGAAAATCGGGAGGTAATCCGAACATCCGGAAAATATTCTCGGACCAGATTGCTGTTTTGCCATCGCCCAAAAGTTCCCAAGAACCAATGTTGGCGTACTCCTGAGCCGCTCTCAACAACTCTTCGCCCTGGCGACGCTTCTCTTCCTGCTTTAGCTCTTCGGTGATATCAAGGCTCAAGCCAACCAGTGCCAATGGTTCACCTTTCTCGTTTCGCTTAACCGCCTTGATCACACGCAAGTCGTGAATCTGCCCATCAACGAAAGGCAAGCGCTGGTGGTTATCACTAATCCCCATACTGGCCAGCGCTTTGGCATCAGAAGCCAGGCATTGGTCACGAAAATCAACCGGCATCAATTCGCCGTAATGGGCGACGGCTCTGAATCGCTCCTCAGGTATCCCCATCGCTTCACAAAATGCCTTATTTACAAAAGACATTTTGCCGTAGCCATTCTGCATCCAGATGCCGATAGGTGCGTTATCGAGCAATAACTGCAACATCGCGCGCTCTTGCTGCAAGGCCTGCGCGGCCAGCTTTTTCTCGGTGATATCGCGCGCTATACCGAACAGTCCAATCAACTCACCTGCGGCGTCCTGGATTGGATACTTCCTATTATCAACCCCGCCCTCGCTACCATCCTCGCGCCGATATGCCTGAACTTCATTGGCAACCGTAGCGCCGGCAAAGATGTCTTTTTCCAGTCGATAGTAAATATCAGCGAATTCCTCGGGAAAAACATCGTAATCCGTTTGACCGAGCAAATCGGTCCAATGCTCGGCAGGATCGGTGATCGAAACCAGCGTCTGGCTTGCGCCGGTAAATACGTGGTTGCGATCCTTGAAGAAAATGAAATCATCGGTGTTTTCCATGATCGCCGTGAAATTGGCCATCATGGTCTGATCTGCGGCGCCCTGCCAAAGGCTTTTCGCATCCTGCAAGGTGAGATCAAGGATTACGCAATCAATGACCGGATCTCGTGTTTTTTCATAATGCCCCTTGAGGCAACGAATTCTTCCGCTGGCCTGGCGCATCCGGAAATTGAAATCACCCGACGCTTCTTCGAGCCCAGTGGAGAAAATGACAGTAGCGATATCCTGATCATCAGGATGAATCAAGGTGCTAAACGTAACCCTGCCTTGCTGGATGTCATTTGCACTGTAACCGAGCAGGGCATGGATGCTCTCACTCGCCGAAAGAACACAGATTGGATCACTCAACCGAAGTCGAATTTGCGCATCTGGCAAAATGGTTTTGGCTGTCATTTCACGTTTTCTCCCAAATGACATCATAATTCATTTGCGATTTGGGAGCGCACCGCAACATGTTGGTGAACCAACTTAATCAGCGCATCCGGATCAATCGGCTTGGCAATGTGCGCAATCATGCCGGCAGCCAGGCATCGTTCAATTTCCTCACGGAACGCGTGCGCAGTTTGGGCAATGATGGGCAGATCGGGCGCCAGCTCGAGGATGCGCCGGCTCGCTTCATAACCATCCATCTCCGGCATTTGCACATCCATCAGCACAATGTCGTAAGCCTCCCGCCCATCTTTCTGAATCCGTTCAACCGCTTCCCGGCCATTGCTCACCATCACAACACGAGCACCATCTTCCAACAGATTTTCTTCAAGAATGGCCTGGTTGATCGGCTCATCTTCGGCACAAAGAAATGAAATACCGGCCAAAGGTTTGCTGCTGAGCGAAGGATTGCCAGCACCACCCGTTGAATCTTTGGCGACCCGTGGCAACGACGCTACGTAAGGGACACGAAATTCAAAAGTACTACCCACCCCAGGTGCGCTACGAACCGTAATACGCCCATTCATCAGATCAAGAATGCGCTTGCTGATCGCCAGCCCCAGGCCGGTGCCGCCAAATCGTCGGGTGGCCGAGGCATCGGCTTGCTGAAATGGGCTGAACAAGGCATCGAGCTGACTTTCGTCCATGCCAATACCACTATCAACCACAGTAAACACCAGTTGATCCGCTTGCCTTGATAGCGTCAGGCTAACGCCGCCCTGTTCAGTAAATTTGACGGCGTTGTTCAGAATATTGAGCAGCACCTGACCGATACGCAAGGGATCACTGATGCAGGTTTGCGGCAGATCCGCCGCCATATTGACCTGCAAGCTTAGTTGCTTGGCTTCGGCCCGGTTGCGTACCAGTTCGACGGTATTTTCAACCACCTCAACCAGATTGACTTCCGTTTGTTCTATCGACAGTTTGCCCGCTTCGATTTTTGAAAAATCAAGGATATCGTTGATGACGCCAAGCAGACGTGTGCCGGAGGCAACGATCTTTTGAAACGCGCCAAGCGCCTTTTCCGGGTTCTGATAATTCCGTTGACCAATCTCGGCAAAACCAAGAACACCGTTCAAGGGGGTACGAATTTCGTGACTCATGTTGGCCAAAAATTCGCTGCGCACTCGCGCCAGATTTTCTGCAGCGAGCAATGCGCGTTCTCTGGCTTGAGCGGCCGCACGCTGTTCGCTCATATCCACAAAACTGATGACGGCACCGGTCGTCAGCCCCTCCTGAATCACCGGATGGATGGCATACATGACAGGAACCGGATGGCCATCGGCGTGCCAGTAAACTTCATTGTCGACACGCACCTCTTGACCAACCTGCAAGGCATTGTGACTGGGGCATTCGCTCACCGGGTAAGGCGAACCATCCGGCTTGCTGTGATGAAACTGCTTGTGCCCCGGGAGACCAATCACCTCTTCGGCGCGGTAGCCAAGCATTGCACAGGCAGCAGGATTGATGAACGTGATGATGCCCGATTTATCGACACCATATAGCCCATCGGCACTGGATTCGAGGATATGGCTGGCGCGTGCCTCGGTCGCCAGCAAAGCTGTTGTACGCTGCTCAACCAACTCCTCAAGGTGATCGTGATGCTGTTTCAAGGCCGCTTCGCGCTTCTCAGCCTCAGCCAGCAAACGCATGAGAAAGCCACCAAGCACCAGTGATAACAACATGAAACCGCCAGCCAGCGCCGACGTCATGTAAACCTCGGTTCGCCAGTTGCTCAAATAATCATCGCTGGAAACACCGACGTTAACAATCATTGACCCGGTTGCCAGACGGCGCAGACTTAAAGTGCGCTCAACGCCATCCGGCGTTGCCGCCGTGTGGTAGGTCGCTGCCGGCACCCCGGAGTCGAGCAACTGAGTAAGCTCCTTCGAAATTACCTTGTGGCCGACCTGATCAAAAGACTGACCCGGTTTGGCCGGAAAACGGGCAACCTGGCCATATCCTGCATCACGCAGGACAACCGTTCCATGCGGGCCAACGTCGTAGCCCGCCAACATTTTCTCGAGATGAGAAAGCGCTATCGGCGCCGAAATTAAACCGGCAAAACTGCCATCCGGGTAGTTGTAGCGCTGCGAGAAACCGACAATGTATTGTTTGGCAACCCGCCCCATGCGAGGCTTTGTGACCTGCAACACATGATCGGCATGGTCGCGATGATATTTAAAGTATTCACGGTCCGCCCAACTGGCGCGCTCGGCCTTGACCAGCCCCTTGCCGAGGATGACCAGACCCTCCGCATTCGACACACGGAAAGCCTCGACTTCCGGGAGGCGCTGCTCATGCTTGCTGAGAAAAACCGTCATCGCGGCTTCGTCAATCCCTTTGCCAGCCAGTTGCCGTTCAAGCTCGTCAGCAGCGGCGCGCAACGTCAGATCGATTTTTTGTATGCTGGCAGACAGCGTCTGGTCGACGGCACTGGCAACCGTCTGCGTGATTCTCTCCGCGCGCTGTTCGTATTGCTCGCGGCTTTGCGACAAAGACAGGATAGTCAGAACAAGCACCAGAACATTGGAGCAAAACAGACCGACGATCAGCAGCGAACGCATCTGCGTACCGGACTTCGGCAACTTCTCATTCGACATTGTCAGCTAACCCTCGAAGCCACTTGCTGGCGACTAGTGCAAGTCGCCTCCCATATCCATTTTTATTATGTGGCTAATCTTACGCCTTATGGCATATCCGGCGTTAACCCTTAAGCGCCAGAGCGCGCTCATAAAGTGCATTTTTGGCAGCGCCGGTGATCGCGGAAGTAAGCTTGGCCGCCTGTTTTACCGGCAAGCCTTCAGCCAGTAGCAATTTAAGTACGCGCTCACCTTCGCCATCTTCGGCATCCGCCGGGACGCCGGAAACCATCAGGACAAATTCACCACGCTGACGGTTAGGGTCACCTTTCAGCCACTCCAGCGCCTCACCTAGCGGGCAGCTATGAATGGATTCAAACATTTTGGTCAGCTCACGACCGATCACCAGCGTGCGTTCACCGAGTACAGCAGCAAGATCGGCGACAGTTTCGAGCACGCGATGCGGCGCTTCGTAGAAAACCAGCGCACAAGGATAGTCACGCAAATCTTCCAATACCTGCCGGCGCTGGCCGCCCTTGCTCGGCAAAAACCCGTAGAACATGAAATGCTCGTCGAGCAATCCGGAGCCGGAAAGTGCCGTCGTCGCAGCGCACGGGCCGGGCAGCGGAATCACCTTGCAGCCGGCAGCGCGAACGGCAGCAACAATGCGCGCACCGGGATCGGAAATCCCCGGCGTACCGGCATCCGAAATCAGAGCAACCGCTTCACCGGCCTGCAGCTTTTCAATGATCTTTGCGGCGGCTTCATGTTCATTGTGCTGATGCGCCGGAATAGTCCGTGCCTGAGCACCCAGTTGCTTGAGCAGCGGGCCACTGTGACGGGTGTCCTCCGCCGCGACCCAGGGCACGGTACGCAAAATTTCTTCGGCGCGTCGGGTCATATCGGACATATTTCCGAGCGGCGTCGGGACAACATACAATGCAGCGGATTCTTCCGTCATTTTCAGGGACATGCAGACAAAAGACCACGATACCACCACCGCGCGCGGTCGCGAAGCTGAAACATTGGCCGCGCGTTATCTGGAGAGTTACGGTCAACGCGTTTTAGAGCGTAATTTTTTGGTGCGTGGCGGCGAAATCGATCTGATTTGTCGTGACGGCAAGACCGTGGTTTTTGTCGAAGTCCGCTTACGCAGCCGCCAGGATTTTGGTGGTGCCGGGGCCAGCATCACCGCAACCAAGCGCCGCCGTATCATTCTCGCTGCGCAGCATTACCTGGCCGGCAAGCCGGAATGCGATTGCCGTTTCGATTGCGTATTGCTTGATGCGCTGGATATCAATCGCATCGAATGGATCAAAAATGCGTTTTCTGCTGACGATTAGCCTGCTCTTTTGGTTTGCCGCAGCGCAGGCCGAAAGCGTGCGCATGTTGGTGCAAAGCTCGCCACTGGCGGGTAGCCAGTATTACGCGGTCGGCGAACAATGGCGTGACATGCAGGTTGGCGACCACCTCGACCTGATCCGCGAACCGGATAATCGCCACGACCGCAAGGCGATCCGTGTTGAATGGCGCGGCCACAAACTGGGCTACGTGCCGCGCGCTGAAAATCGGGCGGTTGCTGCGGCGATGGATCAGGGCGACAAGCTGGTCGCACGCATTGCCCGGCTCACCGAACACGCCAATCCATGGCGTCGGGTGGAGTTCGAGGTCTTCGTCGAGCTGTGATGTAGAATGGTTTAATTACTAGCCACAACCTGCTGAAAACATGGACCTCATCGCCCGCATCACCAAAAATTTTGAAGACAGCGCCCGCACCAAACTCGATGCAATCGAGATGATGGCGGCGCCGATTGCTGGTGCAATCGACATGATGACCAACAGCCTGATCAATGGCGGCAAGATTCTCGCCTGCGGCAATGGCGGCTCAGCCGGCGATGCCCAGCACTTTGCCGCCGA
>ERZ1034365.1529-NODE-1529-length-11570-cov-3.367441_pt1 | contig 11570 bp, 8 predicted proteins | sample MGYA00520615_ERZ1034365 | MGnify/ENA primary metagenome ERZ1034365 (study PRJEB33736, sample SAMEA104284505) | Azolla filiculoides | biome: Urban; feature: Water surface; material: Ditch water | place: Netherlands | collected 2015-10-28 | depth 0-0.1 m ... | reverse complement strand
CGCCTTGCCGCTCCATTGGCAATGGCTTGAATTTCCGGATGCACTGCCAAGAGCCGATCAGGCCAGTCACCCCATTGCGCACCATGAATCAACAATGCTTTGAGCAGCACCGCGTCGTACATAGATCCCGGAGCATCTTGCGCATCGGCGCGCAGCAATTCGAGCATGTCATAGACTTGTACAGCCGCACGACTGGCGAGAGCGGCGGCGTTACTGGTGCCGCGGGTATATGCAGTCGCGGCCAGCGTCTCCCCTTGCAGAGGCGGCACTGCCACACGATGACCAGGCGCAGCCCCTGACGTAACGACATCCAGCACACTGCCAGCAGGATTTGGCTGCATCCTAGCTCGATAAAGCACGCGTCCTCCCGGCATCAGGATGTCCGGTTTGATTGCTCGACGGAAACCATGGCCAACGCGCGACAGCGGACTGAGCCCACCAGACGCGAACAGATCGAACCGCCCAGGTACCACAGGCGGATTTGCCAGATCGGCGTGCAAGGCACCAACGGTCAGCACATTCAGCGCCTCCGCAGGAGCCAAAAGGCGACGCTCCACGTGTTCGGTAGTCATCGCCTTGAATGCCAATGCGGATCGCTGCTCGTCAGTCAGTTCTGACAAAGTATGGTTTGGTGTATCGAGGCTGAGCGGCCGCATGTCATTACCTGCGCTGACGATGAACAGCACGGAATACCTGAACGACAGCCAATCCAGGAGCCGCGCCCAGGGCGACATCTGGCGCTCGAACATGCGAGCCTCGTCACCGATCGACAAGTTGATCACACGCACTGACGGTGCCACTGCAGGCTCTTGGCCATCACCTTCGCAGATCCGCTTGACAGCTCGGTGAATCAAGTCGATCAGCAAAACATCATCCGGGGTAATTGTTTTGGACCAAGTAGCTCCAGTAGGTGCCGGCGTTGGCGCAACCGGCTTATCGTCTGGACCGGGAGCATCGCGATACACGATGTCATGCTCTTCAATTAAAGCCAAACCATTTTGATTGGAGATCGTATGCTTAACTAGTACAAAAATGAGATCACCAGTGCGACCAGCTTTGTGCGTAACAGATTCAATTTTGGAGACGCGTTCGATTTCATCGCCAACTGAGAGAGGCGCTAGCCATTGAACTCGACTGCCAGCCCACATTCGACGTGGCAGTGGAACGGGTGGTAAAAATCCGCCACGCTTAGGGTGGCCATCAGGACCGATTTCAGATTGAAGGGCGCACGGCAAGAAGTAAAGCCAATGCCATAACTCTGGAAGAAAGGTTCCATCATTTGGAGCAGGGTCAGGCCGATCAAGTGTTGCTGATAAAGCCCTGACAGGTGCTGCGGTGACGATGTCTTGAAGGGTCTCGGTTTTGCCGAGCCATTCTTGGAGATGGGTGATGGTTTGAGGTTCGATTCGCATAAGTTCCATTATGCCAATTCCAGCCTTAATTGCAGTGGAGCTAGATCAATAAACTCGCCAATAAATAACTTAGTAAGCCAGCCAGCGCTGAGCCAGTTAATACGCTAATCACGCCTTTTTGAAACTTGAAGAGCGCTAAACCTGCTAGCAGGGTGATCGCAATCGAGATCCAGGAGATTGAGCCGCCAAGACCATGTGGAAAAAAGACGTGATACGCAAAGAACAGGCCCAGGTTGGCGATGACCCCAACCACAGCGGCAGAGATTGCGCTGAGAGGTGCGGTGAAGCTCAACTTGCCATGCGTGGACTCAATCAAAGGACCGCCAACCAGTACTAAGAAAAAAGAAGGTAAAAAAGTAAACCAGGTAGCAACACAGGCTCCAAGCACGCCAAACCAAAATGGATTGCTATTGCCAATCAGATGTTGGATGTGGCCGGCCAGATAGCCAACAAAAGCCACCACCATGATGAGTGGTCCCGGAGTGGTTTCTCCAAGCGCCAAACCATCCATCATTTGACCTGCGCTGAGCCAATGAAATTGATCCACTGCACCTTGATAGACATATGGCAGAACTGCATATGCCCCACCAAAGGTGAGGAAAGCGGCTTTAGTAAAGAACCAGGCAATTTGCGGATAAAGTGTTTTCCAGCCAAACGCAAGTGTTAAGGCAAAAAACGGAATCAACCAGAGTGCTAGAACGGTTGAGCTCTGCAATACCAATTTCCTCTTAGAGAATTTGGCATGCTCTGGAGTTGGGGTGTGATCATCGATCAGTGCAGCAGCATGAGTTCCGCTCGCACTACTGTGAGAAGCGACTTGCTGGAAATATTCTGGGTAACGTTTGCCACCCCAAATACCAATTAAGGCCGCAAAGATAACAATGATTGGGAAAGCAAGGTTAAAAATAAAGATCGCCAGAAAGGATCCGAGCGCAATCCAACGTAGTGCTTGATTGTGAATCGTCCGCTTACCAATACGGACTGCAGCGTGGAGGACGATGGCAGTAACTGCGGGTTTAATGCCAAAGAAAATCGCGGCAATCCAAGGCACTTGGCCAAAGGTGAGGTAGACCCAAGATAGGCCAATCAAAATAAAGAGAGATGGGAGAACAAAGAGGGTGCCTGCTAAGACGCCACCCCAGGTGCGATGCATGAGCCAGCCAATATAAGTCACCAACTGTTGGGCTTCAGGGCCCGGTAAGAGCATGCAATAGTTCAGTGCATGTAAAAAGCGCCGCTCGGAAATCCAGCGACGCTTCTCAACAAGCTCTTGGTGGAGGACTGCGATTTGTCCTGCAGGTCCACCAAAGCTAATAAAGCCTAGCTTGGCCCAAAACTTCAGGGCCTCGCGCAGTGGAACGCTCAAACTTCTTCCATTCCACCAACAACTTGGCTAAAGCCGTTATCTACATAAATGATTTCAGCGGTGATGCCGTTTGCCAAATCAGATAATAAGAATGCAGCTGTATTGCCAACATCATCAATAGTCACATTGCGACGCATTGGTGCGGTTTGCTCAACGGCTTCCAAAATCTTGCCAAAGCCTTTAATACCGGCAGCAGCCAAAGTTTTGATTGGGCCAGCAGAGATGCCGTTAGCACGAATACCTTTAGGTCCCACTGAGCCGGCGATATAACGTACCGAGGCTTCTAGTGAGGCTTTAGCAAGACCCATGGTGTTGTAGTTGGGAACATTGCGCAGGCTACCAAGGTAGGTCAGGGTCAATAAAGAGGATTTGTCGCGCAACATTGGCAAAGCTTCTTTTGCCATTGCTGGGAAGCTGTAGGCAGAGATGTCGTGAGCGATTTTGAAGCCTTCACGAGAAAGGCCTTCTAAAAAGTCACCAGCAATCGCTTCGCGCGGTGCAAAACCAATTGCGTGAACAAAGCCATCAAACTGAGGCCAAGTTTTTGCTAAATCCTTAAATAGGGCGGAAATCTGTTCATCGCTGCCAACATCGCAGTCAAAAATCAAGTCGGTATTGAATTCTTTAGCGAAATCGACAATGCGGTCTTTAAAGCGCTCACCAACGTAGGTAAAGGCCAGTTCAGCCCCTTCGCGGTGACATGCCTTGGCTATGCCATAGGCAATAGAGCGGTTAGAAAGAAGGCCGGTAATCAGAATTTTTTTGCCAGCGAGAAAGCCCATATCGTGTCCTTTGCTTCAAATGTGGTTTGCTATCTACAATTGTTGCATATATGCCCATGCTCCCCGCCATCCGCCAAATCCCCGCTTTGCTGCTCTTAGCCCTTCTGGCTGGGCTGGCAGTCAATTCGGCCCAGGGTGCTCAGGGGATTGCTCAGTACGGCAAACCCAAATACGCCGATGGATTTAGCCATTTTGACTATGTGAACCCGAATGCTCCCAGGGGTGGCACGCTCACTTTGCCTAACCCAGATCGTCGGACAAGTTTTGATAAGTTCAATCCATTCACATTACGCGGTGTGGCTGCCCCTGGCGTAGCCCAGTTGATGTTTGAATCTTTAGCAGTAGGTAGTGCGGATGAGGTCTCCAGCGCCTATGGTCTGATTGCAGAGGATATCCAGGTGGCATCCGACAAGATGTCAGTCGTGTTTCGGATTCGTCCTGAGGCGAAGTTTTCAGATGGCAGTGCAATCTTGGCTGGCGACGTGAAGCATAGCTTTGATACTTTGATGAGTTCGCTTGCTAATCCGCAATTCAAAACGGTATACGCCGATGTGAAACAGGCGGTAGTGGTTTCTGATCGCGTAATCCGTTTTGATTTTAAGAATCGCAATCCTGAATTACCGGTCATGGTGGGTACTCTGCCGGTGTTCTCTCGCAACTGGGGTAAGAAACCCGATGGCACGATTACGCCATTTGATAAGTTGACCTTTGAGTTGCCAATAGCGAGTGGCCCTTATGTGATCGAGTCTTACAAAGCCGGTAAGACCATGATCTTTAAGCGCAACCCAAATTACTGGGCTGATCAAGGTGGAAAGACGCTCAATGTCCGAGTCGGTTTTTATAACTTCGATCGCGTCAACTACAAGCTCTACAGTGACGATGCCGTTCGCCTGGAAGCCTTTAAAGCCGGGGAGTTTGATGCTCTAGTGGAATACCGCGCAAAGAATTGGGCAAAGAGCTATGTCGGGCCAAGGTTTAATGACGGCACTTTAGAAAAGAAAGCTTTTCTCAATCACAACGGCGCAGGCATGCAGGGGTTTGCGATGAATGTGCGCAGGCCGATTTTTCAAGATCCGCGTGTTCGACAAGCTTTGGGTTATGCGCTCGACTTTGAGTGGTTGAACCGTCAACTCTTCTTTGAGCAATACAGTCGTATTAATAGTTACTTCACGAATAGCGATCTCAGTGCGAATTTCGATGGCCCTCGCAAACCCACTGAAGCGGAATTGAAGTTACTCAAGCCCCTGAAAGCGCAATACCCTAAGTGGGTACCCGATGCAGTCTTTGGTCCAATGCCTGCAGCCCCTTCAACGGCCTCACCCGATAGCTTGCGTCAGAACTTGCGCAAGGCGCGTGACTTATTGGCTCAGGCTGGATGGCAATACCGAGATGGCGCCTTGCGTAATATGCAGGGCGAGCCTTTCCGTTTTGAGATGGTTGAAGACGGCCCATTTTTCTTAAGGGTGATTTCATCCTATGTACGCAATTTAGAGAAGCTGGGTATTCAGGTAGATATTCGGACGAGTGATTTTGCTTTGCATCAGAAGCGCATGGATGAATACGACTTCGATATGACGACTATTCGTTTCCCTGACTCACAAAGCCCTGGCAATGAATTGTGGGATCGCTTTGGTAGTCAGGCTGCAAAAGAAAAAGGTTCCGACAATGTGATCGGGGTTCAGTCTCCAGTGGTTGACGCCTTGGTGGATGCGGTTGTCAAAGCCCAGACTCGTGAAGAGTTGCGTGCAGCCACTAGAGCTTTAGATCGTGTTCTTTGGAATAGCTATTACGTTGTTCCTCAGTGGTACAACCCAACCCATCGCGTTGCCTTCCGACACGAGATGCGCTACCCAGAGCCACCCCTGTACTATTCGGCGGAGTTATGGATTATGCAAAATTGGTGGAAAGAGGAGGCTAAATAATGCAAGGTCAAATGCGCGCCTACATCTTTATACGTTTGCTCTTAATGATTCCCACCATATTGGGTGTATTGACTCTGACTTTTGCAGTAGTGCAATTTGTTCCTGGTGGCCCGGTAGAGCAAATGATCTTGGAGTTGAAGGGGAAGGGTGATGCGGCGGTTGGCGGTACGGAATCATCTGGATCAGGAGCGACTTATCGTGGTCGTCAAGGTGTCGATGCGCAACGTCTAGAGGAGGTGAAGGCCTTATATGGTTTTGATAAGCCACCTCTTGAGCGTTATTTCATGATGTTGGGTCGCTTTGCTAGATTCGATTTAGGTCAAAGTTATTACCAGCACGAAAGCGTTTGGCGTTTAGGGGTTTCTAAATTACCAGTATCGATCAGCATAGGTTTGTGGACCTTCTTCATAACCTACTTGGTATCAATCCCTTTGGGTATTGCTAAAGCCATTCGCGATGGCTCTCGATTTGATGCCGTTACTAGCAGCATGATTCTGGTGGGGTATGCGATTCCAGGATTTGTTTTGGGCGTATTACTACTAGTGCTCTTTGGCGGCGGTAGTTTCTTGCAGCTATTTCCGCTGAGGGGTTTAACTTCAGATAACTGGAGCGATCTCAGTTTGATTGGCAAGGTAATGGATTACTTGTGGCATTTGGTATTGCCAATTACTGCATCCGTTCTGGGAAGCTTTGCGGTAGTCACCATGTTGACTAAAAATTCATTCTTGGAAGAAATCCGTAAGCAGTATGTGTTGACTGCCCGCGCCAAAGGTCTTACTGAAAAACAAGTGTTGTGGAAGCATGTATTCCGCAATGCCCTGTTGCCATTAGTAACGGGTTTTCCAGCGGCATTTATTGGAGCCTTTTTTACTGGCTCATTGTTGATTGAGACTTTATTCTCTTTGGATGGCCTTGGCCTGCTCTCTTATGAGTCAGTTATGCGTCGTGACTATCCAGTCGTGTTTGGAACCTTGTATTTATTTACATTAATTGGTTTGTTTACCAAGCTCATTTCTGATCTTTGCTACGTTTATGTAGACCCACGCATTCAGTTTGGTGCGGGAGGCGGTTCATGAATCGTTGGCAACGCTTTAAAAATAGCCGCATGGGCTATGCAAGCCTGTGGATTTTCATGGCGCTCTTCGGTTTATCAATGTGTGCTGAGTTGATTGCCAATGACAAGCCCTTGGTCGTGCGCTATCAAGGGAAATTTTATTTCCCGATTGTGAAATCTCAACCTGAAAAAGTATTTGGTGGTGACTTTGCGACGCCAACTGATTTTTTAGATCCCGATATTCGTCACAACATTACAAGCAATGGTAATTGGGCAATTTACCCACCCATTCCCTATAGCTATGAGACGCTGAACTACTTTTCAAAAGTACCCAATCCCGCACCGCCATCATTTGATAACTGGCTAGGAACAGATGATCGTGGGCGCGATGTCTTGTCACGTTTGATTTATGGATTTCGCCTGTCGATTTTGTTTGGCTTAGCACTCACTATTGTGGGAGTTAGCGTAGGCATCATCACCGGCTCTTTAATGGGTTTCTTTGGCGGTAAGTTTGATCTGGTTTCTCAGCGCTTGATTGAGATTTGGTCGGCGATGCCGGAGTTATATCTACTCATCATCTTTGCCTCCATCTTTAATCCAAGCATTTGGCTCTTGATTATTCTGCTAGCTGCTTTTGGATGGATGGGTTTATCTGACTATGTGCGTGCAGAGTTTTTCCGCAATCGCGCCTTAGAGTACGTTCGCGCTGCTAGGGCATTGGGCTTAACGAATTTGCAAATCATGCGCCGCCATATCTTGCCGAATAGCTTGACCCCAGTGATTACCTTTCTACCTTTCAGAATGAGTGCAGCTATTTTGTCGCTCACGAGTTTAGATTTCTTGGGCTTGGGTGTGCCGCCGGGAACGCCGAGCCTTGGGGAGTTGCTCTCTCAAGGTAAGAGTAATTTAGATGCGTGGTGGATTTCACTATCGACTTTTGTGGTCTTGGTCGCTACCTTGCTCTTGCTCACCTTTATGGGTGAGGCCTTGCGGGATGCCTTTGATTCTCGTAAGTCAGGCGCTATGAGTGGAGGTCGCTCATGAGTGAAGTTAATAACTCTAGTAAATCGGTAGCCCCTTTACTTCGTTATGAAGATTTCTCAATCTCTTTTGGTTCAGGCCGGCGTGAGAAATTTGCCGTTAGTCACCTTGATCTCGAGATTGGCGTAGGAGAGCGTGTTGCTTTGGTGGGGGAGTCTGGCTCAGGCAAGACGCTGACTGCCTTAGCGCCATTGCGACTTGAGCCTGAGGGCGCAAAAACATCTGGTCGAATTCTGTGGAGCGGCAAGAATGCGCACGCCGGCAATCCACCAGTCAATTTACTGGATCTGCCGATACAAGATATTCGAGAGATTCGCGGTCGTGAGATTGCGATGGTTTTCCAGGAGCCGATGACTGCGCTCAATCCCTTGTTTACTATTGGCAATCAAATTGTTGAGGCAGTGCAGATATATCAGCCTTTAATCTCCAAGGCTGATTGCATGTCTGCAGCAATTGATCTTCTCAAGAAGACGGGTATCCCAGAGCCAGAGAAGCGCTTTCATTCTTATCCTCATCAGTTATCCGGTGGACAGCGTCAACGCGCCATGATTGCAATGGCATTGGCTTGCAAACCTAGATTATTAATTGCAGATGAGCCAACCACTGCTTTAGACGTTAGTCTGCGTTTGCAAATTCTGGATTTGCTTAAAGAGTTGCAAGAAGAATCTAAGGATCATGGCGGCATGGCGATTCTGTTGATTACCCATGATCTCAATTTGGTAAAACATTTCGCACAAAGGGTTGCTGTATTAAATCAAGGCAATCTGATGGAGGTTGGGCCAACCAAGCAAGTATTCGAGCATCCAGATAATCCTTATACAAAGGCTTTGGTGAATAGCGCGCCAGTACGTGATCTGGCTCCAGTAATGCCTCTGGCACCAGTGTTATTAAAGACGGACAATTTATCTGTCTCTTATCCAGGCACTGAAACTACATCTTGGTTTAAGAAAGCTCCACGTCATCAGGTCTTGCGTAAGGTTGGTTTTGAGCTCAAGCAGGGGCAAACCATTGGTGTCATTGGAGAGTCTGGCTCTGGCAAGACCACTTTAGGTATGGCGGTCTTAGGTTTATTGGGTGACTCGGCTGCAGAAATTACTGGTGATGTAGATGTGCTTGGCAATGATTGGCAAAAGTTAAAGCCTGTAGAGCGCCGAGCTATGCGATCTAGTTTGCAGGTCATTTTTCAAGATCCATTTGGCTCACTTTCTCCGCGCATGAATGTGATGCAAATTGTTTCGGAAGGTTTGGATGTGCACTTTCCAAATTTATCTGCGGCGGAGCGTGAGTCTCGCGTCTTAGATATTTTGCGAGAAGTCGGAATCGATCGTTCTGCTCTCACACGTTATCCCCATGAATTTTCTGGTGGGCAAAGGCAGCGCATTGCGATTGCGCGTGCCTTGATTCTGAAGCCGCAGATCTTGGTCTTAGATGAGCCCACCTCAGCTTTGGATGTATCGATTCAGAAACAAGTGCTCGCCTTGCTGACCGAGCTGCAGAAAAAATATAACTTGGCTTACCTGATGATTAGTCATGATTTGGCAGTGATTCGAGCAATGTCCCATGAGGTCATGGTGCTCAAAGCGGGCAGGGTCGTGGAGTTTGGTGATACCGAGACTCTGATTAAGCATCCTCGCCAGATCTATACAAAAGAGCTTTTTGCAGCTGCTGAGCTGACCTAAAGCCCTATTGAAGTTGCTTCAGCAAGGCGCTAAATTGGTGCATTCATGCACCGCAACAAGAAATATTCCATTCAAAACAATGAGTTAGCCCTTGGGCTAGCACTTGGTGAAATAAGCCTTCTTTGTTAGAATGAAATGATGTCCTTACACAAAGACCTCCTGTCACGCCTAGTGAAGCAAATGCCGTTAGCTACGCTGACTGCAGTGATGCTTGCCGCCAATCCAGTAATGGCAGTTGACGCTACTCCTGACGCTGCAAAAGATGCCTCTGTTGAGGTGGCTAAAGAGACGCCTAAGGAAAGCATGTTCCAAGCGGGTAAGTCTTACTTTGCTCGCGTATCAGATCGTTTAGCAGATTCAGTTACTGGTAAATCGGATGAATTGATTAACCGCGCGATGGAAGTGATTGGTGTGCGTTATCGCTGGGATGCGGAGTTGCCTCAATCTGGTTTAGACGGTAGCAGTTTTGTTGGCTACGTCTTCAAGGACAAATTAGGTTTTTTATTGCCACGTAAATCTACTCAAATGAGTCGTGTTGGCAAATCTATTACTCGCGAAGAATTACAGCCTGGTGACTTAGTGTTCTTCAACACCATGCGCTTAACTTTTTCTCATGTCGGCATTTATGTTGGCGACAATAAATTTATTCACTCACCATCTAAAGGCACTAGCGTGCGCGTTGATGATCTTGGTAGCCTCTACTGGGATAAACGTTTCGATGGTGCTCGTCGATTAGACGGCAGCGACAACTTGGGTGATGCAGAGCGTCAAGAGTTGTTAAATGAAGTGAATAAGCTCAAGCGCAAATCACGCAGCCTCTAATCTAGAAGCTTGCCGCCAGACCAATAGAAGTGCCTCGGACGTTCTGTCCAAACTGATACCGAAAAACCAAGCGCACCCTACTAAATATGGGGTCTGAGGCGCTGCGATCAATTTCTACTCCTGTACCAACAGAGGAGAGTGAATCAAATCCAAGAGCACCGCGGAGCTGACCCAAAAACTCAGTATGAGCCACTTCAAAGACGGCCCGCAAAGGCCTCTCCAATACCGTTAGTGGAGTAGGGTATCTGGCACGAGCCCACAACCCTAAGCTTTGCGAATCTGCAGAACCCTGAACAGCAGCTGAGCTATCAAATGTATTGAGGGCGATATTGGTATAGCGTAACTCGACATCGTATTCACGTTCAGGTTTGTAGTCCTCGTAGTCCAACATCAGTGAGCCACCAGCGCCATAGGCGTTCATGCGCCCCTTGTTTAGGAATTGCAAATCTGCCCCATTGTTATTTTGAATATAGCGACCGGCAATGGAGAGATCGCTCTCGACGTGACCAAGCATGATGTTGGCAATCGGACGAATCCGTAAGTTATCCGTTAATGGGAAATCCCAGCCAATACCACCCGTACCTGTAATGCCATTCCAGTGGACGGGTACTGTAACGCTAGTGTTGCCAATACCATCTGTAAATGTTGGGTTATACCGATTAACGGCAATCGTCCCCTCAAGATAGAGTGGGAAGTTAGCGCTGATGCGATCGCCTCCCCCAAGAGAAATCATTTGTAGGTTGGTGTTATCTCCACCCTTGTCTGTAATCGAGAGTGATCCAGTGGTGACATCTGGCGTGAGCGAGTAACCCGTGATGGTCATGAAGGCATCAGTGCGCTTCTTGAGGTAGTTATTGGCTGCAGTTGAGAATTGGCCACTCTGCGCATAAATGTGATGCGCTTGCATTGCTATTACCAATGCAATTAGGGTTTTGAGAAGAGTGGGAATAGTTTTGATAAACACCTTGCACCGAATCCTAAATCAATCACTCCCGCTTGGGAAGCTAGCCCTAGGGCTAGGATCGCAGTTTTTCTTTCAGAGCGGCCATCTGCTCTTGGGCTGCTACTTCTCCAGCTAGGATTGCCGCATTTCTGGATTTGAAGTCGCCACTACTCATTTGTTTGAGGTGAGGGGTAATCACAATATCCGCACCCTTGAGTTCAAACTGATTAATACTTCGCTGCATGATCGATATGGTCTGCTGTAGGACGCCAAAGGTCCCGCTAGCATCTTGATGAACTGGCTCCGAAGAGATGTTGACTGCAATTACTAGGGTTGCACCCATCTGCCTTGCGTAGCTTGCTGGAACTGGTGCAACTAAGCCGCCATCGACATATTCTTTACCGCTAATGACAGCCGGCTGAAATACTCCTGGAACACTGCAGGAGGCGCGCACTGCCAAGCCAGTGTTGCCAGTGCGAAATAGAACACCTTTGCCGGATTGCAATTCAGTTGCCACAATTCCCAGGGGAATGCGCATTTGCTCGATCG
>ERZ1034365.1527-NODE-1527-length-11575-cov-3.263959_pt1 | contig 11575 bp, 8 predicted proteins | sample MGYA00520615_ERZ1034365 | MGnify/ENA primary metagenome ERZ1034365 (study PRJEB33736, sample SAMEA104284505) | Azolla filiculoides | biome: Urban; feature: Water surface; material: Ditch water | place: Netherlands | collected 2015-10-28 | depth 0-0.1 m ... | reverse complement strand
CTTATTGATTATACTTTTTAATTACCTCTTGAAAACCCTTATTTCTTCTGATTCGTTCGTAATAAAAGTAGGTTTCCCCTTCAATGCCCCTTTGTCGGTTATAGGCCAATTTCTGGTCTAAAATTGCGGGGGTGACACTATCTCCGCTCCCTATACCAACTAATATTCCAGGGCTAAAAATAAGTTCCTTAGCATTGAACGGCGACATATTGTTCATTGCCTGATCAAAGGAAGCTTTGTAATCATTAAAATTATATCTATATTTTTGAGAAACAATAATCTGTTAATGTTTATAACTTGTTTGTTTTAAAAGACATTCTACGAGAAATTAATATTCATTTTGATTATTTTTACGGTTATTGGAAAGATTTATATAAATGAAAACGAAATTAAATTTTATTGACTTATTTGCAGGAGCCGGAGGACTATCAGAAGGTTTCATAAGAGCTGGTTTTACACCAATTGCACATGTTGAAATGAATAAGGATGCGTGTGACACTTTACGAACTAGAACTGCATTTCATTATCTAAAAGAAAATGAAAGAGTTGATGAATACTATGAATATTTGAAAGGAAATATTTCAAGAGATGAGTTATGGAATAAAATTCCTAATCATTTAATTAATTCTGTTATAAATAAGGAGATTTCACCTAAAACACTACCAGAAATATTTGAAAAAATTGATAATGAATTAAAAGAAGATCATGTTGATTTAGTAATTGGAGGACCTCCGTGTCAAGCGTATTCTGTTGCAGGAAGAGCTAGAAAAAATATGGAAGATGATCCTAGAAATCATCTATATAAACATTATGTTGAGTTTTTAAAACGTTACAAGCCAAAAATGTTTGTATTTGAAAATGTACCTGGAATACTATCTGCTAACAATGGCGAATATTTAGAAAAGATATTTAATGCGGTAAAAAAACAAGGTTATCATCTTGAAAAGCAAGTTTTGAACGCCAAAAATTTTAATGTTTTACAAGATAGAAAAAGGGTTATAATCATTGGCTGGCGAAAAGACTTAAAATTACAATACCCAAAATTTGAAGATAAAGAAGTGCAATTTGAAGTATTAAAGCATCTTTTTTCTGATTTACCCAAATTAAAAAGTGGTCAAGGAGAATGGAATGTTTCTAAATATGCTAAAAAAACAAACACCTACTTAGAAACAACCGGAATAAGAAACGGAATCGATTTTACAACCCAGCATATTGCAAGATTTAATAATGAAAATGATTTAGAGATATATAGGATAGCGGTTGAAAAATGGATTAAAGAGAACAAAAGATTAAATTATGGAGAATTACCAAAAAAATTAATCAAACATAGTAATACAAAAACATTTTCAAATAGATTTCAAGTCGTTAATCATAAAGGAATATCCCATACTGTTGTAGCACATATTTGTGCTGACGGTCATTATTACATTCATCCAGATATTGAACAAAATAGGTCAATTACAGTAAGAGAAGCCGCTAGAATACAGTCTTTTCCAGATGATTACTTTTTTGAATCGAGCAGAACAGCTGCGTTTAAACAAATTGGAAATGCAGTACCGGTTTTGATGGCTGAGGGAATTGCAAATAAAATAAAAGGAATGTTATAAAATTATGCAACAATACAAAGCCGAAAACGCCAAACCAAATCCAAAATCAACGATAAACTCATATCGTAGTTTTGGTTATAACCTTTCAACTGCAATAGCAGATATCATTGATAATAGTATTTCTGCTAATGCTGATACTATTGAAATTGAGTTTTTATGGAAAGGTAAAGATTCCGTTATTTCTATTTTGGATAATGGAAAAGGAATGAACTTAGAGGAATTAATTATTGCTATGACTCCAGGAAGTAAAGATCCTGAAGACACTAGAGATGAAAAAGACTTGGGCAGGTTTGGTATGGGGCTAAAAACCGCTTCATTTTCACAATGTAAACGGCTTACTGTTATTACAAAAAAAGACGGTTTTGCGACTATTAAACGATGTTGGGATATTGATTTTATAAATAGTGAAGAAGAATGGACTTTATTAGATTATGTTTCAGATGAATCATATTTAGAGAAAGTCGAAAAATTAAAAAGTGGAACTTTAATTGTTTGGGAATTATTAGATAGAATTGTTGGTAATTCTAAAGTTGATAATGAAGCTGTTAAAAATGCTTTCTATCAAGAAATGGCAACAGTAAATGAGCATTTAAGTTTAGTTTTTCATCGTTTTATTGAAAGTAAAAAAATTAAACTTTACACAAATAGTCACGAAATTGAACCATGGAATCCTTTCCTTTTGAATCTTACTCCAAAGCCTGAAATGGGACAATTAGAAGTGCTTATCAATAATGTTGAAGTAACCTATTTCATTCTTCCTCACATGTCAAAAATCAGCAATGAAGATTACGAAAAATCAGGAGGTCCATTAGGATGGTATCAACAACAAGGTTTTTATATTTATAGAGGAGATAGATTACTAGTTTCTGGTGATTGGCTAGGTATTGAAAAAAAGAGAGAATATTCAAAGTTAGCCAGGATAGCAATTAACTTTCCTAACGCTAATGATTTTGATTGGAATCTAGATATAAAAAAATCAACGGCAACTCCACCAATAGAAATAAGAAAAGAACTTGCTAGAATAGCTAAAATTGCTGTCATGAAGTCAGCTAAAATATACAATTGGAGAGGTCAAAAGTCAGTTTCTTCTGATTACAGTACTCAATCTTTTGAAAGTTTATGGAAAGATGAAACTAACAGAGAGGGTATTAAGAAATATAAAATAAATAAGAAGCACCCAATTATAAAGCAATTGCTTGATTCCGAAAAAGAAAACAAGCTTTTTTCAAAAGCTATAAAACTAATTGAAGAAAATATTCCTTTAGAATTGATTTTATACAATCAAAATGAGAATCCATCTTTTCATGAGTTAGAAAGTATTCCCGAAATTCCTAGTGATGATTTAATTCAGTTGGCAGTTGAGTTATATAAAATTTATATTATGCAAGGAATACCCGAAAATTTAGCCAAACAGCAAATAATGAATTCTACACCATTCAATCTTTTTCCATTAATAAATGACTATTTAATATGAACGATATAAAGAACTCGGCTAGATTAATAGCGCATACACTTTTGTCACATGCAAAACAAAATGAAGAAATTACAGATGAAATAATTTTAAACATTATCGATAGAGTTGCAGCTACAATGACATCAGTTGGTCAAGAAATTGACAAAAGAGAATTGTTCGAAATTTTAGTTGCAGATTTTAGTATAGGTAAAGGTTCTAGTACTGAAATGAATGGAGATATAACACCATGGCTCTATTCAAGAAAAGATGATATTAATTGGGAATTGTGGAGTAGATATAAATCATACATGCATGAAAAGGATCCTTCTTTTCCCATTAATGACTTAGATGATTTTACAGATAAAATATTAGATAAATGTTATAATCCAAAAGAAAGCGGTTCTTGGGACAGAAGAGGTATGGTTGTAGGTCATGTACAATCAGGAAAAACTTCAAATTATGTTGGTTTAATAAACAAAGCAACTGATGCAGGATATAAAGTAATCATAGTTATAGCCGGTACAATAAGTTCATTGAGACGACAAACTCAGGAAAGAATTGACGAAGGTTATATTGGAAAAAGTAGCTCGGCCTATATAAATAATTATGGTGAAAATAAAATAATTGGTGTAGGTAAATATAAAGTCGATACAGACATATATTCATTAACATCATCTTTTTACAGAACTGGTGATGAGGGAGATTTTAATCAAAGCATAGCAAATAGATTAAATATTCCAATCGGAAAAAATCCAGTTGTTTTTGTAATTAAAAAAAATAAAAGTATTCTTGAGAATTTGATAGATTGGTTTTCTAAGGATTCCAATATCAGAATTATAAATGGTCAACCGAAATTGTTTGATGTGCCAGCATTAATAATTGATGATGAAGCAGACGCAGCTTCTGTAAATGCTACAAAAGATATTAATGATATTAAAACCATCAATAAGTTAATAAGAACTTTATTAAATGTTTTTGACCAAAACACATTTGTAGGTTATACTGCAACACCTTACGCAAACTTATTTATTCCACAAGATTACAATGATGAATTAACTACAGTTGTAAAAGGTAAAACATATTTTATTGGCGAAGATTTATTTCCTAAAGATTTTATTATCAATATAATAGCTCCGAAAAATTATATTGGTGCAGCAAAAATATTTGGTTTAGAAAATCCAATTACGGGAGCTAGCCACGAACCATTGAATGTATTTAGAGTAATTGATGATTATGATCCACCATTTTACAAGACAATTAATAAAAACAATAAGGATGATTTACCTGAATATTTACCTGAGAGTCTTGAAACTGCAATAAAATCGTTTATTCTTACTTGTGCTATAAGAAGATTAAGAGGTCATGAGAAGAAACATAACTCTATGTTGGTTCACGTTGCCCTTTATGTTAAATGGATTGATAGAGTTGCATTATTGGTTAACGAAAGAATGAAGGATTTTAAAAATTACATTAGTGCTAATGATTCTCAATTTTTAAATGAATTAGAAGAATTATATACTAATGATTTTTTACCAACTACAGAAAATGTTATTGAAAATATTGACTACAAAGACAGTAGAATTGAATTGCATGATTGGGCAAGAGTAAAAACTGAATTAAAAAAAGCTGTCTCAAAAATTGATGTTCGTGCTGTTCATGGTACACGTTCAACAACAAATTTGGAATATCATAATATTGATGAAATTGATTACTCTAGATATGAAGATGGTTTATCAGTGATAGCTGTTGGTGGTGGTAGATTAGCAAGGGGAATAACTTTAGAAGGGTTATCAACTAGTTATTATTTGAGAACAACAAGAATGTATGATTCTTTGATGCAAATGGGAAGATGGTTTGGTTATAGACCAGGTTATGTTGATTTGTGTAGATTGTACACAACAGAAACAATCTACGAATGGTTTAACCATATTACCATGGCTACTGAAGAAATGAGATATGATTTTGACGAAATGACTACTCGTAATTTAAAACCTAAAGATTTTACTTTAAAAGTTAGAAATCATCATGGATTGTTAGCCATTACAAGTGTTGCAAAACTTTTTTGGGCACAAAATATTTCAATGTCTTTCTCTGGTTCAAATCCTCAAACATATTTACTACTTAAAGACCAAAAAACAATTCTTAATAATTTCAATAATCTTGAAAATTTATTTCAAAGATTAGGTTTTCCAAAAGATGAAAATATAATTAGAAAGAGAAATAAAGTTAGATATTTATTGTACAGAAATGTTCAGATAGACTTGTTAACAGACTTCATTGAGAATTATAAGATAAATATTCCATCAATCAATAATCAAATTATTTCTGATTACATAAAAACCCAAGAATCAAATAAAAATATTAACGAATGGAATATCTGTATTGTTTCCAATACTAGTGAAAAAGCATTATTATATGATGATGGAGTAGTTAAAAAACCAGAAAACAGAACGGAATACGAGACTCAAAAATACACATTATCAGCTAATGGGAAAGAAATTGAATTAGTTTGTAGTGTAAGGAATCAAACAGAATATTCTGAATTATACAAAATAACTAAAAATCAAATTGATGATGTGGTAGATCGTCAAGTAGATTTATTAGAAAACGGAACTGGAAGCATTAAAGAAAGAAGAGCCAACGAAAGTAAAGGTTTGCTTCTAATTTATGCTTTAGATGAAAGAGGAACAACAAATGTTGAAAACGGAATTCCAATCATAGGGTATAGTTTACATTTTCCTAAAATTGAAAATGAAGTTCAAGTTTCCTATTCAGCAACGATAAAAGATGAATTAGATATAGAACCAATGGAAGATGATGATAATTCTGAAAACGAATAATTATGGTAAGTATTAAATCTATTTGGGAAAGTCATGTTCCTACTGATGAGATTATTATAAAAACGCGACTTGAACACGTTAAACCGTTCAAATGTTTTGCAGCTACAAATCATATTACTGGTAATCATTTATACATATTTGAAACTTCAAAAAACGCAAAATTTCCTGAATTTAAAAATTTTAAATTTAAGGGATTGTTCATTGAAATATTTGAATTTGAAGACACAAAAGAGTTACATATTTATCTTTTAGACAATCAATTAAAAGATATCTTTAGTTTATTTATTGAAAATATTGTTGAAGAAATTTCAAAAAGTGTTACCGAAAATGAAGCTCTAGTTGAAACTTCTAATGTTGTTTTAAAATGGAAAAAATTATTTGATAAAATAAATTTTCAAGGGCTAACAATTGAAAGACAAAAAGGATTAATTGGAGAACTTTTATTATTCAATTCATTGCTGGATGAAGAATATTCAATTGATGCTTTATTAGAAAGTTGGACTGGTCCAGATTTTAATGATAAAGACTTTCGTTTTGGTTCATTTGGCATTGAAGTAAAGTTAACTTCATCAAAAGTTCCAAAAGTTAAGATTTCAAGTGAAAGACAGTTAGATAATGAGAATCTAACAAAGTTATATTTAGTATTATATGTGGTCGAAGAAGTTAAGGATAAAGGATTTTCACTAAATTCTATTATTGAGCAAATCAGAACTAAAATTAATAACAATCAGAATGCTTTAAAGTTTTTCAACGAGAGACTTTTATTAGTTGGATATTTTGATGAAGATTTTGAAAATTATAAGCGTCAGTATGCTTTTAGAAAGAGAAATTTTTATGAAGTGTCAAATGATTTTCCAAGATTAATTGCATCAGATTTACCAATTGGTTTATTTGACGCCAAATATAACATTGAATTATCAGCAATAGAACAATTTTTAGTAAGTAATGAATCAATTCTTGAATTAATAAAATAATGGAGAGAGGATTAAAAAATTATATTGAAGCAATTCAGTCTGATGTAGCGGCATTAGTATATTCAGATGGTGAAGGAGCAAGTTTTGAAGATAAATTCACAGAGCATTGTATAGAAATATTGGATAATATTGGCAAATCAGAAGGTGCCAGAGTATTATCATATATTAATCCAGATTCACTTGGAAGAATTGACTGGAAAATAAATGGTTATTGTTTGAAAGATGAGTTCAAAGATGATTCAAATAAAGTTTATTTCGAAACATTAGATTTGTTTATAACTCATTTTAATAAGACTTCATATGATTATAACATTACAAAAGATGATTTTAATAAAAGTATAAATCAAATAAAGAAGTTTTTAAATGCAGCTCTTAAAGGACATATTGATTATATAGATCCTGCTCAAACAGAGTTAAACCAACTTTTAAAAATTATTGTAAAACAAAAAGCAAATTTTGACAGAATTAATATCTATTTCTTAATCAATGGTAATTCAAATCACGATTTAGAGAAAATAGCTATAAAAGGATTTGATGATTTAGATATTTTTGTTCACGTTTGGGACATTCCAAGATTTTATAAATTAAGTGAATCTTCAAGTAATAGAGAGCCAATTGAAATTTATTTTAAAGAATTAATTTCAAATAATCAGCATGGTATTCAATGCTTAAAAATGCCTAACATGAATGAATTATATGAATGTTATTTGGCAATTTTACCTGGTGAAATTTTATCTAAACTTTACAAAGAATATTCAAATGAATTACTTGAAAGTAATGTTAGAGCTTTTTTAGGTCAAACGGGTAAATTCAACAAAGGTATTAGAGATACAATTAGAGAAAAGCCACAAATGTTTCTTCCTTATAATAATGGTATTACTGCTACTGCTGAAAACGTTGAAACTATGCTTATTGATAATCAGTTGTATCTGACAAAATTACTTGATTTTCAAATTGTAAATGGTGGTCAAACAACTGCGTCTTTGTTTCATACTCAAAAGAAATTTAAAGAAGCTGATTTAAGTAATGTTTTTGTTCAGATGAAACTAACAGTTATTAAAGATGTAGAGCAAAAAAACATTGAAGTTCCAAACATTGCTAGATATGCCAACAGTCAAAACAAAGTATCAGAATTAGATTTGTCTTCTAATAACCCATATTTTGTTCAAATAGAATCATTATCACGTAAAAAATACGTTATTGATCCAGACAACAGAAATATGTCAACTTTATGGTATTTTGAACGTGTTAATGGACAGTATAAAGAATCTTTAAATAAATTAACTACTCCAGCTCAACAACGAAAATTTAAGGAACAAAATCCTACCAATCAAAAATTCGTTAAATCTGATGTTGCTAAGTACATAAACATTTGGGAATTAGAACCGCATTATGTTTCACAAGGAGCTCAGAAGAACTTTATCCATTATACAAAAAAAATAAATGAACTAGTAAAGAAAAATAAATTTCCAGGAGAAAATTTTTATAAAAAATTAATAGCTAATGCAATTCTTTTCAAAGCTGTAGACAAACTTTTTGGTAGAAAAAATATTGATGCAATTGGTGACACCAATTTAAAATCATTTACGGTAGCTTATACACTTTCGTATTTCCACTATTTAACTGAAAATAGAATTGATCTGTGGAAAATTTATGAAGAACAACGAGTTGATTCTAGAATTATGAACGAATTACAAAAATTAATTGTTTTCGTTTATAATCAATTGGTTAAATCTTCAAATAATTCACTTATTTCAGAATATGCAAAAAGAGAGTCAAGCTGGAAGTCTTTAAAAGAGGAAGATTATAAAATCAATTTTAATCAATATACTGATTGTTTCATAACGAAAGAAGAAGTAGCAACTAGAGAAGTTGAGACAGAAGAGATTGATAACAAATCCGAAAATAACTTGATGAACGTCAATAAAATTTTAGGTTTTGGTAATAAGTTTTGGGATGGTGCTTCTAAATGGTCAATTAATATTGATGAATTTAAAGAATTTTCAACAGATATTTGGGATATTGCAAATAAAATTAAAAGATCTAAAAATCTTAATAGCAGAGATATATCTTTAGGTAATAAAATACTATACTACATCGAACAAAATAATATAAACATTGATTCAATAAAATCACTATCAAACGAAGTTGAAGTAGAAGTTATTGATATCAAAGCAATCTATGATAGATTAAAGTTAATTTCAAAAAATGAATGGTCTAAAATATTTGATTTAGGAGAACAAACTAAAATATTTGATAACTTAGAATTGCTAAATTTAAAATCAGTACAAAAATCAATTTCAAAAAGTGAAACAGTAAAAGAGGTTAATATTGTAAATGCTTTAAAATCAATTAAAAAATTATCGAAATTTGGTCTTGATTATTAGTTTTGGGTTATCTTTTTATTTGTGTTTTTAGTATTTATATTTATTCATTACCTCATTCACCTGCACAAAAACCGTCTTTAGTCCAGGTATTCCTAACGCCACTTCTTTGTTTGCTTCATTTCGTTAATTAACAATAAGATATTTTTTTGCTTACTAATAAAAAAATACCAAAGTAAATTATAATGTTATTTTTGTCGCAATTATCTCCTTTATTTGCGACAAAAAACAAGCAAAAAAGACATGCAGAATATTTATAATCAATGAATTAAAAAACATTGAAAAGCCAACAGGGGTTCACAAATGTAAGAAATACAATTGATAGTATATTTTGTAACAAATTTAGCATATATTTGTTACAACTTTTAAAGCTAAAGTAATGAAAAGTGTTGAGGCTAAAATAGCAGAAAAAATAAAAAAAATTCCAAAAGGAAAACTAATATTTCCAGAGGATTTTCAGGAGTTAGGAACTTCTGAGGCAGTACGGTTAGCATTACATCGTTTAGAAAAAGAATCTACCATTACAAGAGTAGCACAAGGAATATATGTTCGACCAAAAATCAGTAAATACATTGGTAAATTAATACCCTCCGCTGAAGAAGTGGCAGAAGCCATCGCAAAAAGAGATAGAATAAGAACACTTCCAACAGGTTCATACGCACTAAATGCATTGGGGTTGAGTACACAAGTGCCTATGAAAATTGTATTACTTACAGACGGTTCTCCAAGAGAAATAAAGGTAGGTAAACGTACCATTAAGTTTAAAAAAACCACACCCAAAAACCTTTCGGCAAAAGGAGCTATTAGTAAATTAGTCATTCAAGCACTCAAAGAAATTGGACTAAACAACCAAACGCCTACAGAAGAAGAAAGAATAATAGAATTATTAAAAAAAGAAGATTCAAAAAATCTAATACACGACATTAAAATCGCACCAGTTTGGATTCAAAAAATAATGCAAAAAGCACTATAAATGACAAAAATAAATTTCTTATCGATACCAAATCCCGACAAAAAAGTCATTTACCAACAGCTAAGCGATGAATCAAAAATTCCACCTTTTGCCGTAGAAAAAGATTGGTGGGTAGTTCAAATATTAGCTACTATTTTTGAAATGCCAATAGGTAAACATTTAGTATTCAAAGGCGGAACATCACTAAGTAAAGCATGGAATCTGATAAGTCGTTTTTCAGAAGATGTAGATTTAGCCATTGACCCAAAATTTCTTGGTTTTGTAGGCGAACTAAAAAAGAAAGACATTACAGCCTTACGTAAAGCAGCAAATCAATACATATCAAATACATTCTATCCAGAGCTAATACAAAAAATGATAGAAAAAGGATTCACAAATCTAAATTGGGACATAATAAACACCCAAGAATCCGACCAAGATCCAAAAATAATACTAATGTATTATCCTAACGTAATTGAATCCGTTGGGTACATACAACCAAAAGTCCAAATCGAAATAGGCTGTCGTTCCTTGAGAGAACCACAAAAAATAGCAGAATTTAATGCTTTAGTAGACGAATATTATCCTAATACAAATTTTGCAATGCCAAGTATAAAAGTTCCTACAGTGGTCCCTGAAAGAACATTTTTGGAAAAAATATTTTTATTACACGAAGAATTTAGCAAACCAACACAAGCCATAAGAATAGAAAGATTAAGCCGACACTTATACGATATCTATCAATTATCAAAAACCGAAATAAAACAAAAAGCTTTAAACGATAACGAATTATACGAGACCATAGTCAATCACAGACACAATTTTACCCGAATCAGCAAAGTAGATTACAACAAGCACCAACCTCAAACTATAAATCCAATTCCACCAACAGAAGTTATAAAAGAATGGGAAGCAGATTATAATACCATGTTGACAGAGATGATTTATGACGAAGCTCCAACATTTCAAAAATTAATGGATGAAATAGCACAATTAAAAACAGAAATAAACAACTTAAATTGGAAAATGACAACAGAATTTCCATTGCCAAAATCATAATAGCTTGTTATAATGGAAAATTAAGTACGTTTTAATCGTTTTAGTGGAAAATAATTGTCTTAATAGCTACATTTATTCGTTTTAATGGAAAATTTTTGATTAAAAGCAATGTTTTTTAGTACAACATCTTTAAACCCATTAAAACAAATAATAATTTTTACAGATAGTAGAATAGGAACGCTTCGCTGAAGTAGTTTCACCCACCCAGTCCAACGCTCCCCACCGCACAAGTGGTATTTTGTGTGTTTTTAGCACTTGTTTTCCCTACAGTAAGTCAATAAAAAAAGGCTCCCTGTTTTCCCAACC
>ERZ1034365.1524-NODE-1524-length-11590-cov-4.451750_pt1 | contig 11590 bp, 10 predicted proteins | sample MGYA00520615_ERZ1034365 | MGnify/ENA primary metagenome ERZ1034365 (study PRJEB33736, sample SAMEA104284505) | Azolla filiculoides | biome: Urban; feature: Water surface; material: Ditch water | place: Netherlands | collected 2015-10-28 | depth 0-0.1 m ... | reverse complement strand
ATATTCTCAACCAAAGCCATTGCTGCAGCAGCTTGATCATTGGCGCCAGAAACTAAAACAGGAACCTCTTTTAAGCCGGCCAATGTTGCCGCACGGAAGCGACGTTCGCCCGCAATAATTTCGTACTTACCCGGAGCAACCAAGCGCACTAACAATGGTTGCATTACTCCTTGCTCGCGAATGCTCTCGGCCAACTCTTGTAATGCGCCCGCTTCCATTTTTTGACGAGGCTGATATTTGCCTGCCTGCAATGCGGTTAGCGGCAAACGATTAATTTCAGCTGTAGTTTCTTTTTGCGCCTTATCGCCGAGTAATGCTTCTAAGCCACGACCCAAACCTTTTTTCTTAATAGCAACCATAATATTTTTTGTTCCTAGGTTTTACATTTGCTTAATGCGCTCAATCATCTCGGCACCAAACTCTAAGTAAGCTTTGGCGCCACGCGATGACTTATCGAACGCCACCCCAGGAAGCCCATAGGACGGGGCTTCAGCCAGGCGGACGTTGCGGGGAATAATGCTCTTGAATACTTTGTCACCAAAGTGCTCAAGCAATTGATCAGAAACTTGTTGTTGCAATGTCATGCGCGCGTCAAACATCACGCGCAACAAGCCGATGATCACCAAGTCAGGATTTAAATTTGCATGCACCTGTTTGATGGTGTTCACTAAATCCGACAATCCTTCTAATGCAAAATATTCACATTGCATTGGTACGATCACGCCGTTCGCTGCGCATAATCCATTGAGCGTTAACAAAGATAACGCAGGGGGACAATCAATCAAAATAAAATCGTAGTCATTTGCTACGAGTGCAAGCGCATCTTTCAATCGTTGTTCGCGAGAATCTAAATCCACCAACTCAATTTCTGCACCAGCTAAATCACGATTTGCTGGAAGTACATCGTAGCCAGAACTTTCGCAACGCACCGCGGATTCTTTCACTGATGACAAGCCAATTAAGACTTGATACACAGTGTTATTGAGATCTGCTTTTTCAATTCCAGATCCCATCGTGGCATTGCCCTGTGGATCTAAATCTACCAACAAAACACGTTGCTGATGTCCGGCTAAACCGGCGGCCAAATTCACAGCGGTCGTGGTCTTACCAACCCCGCCTTTTTGATTTGCAATACAAAATATTTTGGCCATAATTTTTCTTAAAAATGTTGCTCTTTAAAGGGGTAATTTTCTCACGGGGGTTAAGACTAAAAGTCGGCGCTCCACCGCTAAATTCGGGATCTGTAAGGGCTCATCGGCAACCAAGCGCCAATCATCCATGCAAACATCTTGCAACTCTTCATCTGCCCGCTTGGCTTTCATTGCGAACACCAGGCCATCAGGCTTCAGAAGGGGAAGTGAGAGCTCTAGAAAGTGAGCAAGATTAGTAAATGCTCTAGAAATCACTGCATCAAACTGTCCAGGCTGTGATTTAGCCACCGCTTCGACGCGTTCACTCAGAACTTGAATATTCTTTAGACCCAACTTGCCGCGTACGTGCTGCAAGAACGCCGTTTTTTTGCGGATAGCCTCAATCAAGGTCACATGCCACTCGGGCTGCAATATGGCGATAGGGATTGCTGGCAAACCACCGCCCGAACCAAGGTCTGCAATTTTGGGGTTTTTTAAATCCAAAAAATGGCGCATCACGGGTAAAACTGTAATAGAATCAATGAGATGCAAGCGTACTGAGTTCTTTTCACCCTCAATTGCAGTCAAGTTATGCACCTGGTTCCAGCGCCCCATTTCCTGCAAAAAGAGCTCTAAATCTGCAATATTTTTGAGGTTAAGATTAAGACCCAAATCCTCAATCCCTAAAGAAACCAGGTCATTACTCATGGGTTGCTTCTTGGGTTCGGCCTAAGCCTTTTTTCAGATGAACCAATAATAAAGAAAGGGCTGCGGGCGTAACACCAGAAATCCTGCCAGCCTGACCTAAGGTGCCTGGTTTATGCAGATTCAGTTTTTGCTGCACCTCTTTCGATAAACCAAGAACTTGGGTGTAGTCCAAAGACTCGGGCAGGGGGAAGCTCTCGTTATGCTCTTGCCGAGCAATCTCAACCGCCTGCCGATCTATATAGCCTTGATATTTAATAGAAATTTCAACCTGATCGCTAATTTGCTGCGCTAAACCCAAGTCATCATCCAGCGTTCCTGGCGACCAAAGGCCGTCAGACAAGCTGGTGACCGCCTCATAAGTGATGCCGGGGCGCCGCAAAAGATCGGCCAAACTACACTCGTGCGATAAATCTTGGCCCAAAAGCTCAGAAACAGCCTTTGCCGAGCCGTGCTTTGGTCCAATCCAAATATCTTGCAAGCGGGATGTTTCACGTGAAACAGCCTCTTGTTTTCTGCAAAACGTATTCCAGCGGTAGTCATCCACCAAACCAAGTTCTCGGCCAATGGTAGTTAGACGCAAATCCGCATTGTCTTCACGCAGGCTCAAGCGGTACTCGGCACGGCTAGTGAACATACGGTAAGGCTCTAGAACGCCCAAAGTAATCAGGTCATCCACCAAAACACCAATATAGGACTCACTGCGCTTGGGAAGCCAAGGCTCCTTGCCTTGTGCTGCCAATCCAGCATTAATACCGGCAAGCATGCCCTGTGCTGCAGCCTCTTCATAGCCTGTAGTGCCATTAATCTGACCCGCAAAGTACAGGCCGGCAATCGCCTTGGTCTCTAGACTATGGCGTAAGTGGCGTGGATCAAAGAAGTCGTACTCAATGGCGTAACCAGGCCGCACAATTACCGCCGACTCCAAGCCGCGAATGCTGCGCACCAAATTCCACTGAACATCAAAGGGGAGGCTAGTAGAGATTCCGTTGGGATAAAACTCGTTTGTTGTTAAGCCCTCAGGCTCCAAGAAGATCTGATGGCTATTTCTGGAGGCAAAACGATGAATCTTGTCTTCAATAGAAGGGCAATAGCGGGGGCCAACCCCCTCAATTACACCCGTATACATTGGAGAGCGATCTAAACCACCCCGAATAATGTCGTGTGTTTGCTCATTTGTATGGGAAATCCAGCAAGGAACTTGCTTTGGGTGTTGCTCGGGTCGACCCAAATAAGAGAAAACCGGCACCGGATCTAAGTCGCCGGGCTGCTCCAGCATCACAGAGAAATCAATAGTACGACCATCAATTCGCGGTGGCGTACCAGTCTTTAGCCTTCCCTGGGGAAGCTTCAGCTCTTTTAGCCTGGCCGACAAAGAAACGGCTGCTGGATCACCAGCTCTACCGCCCGCGTAATTATTTAGGCCTACATGAATCTTTCCGTCCAAAAAAGTTCCGGCCGTTAGGACGACTTTCTTGGCCATAAACTTCAGGCCCATTTGCGTAACCACACCCTGAACCTCATCACCCTGAACCAGAAGATCATCTACAGCAGCTTGGAAAAGTGTCAGATTTTCCTGATTCTCAAGGCGACGGCGAATCGCCGCTTTATATAAAACTCGGTCTCCCTGTGCGCGGGTTGCGCGGACAGCGGGGCCTTTGCTCGAATTCAATATCCGAAACTGAATACCAGCCTCATCTGTGGCTGCCGCCATGGCACCACCCATAGCATCAATTTCTTTAACCAGATGGCCTTTGCCAATCCCACCAATTGAGGGATTACAGCTCATGGCGCCTAAATTCTCAATGCTATGGGTAATGAGAAGGGTGTCGCATCCCATGCGTGCGGCCGCGAGGGCGGCCTCAGTCCCGGCGTGACCGCCGCCAACCACAATGACATCGAAGTTCTTTGAATAACGCATGATTTGCCTCAGATAGGGCGATGATCATAGCATTTTGTAGGTTTCACGTGAAACAAATACACGCCCAAACAACAATAAATATGCCTTATATTTCGTAACCCATTGATTTAATTATGTTTTTATAAAAAGTGGGTTGAGCACCGCTCAGTGCAGGCAACTGAAGGGCTTTAAATGAGTACGGCGCCGAAGCGCCGCACTAAAAACCAATAAGAAAAAACTAAATCAACTCTTCTTCTTAAATAAGTGTGTAATTTCACCAACAACACCGCGACGGAATGCCAACACGCAAATTACGAAAATAAATCCAGTTGCAATAGTGCTCCAAGATCCAATGTTGGCTAGATAGTTTTGCAAACCAACCACAATGCCAGCACCAACAACAGGGCCAAGAATAGTTCCCATACCGCCAAGCAAAGTCATTAACACGACTTCGCCAGACATATGCCAATGAACATCTGTCAATGTCGCCAACTGGAAAACCAATGTCTTCAAAGATCCAGCAAGGCCAGCAAGCGCTGCTGAAATTACAAAAGAGATCAACTTAAAACGATCAACGTCATAGCCCAAAGAAACTGCGCGCGGTTCGTTTTCACGAATAGCTTTTAAGACTTGGCCAAAAGGAGAGTGCACGGTGCGAACAATCAACGCAAACCCAAGTAAGAAAATAGCCAACACAAAGTAATACATGCTGACGTCATCTTTTAGATCAATCAGCCCAAACAGCATTCCACGCGGCACACCCTGAATACCGTCCTCACCACCAGTGAAGGGCAGCTGAACTGCTAAGAAGTAAACCATCTGGGAGAGCGCAAGCGTCACCATCGCAAAATAAATACCTTGTCGACGAATAGCTAAAGAGCCAATCAGAAAGCCTAAGATGCCAGAGCCCAAAACGCCCAACACAATTCCAAACTCCGGAGATAGGCCAGCTTCTTTACAAAGATAGGCGGTAATGTAAGCAGAGGTTCCAAAGAATGCTGCGTGCCCAAAAGAAAGAAGGCCCGTAAAACCTAATAACAAATTAAAGGCGCAAGCAAAAAGTGCGAAGCACAACACCTTCATCGCAAATACTAAATAAATAAAATCTTGAAAAGGTAGAAGCAGGGCAATCAGAACCAGAATGCCGTAGAGTAATTTTGTTTTTGAGTTCATATTATTTCTCCCGGCCGAAAAGTCCAGCAGGACGAATGAGCAATACGATTGCCATGATCACAAAAATAACTACGCCAGAAGCTTCTGGATAAAAAACTTTAGTTAAACCCTCAACCAAACCTAAAGCCAGGCCAGTCAAAATAGAACCCATGATGGAGCCCATGCCACCAATCACAACAACTGCGAAAACCACAATGATGAGATTCGAACCCATCAATGGGTTAACTTGAAAAATTGGTGCGGCGAGAACGCCAGCAAAACCAGCAAGGCCAACGCCATAAGCATAGGCCAAAGAAATCATGAGGGGAACATTGATACCAAACGCTTGTAATAGTTTTGGGTTTTCAGTGCCAGCGCGAAGATAAGCGCCCAACTTAGTGCGCTCAATCACATACCAAGTAGAGAAGCAAACCACCAAGGAAGCCACAACAACCCACAAACGGTACTTAGGCAAAATAATGCCGATTGACTCCAGCGGAATAGCGCCCTGTAATAACTCGGGGGCTGGATAGCTCTCACCAGAAATTCCATACCAATGGCGGAACATGCCTTCAATAATGAGCGCAAGCCCAAAGGTGAGCAACAAACCATATAGATGGTCAAGGTGATAAAGACGTTTGAGCATGGTGCGCTCAAGAATCAAACCGAAGCCCGCCATCACCAAGGGCACGAGTATTAATGCAAACCAATAATTAATTGAGAACTCAGGAAAACCAAACCATTGGCCAACTTGAGTCAAACCAATCCACGCAACAAAGGCGCCCATTGTGTACTGAGCGCCATGCGAAAAATTAATGATATTGAGTAGGCCAAAAATAATGGCCAAACCCAAACTCAATATGGCATAGAAAGAGCCATTAATAAGCCCCACCAAGAGCTGAGCAACCAGCCCTTGTGGGGTAATTCCAAGAAGTTCAAACATGCTAATTAAGAGTTCAATTACTTGTTAGTAACCAGCTTGCATCGTGACAATGAAAGTGGTTGTGTTGCCTCAGCAGCAGGAATCACCGCCTTGACGTTGTAATAATCCCATGGGCTCTTAGAGTCAGCCGGCTTCTTCACTTCTAGCAAGTACATATCGTGCTCGAACTTACCATCAGCGCGGATTTTTCCTTTAAATAAACCATCATCAATGTTGGTAGATTTCAAAGCCTTCATAACCGCTTGAGTATCATCAGTACCAGCCTTTTGTACCGCTGTTAAGTAGGCGAGAACGGATGAGTAAACACCAGCTTGAACGCTAGATGGCATGCGCTTATGTTGCAGGATGAAGCGTTTCGCAAAAGCACGTGTCTTGTCATCTTTATCCCAATAGAAGCCCTCTGTTAGGTACATGCCTTGCGCAGCATTTAAACCCAAAGAATGGACGTCAGTAATAAACATCAACAAAGGTACAACCGTTTGCTTTTTGTTAATACCAAACTCTGAAGCCTGCTTAACGCTATTAATCGTGTCTTGACCCGCATTGGCTAAAGCAACAACATCTGCTCCACTAGCTTGTGCCTTTAAGAGATAAGAAGAAAAGTCGCTGTTAGGGAATGGGTGCTTACTTGTTCCCAATACCTTACCGCCGTTTGCATTAACAACGTTGGTTGAGTCTTTCTCTAAAGCAGCTCCGAAAGCGTAGTCAGCAGTCAAGAAGTACCAATTCTTTTTGCCCTGCTTAACAACCGCCTTTGCAGTGCCGTTTGAAAGCGCATAGGTATCGTAAGTCCAATGTACGTTATTGGCAGTACATTTTTCATTGGTAATTGGCAAAGAGGCTGCGCCAGAAACCAAAGTAATTTTATTTTTTTGCTCTGCAACTTCCATTACAGCAAGGGCAACGTTGGTGGAAACCAACTCAACAATCACATCAACACCATCCTTGTCGTACCACTCACGCGCCTTATTTGCAGCAATGTCAGCTTTATTTTGATGGTCAGCACTAACCAGCTCAATTTTTTTGCCGATAACGGTGCCATCTTTTGAGAAATCGGCGATAGCCATTTTTGCAGCAATCACTGCGCCAGGACCAGCCAAGTCTGAATAGGTCGAAGAGAGGTCAGTTAAAACACCAATCTTGATTACATCACCACTAACTTTAGATGTTTGTGCGAATGCCGGGTTTGAACCAAAAAAGGTTGCCGCCACCAGACACGCGGTAATTTGCTTTAACTTCATTTAGGTCTCCTATAAATAACCACTAAACACCAAGATACTCATTTAATAAGCCAGCTTTTTCGGCAAGCTCGTTTTGATTAACCACCTCAACTACGTTTCCGTGCTCAACAACATAATGACGATCAGCTAAAGGCGCCGCGAACCGGAAGTTTTGCTCCACCAACACAATGGTGAAGCCTTTATTACGCAAGCTGGTTACCACCTCGCCCAGCTTTTGAACAATGACGGGCGCCAAACCCTCGGTAATTTCATCCAACAACAAGAGTTTTGCACCCGTTCTCAGAATGCGTGCCATTGCGAGCATTTGCTGCTCTCCGCCAGACAGCCGCGTACCCGGACTATTACGCCTCTCATAGAGGTTGGGGAACATCTCATAAATTTCATCTAAACCCATGCCACCAGGCCCAATCTCTGGCAGCAAAGTCAAATTCTCTTCGGTGCTTAAGCTGGCAAAAATGCCCCGCTCTTCTGGGCAAAAACCAACCCCAAGGCGCGCAATCCTATAAGTTGGCATCGCGATTGTTTGCGTGCCGTAAATCTCTACCGAACCAGTTCGTTTGCTGGTCAAACCCAAGATGGTTTTTAAAATAGTGCTTCGTCCGGCGCCATTTCGGCCCAAGAGAGTAACCACCTCACCATCGCGCACAGCAAAGTTAACGCCGTGAAGAATGTGGGACTCACCATACCAAGACTGAAGGTTTTTAACCTCAAGTGCCATTGTGCTCATATGCTGTCACCCCCATGGCTACCCATGTATGCCTCTACCACCAGGGGATTATTTGATACCTCGTGATACGAACCCTCTGCCAAGACCGAGCCGCGCTGTAAAACTGTAATTCGGTCAGCAATCGAAGAAACCACCTTCATATTGTGCTCAACCATCAAAATAGTTCTACCTTTGGCAACACGGTCAATAAGCTCAGTAACGCGCTCCACGTCCTCGTGACCCATACCTTGTGTTGGCTCATCCAACAGCATTAACTCGGGCTCCATGGCCATGGTGGTGGCGATTTCAAGGGCTCTTTTGCGGCCATAGGCTAGATTTAGGGTCTCTTCATGAGCAAAATCAGCCAAACCAACCTCAAGCAACAACTCTTCAGCACGCTCATTGAGCACATTGAGTGAGTCGCCAGACCTCCAAAAATGAAACTCCGTACCCAATCCTCGCTGCAGTGCAACACGAACGTTTTCTAAAACAGTTAAGTGGGGAAAAACTGCAGAGATCTGAAACGACCGAACAACGCCGCGCCGTGCAATTTGAGCAGGCTTCTCTTTAGTAATGTCAAAACCATTAAATAAGATCTGTCCGCTACTGGGCTCCAAAAACTTCGTGAGCAGATTAAAGCAGGTGGTCTTTCCCGCGCCGTTAGGCCCAATCAAAGCATGAATGGTGCCCCTAGTAACATCTAGATTGACGTCACTTACCGCAGAAAAACCTTTAAAGGTTTTTCCAAGGCCAATTGTTTTTAATATTGTTTCTTGCAAGCTCAAATCCCCATACCCATTTTTAGGCAAGAAATTAAGAATACCCTAAGAGGGCATTTACTAATATAGCGATAACCCTAAACACACAAAGTGGGTGTTGTTTAATTTGTATGGGTATTTTTGAAAAAGTTTTGAATTGCTACTCTTGCAACCTCCTCCAAAACATCCATAGGAACTCTTTGGGCGCCCTGAACAATCATGAGGGCGTATGGTTTTGCAAGAGCCGCAGCCTCTGGACACAAGTGCAACTCTTCACCAATCGCAGGGGATTGGCTGCGCCAATAATTAATGGCAGCCTCTAACTCTTGAATGCTTACAAACAACATTTTTAAGAATTACTTGTCATCAAGTGACAACATGGTGCCGCGACATTTTTTTGCGCCACAACGACACTCGTAATCTTTTTTCATTTTCTTAGTAATGCGACCCTCGACATCCAAAGAGTAGTCATAAAAAAGCTCTTCGCCGGGTTTGAGGTCACGTTTCGCATAGATAAATACGCGTGGTTCACCATCAAAACTGTCTTCTCGGGTTTCACAACTAGGCTTGCAGGAGTGGTTAATCCAGCGTGCAGCGTTACCGCCGTACTTGGCATCAATGCAGCGCCCATCTTCTAAAGAAAAGTAGAAGGTGTGATTTGGGTCTTTAGGATCGTGTGGGTGGCGCTTCTCGGCCAACTTCCAACTAATACGCTCACCTTTGTACTCAATGATGGCCGCGCCTTTTTTAATAGGCTTTGCAGCAAACACCCCTTTGCCGTGAATGGGTGAAGATTTGACAACAATGCAAGATCTATCCACGTTCGGTAAAGCCAATTTCTTTTTAGCCATTTAAATCAAACATCCAAGTTACGCGCAATTAATGCATTCTTCTCAATAAACGCACGACGCGGCTCAACCTCATCACCCATCAAGGTGGTGAAGACTTGATCAGCAGCAATTGCATCTTCAATTTTGACTTGAAGCAAAGTGCGTGAGCTAGCATCCATTGTGGTTTCCCACAACTGTGATGGGTTCATCTCACCAAGACCCTTGTAACGCTGACGACTGAGCACACGTTCTGCCTCCGAAAGCAACCAAGCAAAAGCTGCTCTGAAATCTTGGATGGCTTGTTCTTTTTGATTTTTATCTGGATCACCACGACGAACTTTTGATCCAGGCAATACTTTGCCAGATAAAACGGCAGCGGCATTTGCTAGGCTTTGATAGTCATCACCATGAACGAAATCGGAATTAATTGCAGATAACTTCAGGTTGCCATGTATGCGGCGGGAGAGTAATAATTTGAATCGATCGGTGCGCTCTTCCTTTTGCACAATAATTTCTGGTGGCAAAGCCAAAGGATTTAAAGAGTCGGCAAGAGCAATGCGTAGGCGCTCGGCAGATTCTTGGGCTGACTGTTCGGTATCTAAATTCAATTGAGTACCAGAAGCAATTGCACGCAAAGCATCTTCATCAATTGTCCGTGATAAGCGATCAACAATAGATTGAATTACCTGATAGTGCTTTGCTAACTCATTAAGAGCTGCGCCCTCAATAATTTCACCAGTAGGGGTTTGAAGTGATGCTGACTCTAGAGCAATCTTTAACAATAGTTGGTTAAGCTCAACATCATCTTTAATGTACTGCTCGTTCTTACCAAACTTCACCTTGTACAACGGTGGTTGCGCAATATAAATGTGGCCACGCTCGATGAGCTCAGGCATTTGTCTATAAAAGAAGGTGAGTAGTAGTGTGCGGATGTGACTACCATCAACGTCCGCATCGGTCATGATGATGATGCGGTGATAACGCAACTTATCAGCCTTATATTCTTCAGCACCAATACCTGTACCCAGCACGGTGATTAAGGTAACTACCTCTTGGCTTGCCAACATCTTGTCAAAGCGCGCCTTCTCCACATTCAAGATTTTTCCCTTAAGGGGAAGAATTGCTTGGAAACGGCGATCGCGCCCCTGCTTCGCAGAGCCTCCCGCAGAGTCTCCCTCGACAATAAATAATTCGGATTTGGTTGGATCTTTTTCTTGGCAGTCTGCCAATTTTCCAGGAAGGCCCAAACCATCCAAAACTCCTTTGCGACGAGTCATATCGCGCGCTTTGCGAGCAGCTTCACGGGCACGAGCGGCGTCTACAATTTTTCCACAAAGGATTTTTGCATCAGCTGGGCGCTCTTGAAGATAAGCACTTAAAGCTTCCGCAACAATTTCTTCTACGGGTCCACGGACCTCGCTGGAAACCAACTTATCTTTTGTTTGGCTTGAAAATTTTGGCTCCGGAACTTTGACAGACAAAACGCAAGCCAAACCTTCGCGCATGTCATCACCAGAGATCTCAACTTTTGCTTTTTTGGCGACCTCATGTTCATCAATATATTTATTAATGACACGAGTCATGGCTGCACGTAGACCTGTTAAGTGGGTACCGCCATCACGCTGAGGAATGTTATTAGTAAAACAAAGAACTTGCTCACTAAAACTATCATTCCATTGCATCGAGACTTCAGCAGTAATGTTGCCACCTAGATCTGATGGTCGAATACCTTCAGCATAAAAAATATTTGGATGCAAAACGTTTTTGGTTTGATTGATGTACTCAACAAAACCCTTTACCCCACCAGAGAATGCAAAATCCTCTTCCTGACCAGAGCGTTGATCAATTAATTTGATATGAACGCCGTTGTTTAAGAATGAGAGCTCACGAATACGCTTAACAAGAATTTCATAATGAAACTCAACATTTCCGAAAATATCTTCATCAGCTAAAAAGTGGACTTCTGTACCAGATAGCGTGGTGTCACCAGTGATAGTGATTGGAGAAACCGCAACACCATTCTCTTCTTGAATATTGCGGTTTTGAATAACACCGCGAGCAAACTCCATGTAATGAGCTTTGCCGTCACGACGAATGGTGAGTTTTAACCATTTAGATAGCGCGTTAACGCAACTAACACCAACACCATGTAGACCACCAGAAACTTTATAACTGTTTTGGTCAAACTTACCACCAGCATGTAACTCCGTCATCACAATCTCAGC
>ERZ1034365.1522-NODE-1522-length-11597-cov-2.514410_pt1 | contig 11597 bp, 10 predicted proteins | sample MGYA00520615_ERZ1034365 | MGnify/ENA primary metagenome ERZ1034365 (study PRJEB33736, sample SAMEA104284505) | Azolla filiculoides | biome: Urban; feature: Water surface; material: Ditch water | place: Netherlands | collected 2015-10-28 | depth 0-0.1 m ... | reverse complement strand
GCCTTGCGGACACGTCGAATTGAACGCCGCCTGCTCAATGCGCAGGCCGCAGTTCAGGAAAACGAACAGCGCTTCCGGGATTTTGCCTCGACCGCTTCCGACTGGTGGTTCTGGGAAATGGATGCCAACCTGCGTTTTTCCTATTTCTCGCCCAATGCCGCCAGCGTTATCGGACGGCCGCTGGACACTTTGCTCGGAAAAACACGCCAGGAACTGATGGTGACGAACAAGAGCAGCGCATCGGAAAAATGGACGGAACATTACGCCGATCTCGAATACCACCGCGCCTTCAATCAGTTTGAGTACATGATCAGCACCGACAACGACCAGTTCCAGTGGCTATCGATCAGTGCGGTCCCCATTCTTGATAGCGAAGGCCGCTTCCAGGGATATCGCGGCACGGGCACCAACATCACCCAACGCAAGCGGCAGGAAGAGACGACCGCCACCATCCAGGAAGGCGTACGCATCAAGTTTGAGGTAGCGCGTGCCCTGCAGGAAATAGATCTGCCCTTCAGTTCCCGGATTGATCAGGCACTGAAAGCACTTTCCTCGCTCGAAGACATGCTGCCGGATGGCGGAGCCTGGTTAAGCGTGGACGGGATCGACAGCGAACGCATAAATTTCCACAGTGGCGATGCGCTCTGGTTACGCCGAGCCAACCTGAGCGATCCGGATAAGGTCATCGTCATCGACAATTGCGAGCAACAACCGCCGGTGCATGGCCATTATCAAATTCCCTTGCGACACGGCAACGAAGTATTGGGTGCGCTGGTTCTGGATACCGTGACCCGGCCAATGCAAAATCCGGCGCGCCTTGAAGCCCTGAAACAAATCGGCGAAATTTTTGCCTCGGCTGTTATTAATGAACGGAGCGCCCGCCTGCTGCGCGAAGCGACTTCGCATGCTGAAAGCACCAGCCGGGCAAAGAGCGAATTTCTCGCCACAATGAGCCACGAAATTCGTACGCCGATGAACGGCATTATCGGCATGACCGACCTTGCGCTTGATACAGCGCTGACTGAGGAACAACGTGAGTTTCTCAGTATCGTCAAATCGTCGGCAGAGGCCCTGCTGACCATCCTTAACGACATTCTCGATTTTTCCAAAATCGAGGCCGGCAAACTGCTGGTTGAGGAAATTTCTTTCGATTTGCATCGCGTCATCGCCGAGACCCTGAAAACCATGGCAATGCGTGCTCACGAAAAGCACATTGAACTGGTTTTCGAGATCATGCCCGACGTGCCACGCCATGTGCTGGGTGACCCTAGCCGACTGCGTCAGATTTTGATCAACCTGCTCGGCAACGCAATCAAGTTCACCCATGAGGGCGAAATTGCCGTCCGCACCGAGTTGACCGCAAGCAATGGCAATCTGCCGCAGATTCAATTTTCGGTACGTGACACCGGAGTTGGTATTGCCGCCGACAAGCAACAAAGCATTTTTGAGGCATTTTCTCAGGAAGATACGTCCACCACCCGCCGCTTTGGCGGCACCGGCCTCGGCCTGTCGATCTCGCGCCGCCTGGTTGAACTGATGCATGGCCGGATGTGGCTGGAAAGCGAGCAAGGCAAGGGCAGCACCTTCTTCTTCTCGCTCGAACTGAAACCGGATAGTACGCCGCCGGAAGCCGGCTCCAGTCATATCGTCTTGCGCGGCCGCCATATCCTGGTCGTAGATGACAACACAACCAACTGCCGGATCCTGAGCGGCATGCTGGCCCATTGGGATGTCAAATCGACGTTGGTCAATGGTGGCCACGCCGCCATGGAAATTCTGCGCCAGACACCGCAGGCCTTCGATTGCATTCTGCTTGACGCCCACATGCCTGAAATGGACGGCTACGAGTTGGCGCTCAATATTCGTGGCCCACTCGCCATCACCACGCCCATGGTCATGCTCTCCTCTGGCGCATTACGCGGCGATGGGCAGCGCTGTCAGGAAGTTGGCATCTCTGGATACTTTTCCAAACCAATTTCCTCGGAAGAACTCCTGGCCGCCTTGTGCCGGGTTTTCGATATCTGTCGTAAGGAAAACTCGGTTCCCGCCAACCAGTTGGTGACTCGCCACGCGCTGCGCGAATTACAACGCACGCTTGACGTGTTGCTGGTTGAAGATCACCCGGTAAATCAGAAGTTGGCAATCGGACTCCTTGAAAAATGGGGACACCGATCAACGCTTGCCAATAATGGTCAGGAAGCGCTTGATCTTCTGGCCCTGCGTGATTTTGATGTCATCCTGATGGACATGCACATGCCGCTGATGGGCGGCATTGAAGCCACCACAGCAATTCGCGTGCGCGAAGCCGCAGAATCCCGTGCCCATACCCCAATCATCGCCATGACGGCGGCAGCCATGCAGTCGGACAAGGAAGCCTGTATCGCTGCCGGTATGGACGATTACCTCGCCAAGCCGATTCGCGCCAAGGATTTGCTGGAAAAACTATTGGCCTATGGCGGCAACCCGGACGCCGATGATAAACCCGCGTTTGATTACGGCGATGCCCTGCGTCAGGCGGATCAGGAAACCGTCGAAATCATCGCCGATATTTTCCTGGAAACCTGGGCACGTGACATCGATCTCTTGCGCACAGCGGTAAACGCACAGGATGCACCGACGGCAGAACGTGCTGCGCATAGCCTGAAAGGTACACTCGCCACTTTCTGCGCCGATCCAGCGATGCGCGTCGCTGGCGATCTCGAAGTTCGCGCCAGAAACAAGGATTTGGAAGGGATGACGCAGGAGGTTGATTCACTGCAGCGTGAAATCGAACTGCTGGAACCGCATATCCGCGCCATATCAATCAGGTGTTCAAGGTAAACTCGCGCCTTTCCACGGTTGACCGTGGCAGTCTGGAATCCCGCGATGAATACCTCGAACACCCTGCAAAAACTCAAAAGATCACTCGAAAGCCGTGTCGGCAAAGCGATCGGCGACTACAACATGATCGCCGATGGCGACACCATCCTGGTCTGCGTCTCTGGCGGCAAGGACTCCTACACGCTGTTGAATATTTTGCTGGCACTGCAGCAACGGGCACCGGTCAATTTCCGCCTGATTGCAATGAATCTCGACCAGAAGCAACCGGGCTTTCCCGAGCACATTCTGCCGGCTTATCTGGAAACTCTGGGCATCGAATACCGCATTGTTGAGGCTGATACCTATTCCGTCGTCAAAGAGAAGATTCCCGAAGGGAAAACGACCTGTTCGCTGTGCTCACGCCTGCGCCGCGGCATCATCTACAAGACGGCCAAGGAACTGGGCGCCAACAAGATCGCGCTCGGCCATCACCGCGACGATATGGTGCACACGCTGTTTCTCAACATCCTTTTCGGCGGAAAGCTGAAGGCCATGCCCCCCAAACTGGTCACGGACGACGGCGCGCATATCGTCATCCGCCCGCTTGCCTACTGCGCAGAAAGTGATATCGCCAAGTTTGCGCGCGGCATGGAATTTCCGATCATTCCGTGCAATCTTTGTGGCTCGCAGGAAAACCTGCAGCGGCAGAAAATCAAGGAAATGATGCAGGACTGGGACCGCAAATTCCCAGGCCGTACCGAAGCCGTACTCACCGCCATGCAGAATGTTGTTCCATCGCATCTCGCCGATACCCAACTTTTCGACTTTCCCGGCTTGACGCTGGATACACCGGTCGCTGAAGGCGATACCGCTTTTGACATGCCGGAAATGCCCATGTCCGGCACCATACCCATCAGCCTTGCCGATTAAGCATTCGAACACTTTTAATTCAGAATGGCTCCGATGAACTCAGCACCGCGCCTGATGACTGTGATGTTTGCCGATGTTGCCGGTAGTGTCCGCTTATATGAACGCCTGAGCGATGACGAGGCGGCCCATGCGATTGAGCGTTGTATCAAGCGCATCACCCGTTGCATCGAAGTGGCTAACGGTCGCACCGTTCAGATTAGCGGTGACGAATTACTCGCCGTGTTTGATTCTGCAGAAAACGCCTGCCTCGCAGCGATCGACATGCAAACGCGCATTGCCGATCTGCCACCGGTTTCCGGCGTCAAACTCGGCATTCGCGTCGGCCTGCATGCTGGCCTGACCATCGAATCCCCTGGCACGCTCACCGGGACTGCGGTGACGACAACGGCGCGTATTGCCGGCCTCGCCTCGCGTGATCATATTGTGCTCAGCGAGACGCTGCTTAATTCCTTGCCGGCCCATTTGCGGGCTTCTGCAACACCGCTTCCTGGCCTGGGTCGGGTTATTGAAGAACAAAAACGCTTCAACATTTACGAACTGGCCTGGCTTCGTCCGGCGGAGCATGAAGCCCCGCTCCCGGAACGACAGACGCAGCGACTGTTCATTCACTACCACGGCAAGCCTTTTATTCTTGATGCAAAATCACCGCCATTAACGCTGGGGCGTGATCTCGACAGCCATGTGCTCATCGAAGATCGCAAAGCTTCCCGCAAGCATGCCCGCATCGAAGCTCGGCCAGACGGGTTTTTCTACATCGACACCAGCTCCAATGGCAGTTTTGTGACATTGGGAAGCCATACCGAAAGCCTGCTCCGGCACGACGAATTGCTGCTGCTCGGCGAGGGGCGCATTTGTTTCGGTAGCTCCAGTAATGATCCAAAAAGTGATTTTTTCACCTTTGAACATCGCTAAGCTGATGGCTGCGGTCTACGTTAAAAAAGCGCGAAATTCGCGCTTTTTCTTTGGGCTTTAACTCCGTTACTTGGCAGGCGCCTGACTATCCGCCACACACTTCTTGAGGAAACTGTTTTTGGCGGCACCCGCCAGTTTCTTTTCTTTCGCCTTTGCATCACAGGCCGGATTGCTCGCTGCCTTGTTCGCATCCGCAGTACATTTCTTCATAAAGCTGTTTTTAGCTGCTCCAGCCAGCTTTTTCTCTGCGGCTTTATCAGCGCAGTTATCAGCCGCGTAAACCGAACTTGAAGCAACGAAGGCAACAGCCAACAGCGTAATCAGTTTTTTCATGAAATCTCCATTCGGGTTAGCCAAACAAACGACAAGCCACTATCGGGGAATCAGACATCCTCGTCAAGCATCATGCGCTGTTGCCGGTCGATGAAATCCTGCATGCTGTCGATCCCCCGCAATTGCAAAATGGTGTTGCGTACAGCAGCTTCCAGCAAGACCGCCAGATTGCGCCCGGCAGCAACGGGAATGACCACTTTACGCACAGCGACGCCGAGGACTTCCTGAGTTTGTGCATCGAGCGGCAAGCGGGGCGCATCGGCACCGATGATGGTTTTCTGCAAATGAACGATCAATTTCAGCTTCATCTTCCGGCGTGAAGCCGTCTCACCGAAAATGGTCCGGATATTGAGCAGGCCCAAACCCCGCACTTCCAGGAAGTCACGTAACATGCCGGGGCAACGGCCTTCGATGGTAGTCGGTGCAATGCGGGCCATTTCGACGACATCATCCGCCACCAGACCGTGCCCACGTGAAATCAACTCAAGGGCCAGTTCGGATTTACCCACTCCGGAATCGCCGGTAATCATGACGCCCATACCCAGCACGTCCATGAAAACACCATGCAGATTGATCGTGTCAGCCAGCCGTGAGGCCAGGTAAATGCGCAACAGATCAATCACCGCTGAACACGGTTTGGGTGAAAAGAAAACCGGGGTATTCGTTCTTTGGCAGGCTTCCAGCAGGGAAGCCGGCGGTGTCAGGCCATCCGCGACAATGACCGCTGGCGGCTTGGCATTGAGCAAGTCTTCTATCTGCGCGCCAAAACGCCGGTCACCGATGCGGGTCGCCCATTCGTGCTCGGCCACCCCCATGACCTGCAGACGTTCCGGGTGAATGACATTGATGTGTCCAACCACATCAGCGCCGTAATTGTTGGAGACCTTGAGTTCGATACGCCGTTCAGTGTTCTGGTTTTCAACCCAGTTGAGCAGCAACTTTTCCCGGTTGTCTTCGTACAGCTGAACAATACTGATGTGGCGCATGCCGCTGCTTATTTCTCGAAGAGACTGACGATTTCTTCAGCAGCCGTCGCCGCCTGCAGGGCCTCACGGAACGGACGTTCAGAAAAGCGCTGCGCCAGTTCAGAAAGAATTTGCAGATGCTGCTCGGTTGCCTGTTCGGGAACGAGCAAAACGAAGAGCAAATTGACCGGCCGACCGTCCGGAGAATCAAATGCGACAGGATTGCTCAGGCGCAAAAAAGCACCGGCAGCATGTTTGAGGCCTTTGATACGCCCGTGCGGAATCGCAATGCCCTGACCAAGACCTGTCGATCCGAGTTTTTCGCGAGCAAAAAGACTGTCAAAGACAACGGCCCGGGCCAGCCCGAGATGATTTTCAAACAGCATGCCGGCCTGTTCGAAAACCCGCTTTTTGCTGCTCGCATCAAGCTCGAGCATGACCTGCGAGGCCGAGAGTAGGTTGGATAGGGGATTCATGACTAACACTGAAAAAAACAAAGGCCGCAGCGTTAACTGCGGCCTGAAGGCGACATTACTCGGCTACGTGATGCGCAGCCTTGTCACCGCGATGGTGGTCCTGAATCTTCTGCTTGTACTTCTGAACCTGACGGTCCAGTTTGTCGAACATGGTGTCGATGGCTGCGTACAGATCGTCAGCGGATTCTTCGACATGCATATCCTTGCCCGGAACGTGCAATGTGGCTTCCGCCTTCTGCTTCAGTTTTTCAACTGACAGCACAACGGTGACGCCCGTGACTTTATCGAAGTGGCGGATCACCGGATCCAGCTTGTTTTCGACGTATTCGCGCAAGGCGGGGGTAACTTCAATGTGGTGACCACTGATCTGCAGATTCATTTTTTTCTCCTTTTTACAGGGTCTTACGTAGATTGACCGGCGGGATATTGAGCGACTCACGGTATTTTGCCACCGTCCGCCGGGCTACAACGATTCCCTGTTGGCCTAGTATTTCGGATATTTGACTATCCGACAAGGGCTTCTTGCCATCTTCTGCACCAATTAACTGCTTGATCAGTGCCCGGATGGCGGTTGCGGAGCATGCCCCACCACTATCGGTGGAGACATGACTACCAAAAAAGTACTTCAATTCGAAGATGCCACGCGGTGTCGCCATGTACTTCTGGCTGGTGACGCGTGACACGGTCGACTCGTGCAAACCGAGGATATCCGCGATTTCACGCAGGACCAAGGGGCGCATCGCCACCTCGCCATGCTCGAAAAACTGCCGCTGACGCTCGACAATCGCTTCAGTAACCCGGTGAATGGTATCAAAGCGCTGCTGCATGTTCTTGATCAGCCAGCGCGCTTCCTGCAACTGTCCGGTCATGTTGCCGTTGCCGCGTCGTTGCCGGGCCAGAATCTCCGCGTACAAACGGTTGATGCGCAGGCGAGGGTAGGCGTCCGGGTTGATATAGGACGTCCATTTGCCCTTCAATTTTTTGACGATCACATCCGGGGTAATGTAACGCGCTTCCAGTTGAGCATATTTTGCACCGGGGCGCGGATTGAGCCGGGTAATCAGGAGATGCGCCGCTTTCAGGCTTTCATCGTCACAACCGGTATGGCGACGAATTTTGGTGAAATCACGCGCCGCCAGAAGTTCCAGATGATGATCAACGATCTGCAAAGCAAGATCTCGCGTCGGTTCGGCAGCACACGCACGGAGCTGTAGTGACAGACATTCTTTCGGACTACGTGCACCGATGCCGATCGGGTCGAAATTCTGGATATGGCGCAGGGCAATTTCCAGCTCTTCCGGCTCGATTTCATATTCAGGTGGAAGGGTTTCCCAGAGCTCCTGCAATGGTGTTGACAGATATCCGTCATCATCCAGTGCTTCAATCAGAAAACGCACCAGGGCACGGTCACGGTCGGACAGCTGCGTCATTCCCAGCTGCCAACCCAGATGATCACGCAGACTCACAGTCGTCGCGTGGATATCCTGTGAGTCGCTATCGTCATCTTCATCACGCCCGGCGCCGGTAAATGTACCGGCATCAGAGGACCAGCGATCATCATCCACATCCGAAGGTGCCTGCGGCATTTCGGCTTCGCGCTCTTCGCGCGAATCGCGGGAATCCGTTTCCGCCTTCTGCTCACGTTCCTGTTCTGCCGTACGCGGTGAATCAAACTGCTGCGCAGCTGAAAAGGTATCGGTCGCTGGCTCATCTTCCCGCTCCAGCATCGGATTTTCGAGCAGGTAGCGCTCGATTTCCTGTTGCATCTCGATAGTCGACATCTGCAGCAGTTTGATTGACTGCTGCAGTTGTGGCGTCAGCGCCAGATGCTGTGAAAGTTTGAGCTGGAGTGCGGGCTTCATTGAAAATAGATTATCTGCGAATCACCATCAAAGCTTGAAATTCTCGCCAAGATAAACTTTGCGCACGCTTTCGTTATTCACGATTTCAGACGGTCGACCGGAGGCCAGCACATGACCGGCATTGATGATGTAGGCCCGATCGCAGATCCCCAGCGTTTCGCGCACATTGTGGTCGGTAATCAGGACCCCGATGTTGCGCTCCTTGAGAAAGCGGATGATCTTCTGGATTTCGAGCACGGCAATCGGGTCGACCCCGGCAAACGGTTCATCGAGCAGAATAAAGCGCGGGCTGGTTGCCAGGGCCCGGGCAATTTCAACACGCCGGCGCTCGCCGCCGGAAAGGGCTGCGGCATTGACGTGACGGACATGGCCGATGTGCAGTTCGCCGAGCAAGCCTTCCAGCCGATCGTTCAATTCCTTTTCAGGCAGATCGAGCAACTCCAGCACCGCCCGGATGTTTTCCTCGACATTCAGCTTGCGGAAGACAGAGGCTTCCTGCGGCAGGTAGGACAAGCCCTGACGCGCACGACTGTGCATCGGCAGGTGAGTCAGCTTGGCATCGTCGATGTAAACATCGCCACCATCCGCCGGCACCAGGCCAACGATCATGTAGAAGCAGGTCGTCTTGCCGGCACCGTTCGGTCCGAGCAGGCCAACCACTTCGCCGCTTTTGACTTCAAAGGAAACATCCTCAACCACCGTGCGCGACTTGTAGCGCTTCTTCAGGTTGTGGGCTGCCAGCGTGGAAATTTTCGTGTCGGTCATTCGTCCGCTCCGCGCATCACTCGGCGTATGGCGTCGCCGGAAAAACCGCGATATTGCAAAAATCGCATCTGCTTGCCGCGCTCTTCGGCCGATTGCGGCAATTGCTTGAATTTTCTCGCCCAAACCTGGCGACAGCGCTCGGTCTCGTCACCGGCTTCCGGCAGGGCGGCGGCGATTTCATCATCGCTCACGCCGGTCTGGCGCAACTCCTGGCGCAGCCGCGCGTTGCCGTAACGTCCGGCCCGGGCAACGACGCGCTGAGTGGCAAAGCGGGAATCCGAGAGCAGCCGTTCAGACTGCAACTTTTCGAGAACAGCATCCAGCTGTTCCTCGGATTCCGCCTGCGCGGCGAGCTTGGTCTTCAACTCCGCCCGGCTGTGATCGCGCCGGGTGAGGAGTCGGAGAGCCGCGACACGCAGCGCAACTACCGGATCAGGCATCAGCCTTGGCAGCCTTGACCGGCTTGATGACATTAGTGCTGGCAGCTTCGCGAATGCCAGCCTCGATTTCCTGGGCGATTTCCGGATTGGCACGCAGGAATTCACGCGCGTTGTCCTTGCCCTGACCGATCTTTTCGCCCTTGTAGGCGTACCAGGCACCGGACTTGTCGACCAGTTTGTGGGCGACGCCCATTTCGACAATTTCGCCATGACGCGAAATGCCTTCGCCGTACAGGATGTCGAAAATGGCTTCGCGGAACGGCGGGGAAACCTTGTTCTTGACGACCTTGACCTTGGTTTCGCTGCCGATCACTTCGTCGCCCTTCTTGATACCGCCGATGCGGCGGATGTCGAGACGAACCGAGGCGTAGAACTTGAGCGCATTGCCGCCGGTGGTGGTTTCCGGCGAGCCGAACATGACGCCGATTTTCATCCGGATCTGGTTGATGAAGATCACCAGCGTATTGGTCTTCTTGATGTTGGCGGTCAGTTTGCGTAACGCCTGGCTCATCAAGCGGGCGTGTAGACCGACCATCTGGTCGCCCATTTCGCCTTCGATTTCAGCGCGAGGGGTGAGCGCGGCAACCGAGTCGATGACGATGATATCGACTGAAGCTGAACGTACCAACATGTCCGAAATTTCAAGCGCTTGCTCACCGGTATCCGGCTGTGAAATCAACAAATCATTGACGTTGACCCCGAGTTTTTGCGCGTACTGTGGATCAAGTGCATGTTCGGCATCGATAAAGGCGGCAACGCCGCCCAGTTTTTGCATTTCGGCAATTACTTGTAAGCAGAGTGTGGTTTTGCCGGAAGACTCCGGGCCGTAGATTTCAACAACGCGGCCACGTGGCAAGCCGCCCACGCCCAAAGCGATATCAAGGCCGAGCGAGCCAGTGGAAACTACCTGTATACCTTCATCAATTTCGGCATCGCCCATCTTCATGATGGAGCCTTTGCCAAACTGCTTTTCGATCTGTTGCAGCGCTGCGGCGAGCGCTTTAGCCTTGTTGTCGTCCATGGAATACCTCGGAAATTTGACACGATTATGGCACAGCGGCCGGGGATGGAACAAAAATTGCTGCTATCGCCAGTTGCCCAATTCACGGCCAGCTTGCGAAGCACTGTTCATATAAACAGTATATTGATTTCAGCCTGTAGCGCAAGAAGATCTCAAATTCCCATGCCTGTGTGGCACGTGATAATCGCTCGATTTTCGCCGTTGACCGTAACAAGTCGCTTGATGGGAATAAAATCCGCGCCAAACAAAACGCTTGATTATGAATACAACTGAAATCTTCCTGATCGCAATGACGATCATTTTCACCGTGCCCTACCTGATCTGGCGGGTCGGCAAAACTGACTATTACGCGCCGCTGGTGGTGGTTCAGATCATCACCGGTATTTTGCTCGGCCCCGGCATTCTTGGCCGCGTCTATCCCGATTACTACGCATTCGTCTTCAATCCCGCCGTTGTCCAGTCGCTGAATGGCATTGCCTGGTGGGCGGTGATGCTTTTCGTCTGCATTGCCGGGATTGAACTGGATTTGCGCAAAGCCTGGGCGCATCGCCGCGAAAGCTCAATTACTGCCGGGCTGGCGCTCGGTACGCCCTTGCTCTTCGGCTGCCTCGCCGCCCTCGGGCTGCTTACTCAGGACGGCTGGATGGGGCCGAAGGCGCTGACCTGGCAATTTGTGCTCGGCGTCGGCATGGCCTGTGCTGTCACCGCCTTGCCGATCCTGATCCTGCTCATGGAAAAGCTGGAAATCCTGCGTCAGCCAATTGGCCAGCGCATCCTGCGTTACGCCAGTCTCGACGATATCGCCATCTGGGGCGTGCTGGCCTTGATCCTGATGGATTGGGAACGGGTCGGCAAGCAAGTCGCCTTTCTGATCGCCTTCGCTATCTTCGGCTACGCTTTCCGCAAGCTGATGCTCTGGCTGGCCGAACGCGACCGCTGGTATGTTGCGCTGATCTGGCTCGCCGCCTGTGCCTTTGGTGCCGACTGGGCCGGCCTGCATTTCATGGTCGGTGCCTTCCTCGCAGGGGCAATCATGGAGGCGGAATGGTTTGATCAGGAACAGATGGACCTGCTGCGCCACCACGTTTTGCTTG
>ERZ1034365.1521-NODE-1521-length-11597-cov-3.285243_pt1 | contig 11597 bp, 13 predicted proteins | sample MGYA00520615_ERZ1034365 | MGnify/ENA primary metagenome ERZ1034365 (study PRJEB33736, sample SAMEA104284505) | Azolla filiculoides | biome: Urban; feature: Water surface; material: Ditch water | place: Netherlands | collected 2015-10-28 | depth 0-0.1 m ... | reverse complement strand
GCACCACCCCGTCGTAGTACGTCTCGCGTATGTCGTCAAGGATTTGCGCCAGCGCGTAGTGCGCTGTGCAGTTCCATTCCTCTACGTGCGTAGATTCCGCGCGCTCCAGCAGAAACGCGACCACGTTGTCGAACTCGTCTAGTGTCATTTGAATCTCTCCATCATGGTTAAAACAAGGGCATACAGCCCAGCAAGGGTGACGACAACTGCGTCGATCCAATCCATCATTTCAGTTCCTCCGGTATCTCCACCTCATCACCCAGCTTGCTGGCGACGTAGCAGCGCATTGCTGTAATGAGCGGGGTGGGGCCTGAGATATCCGTTTTCGCGTTAGCTTCTGGGAATGCCAACCAATACCCGGTGCTCACCTTCCCGAAGCAGATACCCTCCCGCTCAATGATCGGCCCACCTCGTGCCCACGATATCGAAAAAGTGTTTTTATCCTGTAATCTAGAGTGGCGGAAATCATTTAATTGTCCCTTGCCGATGTACTGTTTACCCTCACATTTCGCCACTGCCCAATCAAGGGCAGCGCCCGTCAATTCTGAAGTTTTAATCTTAGTCATTCCAACCTCCTGAGCGAATGTGAATGAGCATCTCGGTGCGCTCCTCTTCTATGTAATCATCGAGTGCATCAAGTGCGACGCGCATCGATGGCCAGTCGACTTGATCAGCGGGGATAACATCGCCGTCGCTGTCTACGACGTGGACGAGGTGCCACCCATCGTCATGGGTGAAACGGGCAGTTCTGCCCCACGGGATGCACAATTCAATGTCGGTCATGGTGTCACCTCTTAAAGTTGGTTCTTGCGCATAAAACCCCGATCATCAAATTCGATCGGGTACGCGCCTGGGTAGTTTTCGCCGACAGGCTTGGTCTCGAAAATCTCCAGTTCTTGCAGGGCGGTCATGGCTTGCCATTCGGGATGTGATCCATAGCCGGCTTGGAATGGCAGATATACCAGCGTGTAATCGTTCTTCACCTGGGGGACTTGGATCATCACGCTGAAATATGAATTGCCGTTTATCTTGTCCCACCAGCGGCGCACCTGGGCCAAGGCTGGGCGCGTGCTGTCGTATCCGTCGCGGATTAGCTCGGCGTGGTACTCTGTCATGTACTTTGCTACTTGCTTGGCGGCTTCGGTAATGTCAGCGGCCTTGAATGTTGACTTGAATTGCACTCGCTCTCGGGCGGCTTGCTGGGCCACAATGCCCCTGATTTGCTTCAGGTAGGCGGCTTTGTCGTAGTAGCCCTCGCAGAGCTTGTGCGCGGCTTGCTTGCGCTCGGTATAGGTTAGGCCGTCATTGACGACGGAAATGGCGAGGCCTTCGGCTTTGAAATTGGTGGTCATGGTGGTTCCTTACAAGTTACAGGTTACACGGTGGCGAAATGCTCACCCGTGAGCCCACAACATGGGCTCACAGTTGGTCATTTGTATTGACGACGCATGAATTGATGTTTGTCATACCCGAAAAGCTTATCGTCTTCGTTTTCAGGCTGTATTGGCACTTCATGCCAATGATTGGACCCTGCACCAAGTTCCGACACATTGCGCCATTCATAACCACTGGTCAGTTTAGGCAAACGAGTAAACGATTCGGCAGTTGATGTTGTGCCGTTTTTGAGTGTGTATTTCTGCATGATGGTTTACCTTTTACTTGGTCATCACGAAAGCGAAGTACAGCGCGAAGGGTAGGCCGATCAGCGCGGCACATACGATAGCGGCTAGGATGTTTTTCATAGTGTTTACCTTTACGAGTTGATGATGTATCAATTATATACCCAATGGGTTAGTTGTAAACCCATTGGGTGAAACATTCTGCAATTTGTGTGAAAGAACCGCAGCATCACGCTCAACCAATGTTGCAAAGTATCCAAGGTGTACCACGCGATCACCTACGCGAACAACTGCGCGATGCTTACGCGGCTTGGGTACACGCTTCACCCAGTCACCACTAATTAGATAATGCTTCAGGATCGATGCAGACATTGGGCGACCTTCGTACACCACGCGATCACCACATTCAATCAGGTGCTCATGCTCTACGCCACCAGGCGAGCGCCACAGTTCAACGAATACAAGCTCACCATCGCGTACCTGGTGAGAGCTGCTGACCTTTGTCCATTTGATCCGCGTCTTGATTGGCTTCGCAGTTGCCACAGTTTCACGCTTGCCGCGTTTCATTTCAATCATTGTGATTAGCTGGTCGCTCGATAGCATCTCCACGTCATCCATTGAAACGGATGGGTATAGATCGAGCACTGCATCCTCGAGTTGTTCGCGATTGTTCATAAGTGGCCCTTTGTTGTTGATGTTCCCATGTTACCACGTTTTTCCACTTCTGTGACAAATGTTCCAACAAATGCGTTTTAGAGCTACGGAATACAAGTTTCTCAGGGGTACAAAGAAGTACAAAAAGAGTATAGAAAATGCCCTATTCGTGCGCACAAAGCGGCCATCGTACCAATGAGACATAAACGCGGTAACACGTGCAACATTTCACCATAAGTGCAGAAACATGGAAACAACACACTAACCCATTGGGTGCGTCTACCCATTGGGTGCACTGACCCACTGGGTGTATCTGTGACAGTGGCGACAGCCTACCCAATGGGTTTTCGGTTGCTCGTGGGTGCCGTGGGGTGGAGGGCCCTGCACTTTTGGTTGCGGCTACGAAGGTGCCGCACGGAATTTTTTATTTTTTGAATCACATACACAGTTACCCATTGGGTGCGTGACACAAATCGCACCCTTTCTGATACCATAGTCATCACTATGGATACACACATCGAACAATCTGTAGGCGCCACTGTCACGGAAACACATTCGCTACCTGACTGGCTGACATCGCCGCCTACTGAAGCTCCAACTCGAACACTTGACCAACGGCAAGTGAAGCATCAACTCGTGCAGACTCAGTTTGAGTCGATGTTCACTCGCGTGCTTGAAGAGATGGCGAGTGGCAAGACCTTGACCCAGGTGCTCAACGATGACTTTCGTGGGTTCAAGGCTGGAGCGTTTCTCAAATGGGTCAAGCGTGACCCTGACCGGCACAATCTGTACAAGGAAGCGAAGGAACTTCGCACGGAGCATTGGGCTGCTGAGATCATTGAGATCAGCGACGCCGAGGACTCCGCTGAGGACGTGCAGCGTTCCCGCCTACGAGTGGACAGTCGTAAGTGGCTGATGGGTGCTGACAATCGGAAGGTGTACGGTGAGACTAAGACCATTGACGTGGGTGGGTCAATCAGCATCATCGGTGCGCTTGAGGCTGCACAAGGTCGTGTGATTGAGATGGCGGATGTGACGGATGTACCACTACTAGGGGACGATTGATGCAGAAGCTACGCTACTCGCCGGATGAGGAGCAGATGCTCATGGCGCAGCTATGGAGCCCTCAGATCAAGGATGACCCGGAGAGCTTCGTGCTGTTTGCGTTCCCTTGGGGGCAGAAGAACACTCCGCTGGAGAAGTTCAAAGGGCCGCGCAGATGGCAGCGGGAGGTGCTGCGTGAGATCCGTGACCACATTCGTGCGAATAAGGGCGAGGTGGACATGGACGCGCTCAGAACGTCGATCAGTTCGGGGCGAGGCATCGGGAAGAGCGCACTGGTGAGTTGGTTGATCTTGTGGATGCTGACCACTCGGATAGGTAGCTCAGTCATCGTGTCGGCTAACAGCGAGAACCAGCTCCGTACGGTTACGTGGGGTGAGTTGACCAAGTGGGCGACGATGGCGATGAACGCGCACTGGTGGGAGGTGAGCGCCACGAAGCTCGTACCTGCTGCGTGGCTGACTGACCTGGTGGAGAACCAGCTCAAGAAGGGTACTCGTTACTGGGCAGCGGAGGGGAAGCTGTGGAGCGAGGAGAACCCGGACTCGTATGCCGGTGTCCACAACCACGATGGGATGATGGTGATCTTCGATGAGGCCAGCGGTATCCCTGATGGGATCTGGTCGGTGGCAGCGGGCTTCTTTACCGAGAAGATCCTGGACAGGTATTGGTTTGCGTTCAGTAACCCACGGCGAAACACCGGGTACTTCTTCGAAACGTTCCACGGCAAACGGGACTTCTGGAAAGCGCGGATCATTGATGCTCGGAACGTAGAAGGCACCGACCAATCGATCTACAACCAGATCATCGCTGAGTACGGCGAGGACTCGATACAAGCTCGGGTTGAGGTGTATGGTGAGTTCCCTGCCGCTGGTGAGGATCAGTTCATCTCGCCGGTGACGGTGGAGGACGCGTTCAAACGACCCAAGTACAAGGACTTGACCGCACCCGTGGTGATCGGGGTTGACCCTGCACGCGGTGGTATGGACAGCACGGTCATCGTGGTGCGTCAGGGACGGGACTTATTGGCTGTCAAACGGTTCAAGGGCGACGATACGATGACCACAGTGGGTAACGTGATCGACGCCATCGAGGAGTACAAGCCTGCACTGACCGTAATCGACGAGGGTGGGCTTGGATACGGGATTCTTGACAGGTTGACCGAGCAGAGATACAAGGTCAGGGGTGTGAACTTCGGTTGGAAGGCGAAAAACCCGGTCATGTGGCTCAATAAACGCTCTGAAATGTGGGGTCAGATGAAGGAATGGCTGAAAACAGCCTCAATTCCGAGTGATCGGGCACTGAAATCGGACTTGATTGGGCCTATGCGCAAGTTCAACTCGTCTGGAGCCATCCAGTTGGAGGGAAAGAAGGAGATGAAGGCCCGTGGACTCGCTTCTCCTGACGCTGCTGACGCTCTGGCAGTGACATTTGCGTACCCTGTAGCGTCACGCGAGTACAATGCCCGTTCAGTACGTCATACATCACAGCTTGGTAGCGGTAGTTCCGCAGGTTGGATGAGCGCCTAAGGAGTTTGACACAACATGGCCGATTACACAGGAATGAACGCTGTCGAGAAGGTCACCGATGGTGGCGGCAAGAAGAAAGACATCTTGTCAGTAGCTCGAAGCCGCATGAACACTGCGATTTCGGCATACTCCGAGTCGCGTGAAGACGAGCTTGATGACCTGCGGTTCTACGCAGGCTCACCTGACAACCACTGGCAGTGGCCCGCTGACGTGTTGGCTACCCGTGGTGCTGTCCAAGGTCAGACAATCAACGCACGCCCTTGCCTGACCATCAACAAGCTGCCACAGCACGTTCGTCAGGTCACCAACGACCAACGTCAGAACCGTCCCAGCGGGAAAGTGATTCCTGCTGACGACAAGGCTGACATTGAAGTCGCCGAGATCTTTGACGGCATGGTGCGTCACATCGAGTACATCAGTGATGCCGACGTGGCGTATGACACGGCCTGCGAGAACCAGGTGTCCTACGGTGAAGGCTACATCCGACTGATCACAGAGTATTGCTCAGACGACTCGTTTGACCAAGACATCAAGATCATGCGAGTGCGTAACAGCTTCAGCGTGTACATGGATCCGATGATCCAAGACCCTTGTGGGTCTGATGCTCAGTGGTGTTTCATCACCGAAGACATCATGAAGGACGAATACCATCGTCTGTACCCCAACGCATCACCTGCCAACACCTTGCAATCGCTGGGTGTGGGCGATCAGTCGCTGTCCCAGTGGATCAACGAAGACACCGTGCGTATCGCGGAATACTTCTACGTTGAACACAAGCAGGAGACACTGAACCTGTACTACGGCAACGTCTCTGCGTTTGCTGGCTCACCTGAAGCCAAGCAGATGGAGATGCGCGGCATGAAGCCGATGCGTACCCGTCGTGTGGACGTGAAGCAGGTCAAGTGGTGCAAGATCAACGGTTACGAGATCCTTGAGGAGCGTGACTGGGTTGGCAAGTCGATTCCCGTGGTTCGTGTGGTGGGTAACGAGTTCGAGGTGGACGGTAAGCTGTACGTCAGCGGTATCGTGCGTAACGCCAAAGACCCCCAGCGCATGATCAACTACTGGACATCCCAGGAAGCTGAGATGTTGGCGCTGGCACCCAAGGCTCCGTTCATCGGCTACGGTGGTCAGTTTGAAGGCTATGAGAACCAGTGGAAGACCGCTAACACCCAGAATTGGCCCTATTTGGAGGTCAATCCTGACGTTACGGACGGTCAGGGTGCTGTTTTGCCCTTGCCACAGCGTGCGCAGCCACCGATGGCATCATCGGGTTTGTTGCAGGCAAAAGCAGGCGCATCGGACGATTTGAAGGCCACCACGGGTCAATATGACTCTAGTCTGGGTGCAACGGCCAACGAACGCTCTGGTAAAGCCATTCTGGCCCGTGAGCGTCAGGCCGATACGGGCACGTATCACTACGTTGACAACCTCGCCCGTGCCATTCGATACCTGACTCGTCAGATCGTGGACATGATCCCTAAGATCTACGATACCGAGCGTATCGCCCGGATCATTGGCGAAGATGGCACTGCTGGCACCGTCAAAATCAACCCGAGTCAGCCGGAGCCAGTCAACAAGATCGTTGACCCGATGAACCCATCCATCGTGATCGAGAAGATCTACAACCCCGGTGTGGGTCGTTACGATGTGTGCGTCACCACTGGCCCTGGTTACATGACCAAGCGTCAAGAGTCGCTGGAAGCCATGTCTCAGATCTTGCAGGGTAATCCCCAGTTGTGGCAAGTTGCTGGTGACCTGTTCGTCAAGAACATGGACTGGCCTGGTGCTCAGGACATGGCGAAGCGCCTTGCCAAGACCATTGATCCCAAGCTCATGGAGGATGGCGACAAGTCTCCCGAGTTGCAGGCTGCTGAACAGCAGATGCAGGCGATGGCTCAAGAGATGGATCAGATGCACCAGATGCTTCAGAACGTCAACCAGTCCATCGAGGCGCAAGAGCAGAAGCGTAAGGACTACGAAGCTGAGATCAAGGCGTACCAGGCTGAAACCCAGCGGATCTCTGCTGTTCAGGCCGGTATGTCGCCCGAGCAGATTCAAGAAATCGTGCTGGGTACACTACACGCAGCAATGGACAGCGGTGACATCATCGCTGGATCTCCTGACCGTGACTTAGAATTCAGTCCTGAGATGCCTGAGCAAAACATGATGGAGCAACCTCAATGAAAGCTGCCGACTTTGTAGGCATGTTGTTTCTGGCACGGGATGTAGCCCATTCCGTGCATCTGAACACGCGCAGTTTCTCCAAGCACATGGCTCTAGGCTCGTTTTACGACGAGATCGTGGAACTTGCTGACGGGTTTGCCGAGGCGTACCAAGGTCGTCATGGTCTAATGGGGCCGATTTCTCTGATGTCTGCCAAGAAAACCACCAACATCGTGGAGTTCCTGAAAGACCAGCTTGAAGAGATCGAAAAGTGCCGATATGAGGTGTGCGACAAGACAGATACGCCGCTTCAGAACCTGATCGACGGTATCATCGAGCTGTACCTGTCTACTCTGTATAAGTTGCGCTTTTTGGCGTGAGGTGAATCATGGCAACCTACAACAAGTTCCAAACGGCCATTGAGCCCATGCTGGAGGCGATGAACGCCGGTACAGACTCATGGGTTGTCAAATTGGCAACGGCTGTCGATGCTGCCGCTGGCACGATCACCGAAGTCGCCAACGGTAACGGTTACACCACGGGTGGTAACGCAGCTTCCACATCAACAGCCACTCAAACTGGTGGCACTTACAAGCTGGTGCTCACCAGTCCTTCCGTTTGGACGGCCACTGGCGCTGGATTTACCTTCCGGTACGCTGTATTGACCGACTCCACGACCAGCACCAACGTGGCTTATTGGGACTACGGTTCCAGCCAGGCTGTTGCCGTGGGTGAAACTGTCACTGTGACTCTGGACGGCACCAATGGTGTGTTCCAAGCAACCTAAGTGAGTAACTGATGGCAAACGTCCTTGCTGACCGGGTAAAAGAAACCACGACGACCACTGGCACTGGCACACTTACGCTTGCTGGTGCTGTGTCTGGGTTTCAGACGTTTGCTATTGTCGGCAACGGCAACACTGCCTATTACTGCATCACAAGTGGTACTGATTGGGAAATCGGCGAGGGCACCTACACCGCCTCTGGCACAACCCTGAGTCGTGATACCGTCATTGGGTCATCGGCAGGCGGTGCCAAGATTTCGGTTGTGTCTGGCGCAGAAGTATTCCTGACCATCCCTGCTGACATTTTTGTCACTACGACGCACGGCCACTACGACAAAGCGTTCAGCGGCTCTTTCCCCGATGGCTTGGTGGTTGACTACGTTGATCCCTACGCTCGTTTTTCAGTACAGACTGGCGACGGTATTCAGTTCTACAACGGTGGTGTTGGCTCTAGTTTGCTGGCAGTATTTGAGGCCAATGGTGACGCTCAGTTCAACGGGGCCGTGACCGTCGGTTTGGGCAGTTTGATTGGTGGGGCGACAAACCCGCTGATTGAAGCGTCTGGCAGTGCCAACGGCTACGTGCAGGTGTATTGCCACAACGACAACACTGGCACTAGCGCATCTGCTGATTTGGCTGTCTATCCTGACAACGGTGCGGATGCCTCGGGCTGGTTGGATATGGGGATCACGTCCAGCACGTATGCCGATGTATCGTATCCAATCACCGGAGCCAATGAAGGCTACATCTTCATGTCTGCGCCTTCTGGTGCAAGCAAGACGGGCAATCTAATCTACGCCACAGACTCAACCGGCACCTCCAACGCTCATCAATGGTATGTAGGTGGTTTTGGACAAGCCAAGTCTGCGTACAAGATGCAGCTTACATCGAGTGGCTTTGATGTCAACACGGCTTTGTTGTTGGCGGGGTCTGCTGGCACATCCGGCTACGTTTTGACATCTGCTGGCGCAGGTGCTACTCCCACTTGGCAACCTGCTGGTGGCGGTGGTGGATCTCCTGCTGGCAACTCTGGCGAAATCCAGTACAACAATGCTGGTGCTTTTGCTGGTGCTGCCAACGTAGAAGTCGAAAGCGGCAATCTGCGATTGGTTGCGACCACATTGCCCGCTGCTCCAGCCGCTGGTGGTATGAACTTGTTTGCGTTCTCCCGAGCAGGGCGAATTGTTCCAAACTTCATTGGCCCAAGTGGTGTTGACGAGGCCTTGCAGCCTGCTCTGTTCGGTAGCACCATTTTCATGTGGTTGCCCGGTACTGGTACTACAGTGGCGATCAACTTTGGCACCAGCTTTACTGCACGTAATAACGGTGGTACAGGCGCTGCTCAAGCAACTCCAGCCCGCGCCAGCACCAACGCAATGACTTCGCTTGCCCGTGCTCAGTTTGGTACGGGAACAACGGCCACCGGCGGCTCTGGTATTCAGTCGGCTGCAACTGTGGCGTGGCGCGGTAATGCTGCCGGTTTGGGCGGCTTCTACTTCTTTGCACGCTTTGGCATTGAGACTTTGGCGTCTGACATGCGTGCCTTTGTTGGGTTGTCTGCGAACAACGCTGCAATGGCGGCTGATGCTTCAACGTGGAACAACACCGTCGGTATCTGTAAAGATTCTGCGGACAGCGTGTGGCAGTTTTTGATGCGTGGCACCGCCGCCACTAAGGTGTCTACAGGTGCAACGATTACAGCAGGTCAGATTCTTGATCTCACACTGTTCGCGCCTCCGAACGGATCAAACGTCACTGTGCGATTGGTTGATGCTGTTGCGGGTACTGTGTATATCGACAACGTGTCTTACACCACCAACATTCCGGCAGCAACGACGTTCATGTACATGCAGGCTCACAACCAGTCTGTAACTGGTACAACTGCCAAGGTGTTGTCGCTAAACCGTATGTATTTGGAGAGTGACCTATGACGTGGGATGTTCTTCAAAACGCTCTTGGAGAGCTTCAGCTCATCGTTACCGGAGAAGCTGTACCAGAAGGTTGGAACGTAGTAGCAGTAACTGCCAATCCAGACTATCTGGAGTACATGGCATCTTTGGGGTAACCCATGTTGGGATTTGGCTCACTATCAGAGCTACCCCTATCGTCAGTACCGGCATCAGCGGCGAATAACTACGCCATTACTGCCAACAGTGGTTCGTATTCCGTAACGGGTCAAGCAGCAACAGTCCAGAAGACAAGGATTGTCAGTGCTAGTGCTGGTAGTTATTCCGTAACGGGTCAAACAGCATCTGTAGCCAGATCTAAGCTGGTTACTGCTAACAACGGCACTTACGCAGTTACCGGTCAAGCCGCCACGGTTCTCCGGTCGAAGGCTGTAGTATCAAATAGCGGCACATACGCAGTATCAGGTCAGGCAGCAAGTCTGGCGCGAAGCAGACTGGTGACGGCGTTGAATGGTACATATGCCGTAACAGGTCAAGCTGCATTTGTGTATCTTGGAAAAACGCTTTCTGCCGCTGCTGGTTCGTACGCAGTGACCGGCCAAGATGCAACGATCACGCTGACCCATGTAGCTCAGAACTACGTCATCAATGCTAACGCAGGCTCATACACCGTCACCGGGCAGACGGCAGCAGTTCTGCGCTCAAAACTGCTCTCAGCGGCAAATGGTTCGTACGCCATCACTGGTCAAGCAGCCACAATACTACAGGGAAAGATCGTCAATGCGACATTCGGACTGTATTCGGTAACGGGTCAAGCGGCCACGATACTGAAGAGCCGCATCGTCACATCGTACAACGGCACCTATATAGTCACAGGGCAGGCTGCTACACCGGTAAATGGTCGAGTTCTATCCGCCGCTTTTGGTTCGTACAACGTCACTGGGCAGGACGCTACACTAGCAATTGCAAGAAACAAGACACTACTCGCAGATGCAGGTAGCTATGCTGTTTTCGGTCAAGCGGCTACGATCCAAAAGTCTCGCATTGTTTCATCCGACGCAGGAAGCTACACGGTTACAGGGCAACCTGCGCAGGTTCTTGCAGGCCGATCAGTTCAAGCCGATGCCGGTTCCTACAGCGTAACGGGCCAGACAGCAGAACTACTCAGAGGGTTTACCCTTAGTGCTGACGCAGGTTCGTACGACGTCCAAGGCCAAGTAGCTCAGATACTCAAGACCCGTATCGTCATGGCGTCGTTCGGTGTCTACGGGGTCACAGGCTTCGCAGCGGCTATCTACCCACGAGTGTGGGAGCCCATCCCAGATGAACAGACAGCCAACTGGACTGGTGTATCAAATCCTCAGACGCCGGCATGGACAGCAGTAGGTGACACCCAGACAGCTAACTGGCAAAATACACCGAACGCACAGACACCCACTTGGGGCGATGTCAACGACTCACAGATGCCAAATTGGCAGCAGATTGGAACCTAAATGCCCAGCTCATATACCTCGAACCTACGGCTGACGCTCCCCGTCACAGGTGAATTGGCAGGCTTGTGGGGCGACACGGTCAACACAGGCGTCACATCCCTGATTGATTCTGCCATTTCCGGCACGGTATCTATTGATCCGGGCGATGCCAATATTATTTATACGTCTACATTTTATGGCAGACTCATAAAAGCAAATCTTGCATTACCAGATTCCATTCGGGAAAAAGATATCGCTCCTAAAAAAGCGGAAGAGGAAGAAACACACCGTGGCGAATGGCTGGCTTATACTTTAATCTCTCCGCACGACCGTTTCACCATCTATCATGGTATGCAGTATTTATTTAAATCGGTCGACAGTGGTTTTAGCTGGAAAAGGATCAG
>ERZ1034365.1520-NODE-1520-length-11601-cov-3.394221_pt1 | contig 11601 bp, 10 predicted proteins | sample MGYA00520615_ERZ1034365 | MGnify/ENA primary metagenome ERZ1034365 (study PRJEB33736, sample SAMEA104284505) | Azolla filiculoides | biome: Urban; feature: Water surface; material: Ditch water | place: Netherlands | collected 2015-10-28 | depth 0-0.1 m ... | reverse complement strand
GGAGTAGTTGCCCTTGTACGGGATGCCATGGCCACGATCGAGTTCGAGGATCCACTCGGCGGCGTTGTCGAGGAAGTAGCGGTCGTGGGTGATCGCGACCACGGTGCCGGGGAAGCGGCTCAGGAACTGCTCGAGCCACTCGACCGATTCGGCGTCCAGGTGGTTGGTCGGTTCGTCGAGCAGCAGCATGTCGGGCTTGGACAGCAGCAGGCGGCACAGCGCGACGCGGCGCTTCTCGCCACCCGACAGGTTCTTGATGATCGCGTCCCAGGGCGGCAGGTTCAGCGCGTCGGCGGCCAGCTCGAGCTGCAGGTCGGTGTTCTCGGAGCCGGCGGCGGCGATGATGGCCTCGAGCTCGGCCTGTTCGGCCGCGAGCGCGTCGAAGTCGGCGTCTTCTTCGGCGTAGGCGGCGTAGACCTCCTCCAGGCGGGCCTTGGCCTTCAGCGAGCCGCCGATGCCCTCTTCCACCGCCTGGCGCACGGTCTGCTCGGGATCGATCTGCGGCTCCTGCGGCAGGTAGCCGATCTTGATGCCCGGCATCGCGATCGCTTCGCCCTCGATGTCCTTGTCGATGCCGGCCATGATCTTGAGCAGGGTCGACTTGCCGGAGCCGTTCAGGCCCAGCACGCCGATCTTGGCGCCAGGGAAGAAGCTGATGGAAACGTTCTTCAAGATCTGCCGCTTGGGCGGCACGGTCTTGCTGACACGGTTCATGGAAAAAACGTATTGGGCCATGGAGAAGGTAGTAGGTGATAAATCGGCAAAAACGCAAAGCCACTTGCGTGCAACACCACATTATCCCTTTATGCGACAATGACAGCGTGTGCACCCGCAGTCAGTGCCACGCCAGCGCTCTGCTGGGGCTTACCGCCCGACCTGTCCGGTCGGCCGCGGAGCCCGCCTTCGATTCGCATCAGCCCGCTAGACTGGCCGGTCGCCCGCATCAAACCGGGCGCTGGAATGGCCGATGTCCCAAGCGCAACGGACTTGCGCCCCCAACAACATGACATTTGAAGAACTGAAGCTGGCCCCGGCCATCCTCGAAGCCGTGCGCGAGCAGGGCTACGAACACCCGACGCCGATCCAGGCCGAGGCCATCCCCGCCGTGCTCGCAGGCCATGACCTGCTTGCCGGCGCCCAGACCGGCACCGGCAAGACCGCGGCCTTCACGCTGCCGATGCTGCACCGCCTGCAGGAAAACACGCCCGAGGCCATCAAGGGCAAGACCCGTCCGGTGCGCGCCCTGGTGCTGGCACCGACGCGCGAACTCGCGGCCCAGGTCGAGGAATCGGTCAAGAGCTACGGCAAGCACCTCAAGCTCAAGTCGGCCGTGATCTTCGGCGGCGTCGGCATGAACCCGCAGATCAACGCGCTGCAAAAAGGCGTCGACATCCTGGTCGCGACCCCGGGCCGCCTGCTCGACCTGATCGACCAGGGCCATATCGACCTGTCGCAGGTCGAGATCCTGGTGCTCGACGAAGCCGACCGCATGCTCGACATGGGCTTCATCCACGACGTCAAGAAGGTGCTCAAGCTGGTGCCCAAGAACAAGCAGAGCCTGCTGTTCTCGGCCACCTTCAGCGACGAGATCCGCGAACTGGCCAACGGCCTGCTCAACAGCCCCAAGAGCATCCAGGTCACGCCGCCCAACACCACGGTGCAGCGCATCAAGCAGACCATCCACCCGGTCGGCCGCGGCAAGAAGAAGGCGCTGCTGGCGCACATCATCAACCAGCACAACTGGAGCCAGGTGCTGGTGTTCACGCGCACCAAGTTCGGCGCCAACAATGTCGCCGACTTCCTGAACAAGAACAACATCAGCGCCATGGCGCTGCACGGCAACAAGAGCCAGACCGCGCGCACCCAGGCGCTGGCCGGCTTCAAGACCGGCGAGCTGCGCGCCCTGGTGGCGACCGACATCGCCGCGCGCGGCATCGACATCGACGAACTGCCGCATGTCGTGAACTACGAGATCCCCAACGTCTGCGAAGACTATGTGCACCGCATCGGCCGCACCGGTCGCGCCGGCGCCATGGGCGAAGCGGTCAGCCTGGTGAGCCTGGACGAGGAAGGCTTCATGATGGCGATCGAGAAGTTCACCAAGCAGCAGATCCCGGTCGAGATCTTCGACGAGTTCATGCCTGAGCCGGGCGAGCAGGCCGAGCCGATCGCCATGGGTCGCCAGACCATCTGGGGCGGCGCCGGCAAGCCGCCGAGCCGCGAGGTCATGGCCGCTGCCGCCAAGGCCGCGCGCTCCGAGATGATGGAGCGCATCCGCGACAAGAAGAGCCCGGAAAAGGCGGCGCGCGCCAGCAAGCCGCGCGCCGCACGCGCCGACGGCGATGCCGGCAGCGACAGCCAGCCGCCGCGTCAGGACGGTCAGCGCCGTCGTGGCCCGGGTGGCCAGGGTGCCGCTGGCGGATTTGGCCAAGGCCAGGGTCAAGGCCAGGGCCGCAACCGTCCGCGCCAGGAAGGCGCCCGTCCGGGCGCACCGCGCGGCGAAGGCCGCAGCGCTGACGCACGGGGCGAATTCCGTGGCGGTGCTGAAGGCCGCCGTGGCGGTCAGGGCCAGGGCGCCCAAGGCGGCCAGGGCGGCGCCGCGCGTCAACCCGATCCGCTGCGCACCGGCATCGACGCACTCGGCGAACGCGGCCGTGGCCGTGGTGGTCGTCCGGGCAACGGTGGCCCGGGTCGCCAGGGCGGCGGCGGTGGCATCGACCCGCTGCGCACCAGCTACGGCCGCATCAAGTAAGCCTTAGCGCCAAGTCATGAAAAACGGCGTGGACGACTCAGTCCACGCCGTTTTTTCATGGGCGGGCGGCAGCGACACAGCGCACGGGTCGCCACAGGCCTGCGGCTACCTCGCGGCGACCGAGCCACGGTGGCTCAGCAGCGGCTCACCAGCGACGAATGCGCCCGGTGTCGAGATGGACGAACTGCGACTCCGGGTAGAAACCCACGCCACCGGCCTGCAGCGACAGCGCGGCATCGCGCAACTCGGCCAGCGGCACGCCGGGCAGGCGCACGTCGATCGCGCGCCCTTCCATGTGCAGGCTCTTCTTGGCCACGCCACCGCGGCCCTTCTGGCGCAGATGGGCATTGGTCTCGGAACAGCGGTAACCCGAAATCACCTCGTAGGGCATGTGCGCGCCGAGCAGCATGCGCACCTGGTACAGCTGATCGAACAGCAAGGGATCCATCGAACCGACCTCGCCCGTGTAATGGTCGCGCAGGAAAAGGTTGAGCCGACTCAGCGAGGGATCGAGGTAGTCGCCGCCGACCGCATAGACCAGATCCAGGCGCTCTTGCGTATGGGTGTTCAGCAGGTCGAGCTGGCGACCGCCAGCGCTGCTGGCGCGTGCCCAGGCAGGCAGTGCTGTAGCGGCGGGCAGAACGGCGCTCTGGAACAGGAAACGGCGGCGAGAGGGAGTCTGTGGTGGGGTCATGTAAGACGGTTCATTCGACACGACGACGCGAACGCTGCTGCAAGGCTTGCGTCAACACGCGGTCATGGCCGTAAATGTCGTTAAAAAAGAAGATTTGATCGCCCTTGACCAGAGTAGTTCCGTAGCTCAGCAAGACCGGGACCGGTTCAGCCAGCTTGAGCGTGTTCGACTTGCCCTGCGCCATCGCCGATTCGATCCGGGCCCGGTCCCAGCCCGGCATGCCCTGCAGCACGAATTCGGCCAGCTCGACCGGCTTCTCGACCCGGATGCAGCCGTGGCTGTAGTCGCGCCGCGCGCGCCCGAACAGGTCGACCGCAGGTGTGTGATGCAGATAGATGTTGTCCACGTTGGGGAAGACGAACTTGATGTCACCCAGTGCGTTGTGCTCGCCGGGACGCTGACGGATACGCAGGCTGCCAGCCAGCACCGCATCGAGCCGTTCCGACGACAGGCCGCGGTCGACACGGCCGTCCGGATACACGAACTCGAACCCCATGCGATCGAAATAGTCCGGATCACGGCGCAGCTTGGGCACGGTCTCACTGCGGGCGATCGAGGGCGGAATGTTCCAGTACGGGCTGAATTCGATGAAGCGCATGTCCTCGTCGAACAGCGGCGTGCGGGTGTCGAGCGCGCGGCCGACCACCACCCGGGACTCGAGCGCGAGGTGAACGCGACCATCGTCGGCGACCTCGTAGGCGCGCAGAATGAATTCGGGCAGGTTGACCACCACCATGCGGCGCGATTGCAGGAACGGCGTCCAGCGCAGGCGCTCGAGCGCCAGCTCGATCTGGTGCATGCGCGCGGCCGGATCGATCCCGAGCTGGGTCCAGGTGCTGCGGCCGATCACGCCGTCGGCCTCGAGGCCATGGCGAAGTTGGAAGCGGAGCACCGCCTCAACCAGTTCGCCTTCGTAGCGAGGCGCCTCGTTCACTGCGGCCTGGACGGGAAACGACGCTGGGGCGAGATCACCCAGCACCCGCAGCCGCTGCGCCAGCAGACCGAGCCCGGCCCAGGGCTGACCGGGCTCGAGCTTGGCTGACCGGCTCTTAGGCGCACGAGGCAAGGGCGGCAGCGGGCTGTTCCAGGCCGGATTGCCGGCCAGCTGCCGGTAGCACGCAAGCGCGACACGCAAGCGGCCGTAGAGCGGCAGCTGCGGCACTGCGGCGGCCACCGCCGCCCCCGGGTCCTGCTGCGACAGGGCCAGGCGCAAGGCCTGGGCTGGATCGAAGGGATCGGTCCGAGCCGCCCGGAAATCATGGTGCAGGGAAGCCGGATCGACCCGACCCCGGTGCAGCTCGGACAGGTAGCGCTCAAAGGTGCGCGTCAGCGCCTGGTCCGCCGCGTCGGCCTCGCTCGGTGGCACGAACGAGCGGGCGAAGTTCTGCGCCAGACCGGCGACATCGTAGTCCTGCGGATCCAGGCCATGGCTGGCGGCATCAGCCAGCAAGGACAGGGCGGCAGGCACCTGAGGCAGGACCCGGCCGGACTCGTCGAGCCATAGCCGACTGTAGCGGGTTGCCACGGTTTCCAAAGCCTGCAGCGGGCCGGCCACCGCAGTGGCCAGTGCTGCAATCAACAGGCGACGCCTGACGGGACCATGCTCCGCTGCGCCAATGACCTGTGCGCCAGCGTACAGGGTTCTGAGCTCGGCTTCATTCATGTGGTACTCCCGCAGTAGCAGTGATTCTCGGGCACAACAAATTATTCGTCATAAGTTTTCCCTAAGTCTCGCCGCGCAGAATCACTTCCATGGTGACTGGGATGACCCAGCCGCCCACCCCAAGACATTAGGAGTCCGAGATGAAAAAGTCCCTGTTCGCCATCCTGACCGCCGCCGCCGTCACCGTCCGTCCGGTCCAGACCCAGGCCGCTGCGGCCTGAAGATCTTGCGGGGGCTTTCTTGCCCTGTAGGTGGACGCATCCGGCCAAGTGCGCCACTTTTTATCGACAATCCAGGCATCTACTGTTGAAGATGCCATGCGACTGTTATTAGCCGAAGACGACGACATGCTGGGCTCCAGCATGCAAAAAGCCCTCAAGCTGGCCGGGTTCCAGGTCGACTGGGTCAAGGACGGCTCGGCCGTTCTGAGCCAGGTGGCCGACAGCCATGACGCCCTGTTGCTCGACCTCGGCCTGCCCGACCTCGACGGCCTGCAAGTGCTCCAGGCCCTGCGCCAGCGCGGCCAGCATCTGCCGGTGCTGATCGTCTCGGCACGCCAGACGGTGGAAGACCGGATCGGCGGCCTCAACCGCGGTGCCGACGATTACATCACCAAACCCTTCGACCTCAACGAGCTGATCGCGCGTCTGCACGCGTTGATCCGGCGCAACCAGGGCCGCAGCCAGCCGGTGCTCAACTGCGGCGCGCTGCAGCTCGACCCGATCCGGCGCGAAGCCTGGCTCGCCGGCCAGGGGCTCGAGCTCTCGCAGCGCGAGTTCGACCTGCTCGAACACCTGATGGAACGCCCCGGCACGGTGCTGTCGCGCGAACAGCTCGAGGCCAGGCTCTACGGCTGGCAGGAGGAGGTCGCGAGCAACGCGATCGAGGTCCACCTGCACCATCTGCGCCGCAAGCTCGGCAGCGACTGGATCAAGAACGTGCGCGGCGTCGGCTACAAGCTGGTCGATGCCTCGACGGCGCGACCCGCGCCATGAACTCGATCCACTCTCGCCTGCTGGTCTGGCTGATCGGCGCGCTGCTGCTGAGCAGCCTGCTGGCCAGCGCGCTGACCTACGAGATGGCCTGGCGCGGCTTCAACACCCTGCGCGACTACGGCCTCGAGCAGATCGCCTATTCGATCGTGCGCCACGACACCCAGGACTGGCTGACCGATCAGCCAGACCCGGAACCGGCTGCGCCGAGCGATCAGACCGCCGCGACCGAGCCAAGCCAGGAGCAGGCCCAGGACGATGGCCAGTTCGTCAGCCAGATCTGGACCAGCAATGGCCGGCTGATCTATTCCTCGCTGACCGACACCGGCCCGCCGCTGCAGGAGCCCGGCCTGCATCAGGTCGAATGGGACGGCACGCGCTGGCGCACCTACACGCTGCAGGACCGCGAGCGGGTGATCCAGGTCGCGAATCCGGCCGAGCGCCGCTGGCGCGCCTTCCTCGAATATGTGCCGGGTCTGCTGGCCCCGCTGGGGCTGCTGCTGGTGCTGCTGGGCTTCCTGATCAGCGCGGCCGTCAGCGGTGCGCTGCAGCCGCTGCGCCGCTTGCGCGAAGAGATCGGTGCCCGCGATGTCGCGCTGCTGAGCCCGCTGGAGCCGGATGAGATGCCCGACGAAGTCCAGCCCCTGGTTGACACGCTGAACCAACTGCTGGCCAAGGTCGATCGGCTGCTGGCGACGCAGCGCGCCTTCCTGGCCGATGTCGCGCACGAGCTCAACACCCCCTTGGCCGCGATCAAGCTGCAGGTCCAGCTCGCGCAACAGGCACAGGCCACGGGCCAGCCGATATCGCTCGACGACCTGGAGGCCGGCATCGAGCGCGCGGTGCACCTGGTCGCGCAATTGCTGCAGATGGCCCGACTCGAGCCCGACGCGCGCCCGCTCGAACTGCAGCCGGTCGCGCTCGAGCGGCTGGCGCGCGAACGCGTGCTGGCCTTCCTGGCGCAGGCCGAACACAAGCAGATCGACCTCGGGCTGGAGTCCGAGGGCCCGCTCGAGGTCCAGGGCGACCCGCAGCAGCTGCGCGTGCTGATCGACAACCTGATCGACAACGCGCTGCGCTACTGCCCCGAGGGCGCGCGCATCGACTTGCGGCTGCGACGGCATGCCGGACGCGCGGTGCTCGAAGTGGCCGACGACGGCCCCGGTATCGCCGAGGCCGACAAGGCCCGGGTGCTGCTGCGCTTCGTGCGCCTGCGTCCGGCCGACACCACGGGCAGCGGGCTCGGCATGGCAATCGTGCGCCAGATCGTCGAGCAGCACCAGGCCACCTTGAGCCTGCTCGACACCCCGGGCGGCGGGCTGACGGTACGGGTCGAATGGCCGAATGGCGAGCCGACCTGAAGCCCGACCGGGACAGAGGGAATTCTCGGCAGCCCGGCCAGGCCGGCACAGTGGTATCGCACAATGTTGCGCATGAGAATCCTGCACACCATGCTGCGCGTCGGCCAACTCGAGCGCTCGATCGCCTTCTACACCCAGGTGCTGGGCATGAGCCTGCTGCGCCGCTCCGAGAACCCCGAGTACCGCTATTCGCTGGCCTTCCTCGGCTATGAAGGCGGCAACCCGGCCCAGGCCGAGCTCGAGCTGACCTTCAACTGGGACACCGAGCAGTACGACCTGGGCACGGCCTACGGCCATATCGCGATCGGCGTGCCCGATGCCTACGCGGCCTGCGCGGCGATCAAGGCCGCCGGTGGCCAGGTCACGCGCGAAGCCGGCCCGGTCAAGGGCGGCAGCACCGTGATCGCCTTCGTGACCGACCCGGACGGCTACAAGATCGAACTCATACAAACAAAATCAAAGACTTAACCAATCAGCAGCCACTTCGGCCGCCCAATCAGTCAGCTCGGCATGCCTGCGCCAGATTCTTGTCTGCCCTGACTACTTGAACCAGGGAGAGCATCAAATCGAATCGTTTTAGCGTATATTCACTCCATGGAAAATACGTCAAAGCGTATCAAACATCCTGTCACTCTTTCTCGCCTGGGCCATGCCCTGCGTGTTCGCCGCGAGCAGCTCGGCATCCCGCAGAGCAAGGTAGAAGGCATGCGACAGGCGACCGTCTCCAGGATCGAGAACGGCGGCGATGTCACCCTGGATACGCTGGTCAGCTACGCCTCGGCGCTGGGCCTGGAAGTGACGCTGGCCCCCATCGGGCAAGGCCATCAACTGAAACCAGGCCCCGTGACGGCGCCTGATGAGCGCACGGTGGACCGTCCGCTCGACCTGCTGGACGAGTTCGATGACCTGAGGGACGAGGCATGAGCTCGGTCAGCACCCTGGCGGTGCACCTGAACGACTTGCTGGTCGGGCACCTGACCCATTACCCCGACGAAAAGTCCCACTTCGTGATCGACGAAGGCTATCTGGACCTGGGCCCGAGACGCCCGATCCTCTCGCTGTCTCTGGCACGTCCGGATGACGAGGCCAGTACCCGGGCACTGCTGCTCGACAGCCGGCACAAGTCGGCCTCAGTCAAGGCTCCGCCATTTTTCTCCAACCTGCTGCCCGAAGGAGGACTGCGGCGCACCATTGCGCAGCGTCTCAAGGTCCACGAGGACCGGGAATTCCTGCTGCTGAGGGCGCTGGGCCGCGATCTGCCCGGTGCCGTGATCACCACCCTTGCCGAGTCTCGCCTGCGTGGCAGACCGGGTGGCACAAGCGCTGCTGCCCCCCTGCCGCATGACGATGAGCAGAGCGATATGTTGCATGAGCTCAAGTTCTCATTGGCAGGCATGCAGATGAAGTTTTCCATGCTGCGCCAGGGCGAACGCCTGACACTGGCCGGTCAACAGGCGCTGGGCAACTATCTGGTCAAGCCACCGTCGCGCGACTTCGAGGCCTTGCCCATGGTGGAGGCCGCCACCATGCAAGTCGCACAGGATGCGGGCATCGAGATACCCGAGATCCGTCTGGTGCCCGCCAGCCAGATCGACGGTCTGCCCGACCTCGAAGCCTTCGACACCGGCGAGCCGTTTTACGCCATCAGCCGCTTCGACCGATCCGTGTCTGCAGCTGAAGAAGCGCGCATCCATATCGAAGACTTTGCGCAGGTCTTCAACCTGAGGGCACAGCAAAAATACGGGCAGGTCAACCACGAGATGATCGGCCGCACCCTGCTGCGCTACGCTGGCGGACTGGCCGATCTGCGGGAAATGGCCCGGCGCATGGTGTTCAACGTACTGATGGGCAACGGCGATGCACACATCAAGAACTGGTCGCTGATCTACCGCGACCCGACACGTCCCCAGCTGGCACCGGCCTACGACCTCGTGCCCACCGTGGCCTACATGAGCCGTGATCCCTCGCTCGCACTGAACATGGCCGGGGTCAAACGCTTTGCCGACATCACGCTGGACAGCTTTGCCGCCTTTCTGGCCCGAGTGGGGATTGCCGATCAGGTGCTGGACTCGGTGATGGCCGAGATGCGGCTTGCCGGCCAGCAGGTGCTGCAGGTCTGGCGAGACCGGTTTCATGCGGCCCAGGTGCCGCTGCGGCTGATCAGGCGCATCGAGGAACACCAGGCGGCCCTGCCTCTCGCGGCGATGCTGCGCGGGTAAAGCAAGCCGAGCCAATCTGTGACCAGTCACGATTGACCGACCCCTGATCCAGACCCCTCGTCGCCATGCTCGTCGATTCCGATTTCTCCTGCCGCTCCTCTGTCACGCCAGAAGACGATCCGTGGCTAGCATCACCCAGGCCGACGTCGGCCTGCGCTGATCAGAGCGTGACCGCGCCGCCGAGGTAGGGCCGCAGCGCGCCCGCCAGCGTGATGCCTACCTCGATCGGCAGGGCATCACCTTCACGCTCGGCGAGCGTGAACGTCCGCTTCCGATGGACCTGATCCCCCGCATCCTGACACCGTCGGAGTGGCAACACATCGAACTTGGCGTGGTGCAGCGCATCTCCGCCCTCGAGATGTTCCTCGCCGACGTCTATGGCGCCGGTGAGATCTTGAACGACCGCATAGTGCCGAGACGACTCGTCACGACGTCCACACACTTCCATCGCCAGGCCTGCGGCATCGAACCTCCGAACGGCGTGCGCATCCACGTGTCAGGCATGGATCTCATCCGCGATGAACATGGCGAGTTCCGCGTGCTCGAGGACAACCTGCGAAACCCATCCGGCGTCTCGTACGTATTGGAAAACCGCCGCACGCTCGCGCACGTGCTCCCGGAGGTGTTTGCCGATCATCAGGTACGCCCGGTGAATGAGTACCCGGAGCGGCTGCTCGACGCGCTTCGTGCCGCGGCACCCGAGGGCATTCTTGATCCCACGATCGTTGTGCTCACGCCGGGCGTCCACAACTCAGCGCACTACGAACACGCCTTCCTCGCGCGACGCATGGGCGTCGAACTGGTCGAGGGCCGTGATCTCTACTGCCGCGACAACATCGTGTGGATGCGCACAACGGCGGGTCCGCGACCGGTGCACGTGATCTATCGGCGCATCGATGACGACTTCCTCGACCCGGTGCAGTTCCGACCCGACAGTGTGCTCGGGGTGCCGGGCATCATCAACGCCGCCCGCGCCGGCAATGTGGCCATTGCAAACGCCATTGGAAACGGCTTGGCCGACGACAAGGCGATCTACCCTTTCGTCCCCGCGATCATCAATTACTACCTCGGCGAAGCACCGCTGCTGCCGAACGTCGAGACATACGACCTCTCGGATCTCGAGCAACAGCAATGGGTCTTGGCGAATGCCGAGCACATGGTGATCAAGCCGAGCGACGGCTCGGGTGGGTACGGGCTTGTCATGGGACCGTCTGCGACGGAGACCGAACTGCGTGACGTTTCTGCCGCCGTGCGCGCGAATCCTCGTGGCTGGATCGCCCAGCCGGTTGTGAACTTCTCCACCTGCGACACCGTGCTTGAAGACGGTCGCATCGCACCCCGTCACGTCGATCTCCGCCCCTTCGCCGTCAATGACGGCGACCGCGTCTTCGTCCTGCCAGGCGGGCTGAGTCGCGTCGCACTGCCCGAGGGCAGTCTTGTCGTGAACTCCAGCCAGGGCGGCGGCGCAAAGGACACGTGGGTTCTCGACGACGGTGAACAGCGCACCACCAAGGTGCCGCGGCCCACCGTTGCAGCGCGAGTCGACAGCGATATCCCCGCACGCATGGACATGCCACCGAGTCACGATGACCGCATGACACAACAAGAACGCCAGCAACAACAGGAGTCGTCATGTTGAGTCGCATTGCCGAATCCTTCTTCTGGTTGGGACGTTATCTCGAACGCATCACCAGCTGCTTGTCGAAGATCGGTCGGTCGTAGAATCCATCGCTTGCGATGCGCTCGTGCAGACACTCGCAGTGCCCGGTGGAAATGCACGTACGGCCAACGAGCTGGTGCAACTCATAGTCGGTAGCGAGCAGTACCCATCAACGATTATCGGCTCGGTCGCGGCGGCTCGCGACAACGCTCGCGCGGTTCGTGACTCGCTCTCGGGTGATATCTACGAGGCGCTCAACA
>ERZ1034365.1518-NODE-1518-length-11623-cov-2.965789_pt1 | contig 11623 bp, 11 predicted proteins | sample MGYA00520615_ERZ1034365 | MGnify/ENA primary metagenome ERZ1034365 (study PRJEB33736, sample SAMEA104284505) | Azolla filiculoides | biome: Urban; feature: Water surface; material: Ditch water | place: Netherlands | collected 2015-10-28 | depth 0-0.1 m ... | reverse complement strand
CCGAATTGGTGTACAAATCGCGTATTTTTAAATATATTCCTACCGGCGTCTGCAAATCGGCCAGCATGGTTTTTGAATGAACAAAAAGCCCCCTAAATCCCCCTTTAGGGGACTTTGAGTTAGTATCGTTTTGTTTATTATTCATATAATTAGTCACTTAGAATTATTATTTGTCAATTTTTTAGAAATTTAGTCTTTAAGTCCCCTAAAGGGGGATTTAGGGGGCAATTAGCTTCTGCTTAACGAGCCAGGTTTTAAGCACTTCCGACCAATTGTCGGCAGGAATATTTTTTTTACGCATACCAAAACCATGACCACCAATATCGTAAACCTGAAGTTCGGCCGAAACTTTATTTGCATGCAAAGCTTTAAGCAAATTTTCGCTGTTAGCAATTGGTACAGCGCCGTCGTCTTTCGCATGAACAATAAAAGTTGGAGGCGTTTTTTTAGTTACCTGCAACTCATTCGAATACAGCTTCACCATATCTTCAGAAGGATTGGCTCCCAACAAGTTCTTTCTTGATCCTCCATGAGTCAATGTTTTATCCATTGTTACTACAGGATAGCCTAGAATCATAAACGCCGGACGTTGTATTTTTGTTTTAAAATGCGTTCCTGCTGTTGATGCAAGATGTCCTCCGGCAGAGAATCCCATAATACCAATTTTATTCTTTTTAATACTCCACTCTTTCGCTCGTTGATGTATAATGGACAATGCAGTTTGAGCATCTTTCAACGGAATTTCAGGATGTCCGTTTGGCATTCGATAATACAAAACAAAAGCTGAAATACCTAAATCATTAAACCATTTGGCAATTTCAGAACCTTCTTTTATTTGCGAAACACCACTATAACCACCTCCCGGGCAAATCAATACAGCTGTTCCGTTGGCTGTTTCTTTCGCAGCAGGATATGCGTACATGCGTGCTTCCGAAATATCGATGATAAATTCTTTATCCCTAAAGCTTTCAGTTACTTTCAGTTCGTTGCTTTCAGCAGCTCCGTTTGGGTAAAGTTTAATTTCTTCTTGTGCAAATGTCATTTGTAATATCAATAATGAAAAAATTGCAGTAAATATCAATCTTGCCATAACGTTATTTAATTATTTTCGTTCCTCCATCTGTATGAATCAAATCCGCGCGGGTAATTACAACTTGCTTCACTCCCGCATTTATTGCTTCGAAAGAATTATCCAATTTTGGGATCATCCCTCCACTAATCACTCCATCTGCAACATATTTTTCGAACAGCGCAGGAGTTATTTCTCCAATTACACTTTCATCGTCCGTTTCGCACATCAAAACACCTTTTTTCTCGAAGCAATACATCAGCGTTACCTCAAAATGTTTTGCCAGCGCTTTGGCGGCTTCACCCGCAATGGTATCAGCATTCGTATTCAGTAGATTTCCAGCTTTATCGTGCGTTAGCGGAGCCAATACAGGCACAACACCTTTAGCAATTAAATCAGCCAGAATATTTGCGTTTACTTCTTTTACATCGCCCACAAAGCCATAATCCACATCTTTTACCGGACGTTTCTCAGAGCGCATATAATTCAAATCAGCACCTGTAAGTCCTAATGCATTTACGCCAATAGCCTGAAGTCCTGCCACAATTTGCTTGTTCACCAAACCGCCGTAAACCATCGTCACCACTTTCAGCGTTTCTTCGTCAGTAATACGCCGTCCGTTTACCATTTTACTTACAATGCCAAGTTTAGCAGCAATGGCTGTTGCCGAACGACCACCACCATGCACCAACACTTTATATCCTTCAATTTTTGAAAAATCAGCAAGCAATTGTTTCAGCGTTTCGGACTCTTCAACAATTTTACCACCGACTTTTACGAGTGTAAGTTTATCCATTTATTTAAATATCAGATACCAAGCGAACAAAAATATATACCGTATAGATTTATGTTAGTATACTCTTATATACAACTTAGTAAACTATTATCTTAATGTTTATCTATTTAAAATTTTATTAATGCATGAATATCTTCTGCACCTTCCAAGCGAGGACGACCATTCAGAAATTCCAATTCAATCAAGAAACTCACATAAACAGAAGCTGGATTGAACTTTTCTATAAGTTTCAATGCTGCTCCGGCACTTCCACCGGTTGCCAGCAAGTCGTCGTGCAAAAGAACCACATCGTCTCCCAAAATAGCATCTTTATGAATTTCGAGTGAATCAGTTCCATATTCAAGTTCGTAATCTACTTTATATGTTTCAGATGGCAATTTTCCGGGTTTACGAAGCAACACGAAACCAGCTCCAAGCTTGTAAGCTAAAATGCTGCCTAATACAAATCCGCGACTTTCAACGCCGACTACTTTGGTAATACCTTTGTCTTTATAATACTCGTAAAGTTCATCAGAAATAAATTTCAACACTTCGGCATCTTTCATTGCCGTGGTTATATCTTTAAACATAATTCCCGGTTTGGGAAAATCAGGCACATTGCGTATCGACGCAATAACTTGTTCTAAATTCATCTTTATACGTCTAATTAAATACTTTCTAACAATCGTTTAATCACCACCTGAGCTGAAATTTCACGGTTTGCAGCTTCCGGAATAACTATGGAACGTGATCCTTCAATCACCTCGTCAGTTACAATCATATTGCGGCGAACAGGCAAACAATGCATAAAACGTGCATCGTTAGTCACGGCCATTTGTCGGTCACTAACTGTCCAGTTTTTGTCTTTGCTGAGGATTTGTCCATAATTTGGATCCTGATAAGCAGCCCAGTTTTTGGCATACACAAAATCAGCTCCTTCAAAAGCTTTCATTTGGTCATATTCAACACGTGCTCCACGTACAAATTCAGGGGCAAGTTCGTATCCTTCGGGATGTGTAATCACAAAATCCACATCTGCTTCATTCATGAAATCTGCAAATGAGTTTGGAACTGCCTGTGGCAATGCTTTTGGATGTGGTGCCCATGTCAACACTACTTTCGGACGAGGTTTATCTTTATATTCTTCAATGGTAATCAAATCTGCAAAAGCCTGCAATGGATGCGAAGTTGCTCCTTCCATACTAAACACCGGTTTTCCAGAGTGCTTTATAAACTGATTAATGATGGTTTCCTGATAATCAAACTCTTTGCTTTCGAATTGAGCAAAAGCACGAACACCAATCACATCGCAATAGCTGGCCATTACCGGAATAGCTTCCAGAATATGTTCGGGTTTATCTCCGTCCATAACCACTCCACGCTCGGTTTCAAGTTTCCACGCTCCCTGATTAATATCTAGCACCATTGTATTCATTCCGAGATTCATTCCAGCTTTCTGCGTACTTAAACGGGTGCGCAAACTAGAATTAAAAAACACCATCAACAGCGTTTTATTTTCACCGATATGCTTGTAAGCAAAACGGTTTTTCTTTATTTCTAAAGCTTCTTTAATTGCCTCCTGCAAATTGCCGAGGTCTTTTACGTTAGTATATGTTTTCATAAATAGTAAATGGTAAATTGAAAACTAGTAAATTACTTAGGCTCCATCACAATCAACGGAATAAGCATTTCTTCCAACGAAATACCTCCATGTTGGAATGTGTTTTTATAATAGCTTACGTAATGATTGTAATTATTTGGATAAGCAAAGAAATCATCGTTTCCGGCAAAAATATAAGCTGAACTTACATTCGGACTTGGCAAACCAACTTTTGACGGCTGAGTAATTTCAAAAACTTCTTTTTTATTATAACTCAGATTTTTGCCGACCTTATAGCGCAAGTTCACATTGGTATTCTTGTCTCCAATTACTTTAATAGCATTATTAACCTGAATTGTACCGTGATCAGTTGTAAAAATAAGTTTGTAGCCTCTGCGCGAAATGGCCTTCATCAACTCATAAGTAGGAGAGTGCTTAAACCACGATAGCGTAAGCGAGCGATAAGCCTGCTCGTCGTTGGCCAGCTCGCGCATCATTTTGGACTCTGTTCGTGCATGCGACAACATATCAATAAAGTTCAATACAATCACATTCAACTGGTTGGTATCCAATCTCGGCAATTGTTCAATCAATTTTTCGCAAAATGCCGATTCATTTACTTTATGGTAAGAAAAACTATAGTTTTTCCGATAACGCTGAAGTTGAGTCTGAATCAAATCCTTTTCGTTCATGTTTTTACCTTCTTCCTCTTCCTCATCAACCCATAAATTCGGGAACATTTGTTGAATTTGCAAAGGCATTAAACCTGAAAAAATGGCGTTACGGGCATATTGCGTCGCAGTGGGTAATATACCACAATAGAGGTTTTCTTCGGTAAATGTATAGAATTCGCTCATCAATTCACGAATAATTTTCCATTGATCGTAACGGAAATTATCCACCAAAACAAAAAATACTTTCTCGCCCTTGTCCAGCAATGGAAAAACTTTTGTTTTGAAAATATCAGGACTTATCAACGGGCGTTTTTCCGGTTGCTCAAACCACGACTGATAATTTCGTTTTACAAATTTAGTAAACGTATTATTCGCCTCTGTTTTTTGCATACGGAGCATTTCGTCCATACCATTGTCAGTCGCTTCGAGTTCCAACTCCCAATAAACCAACTTTTTATAAACTTCAACCCAATCCTCATAAGTCAGCGAATCGTTTATTTGCATTCCAATTCGGCCAAACTCAGAGCGGTAAGTTGTTGTAGTATGCTCAGTTACAATTTCTTTTTGATGGATATTCTTTTTGAGCGTCAGCAAAATCTGACTTGGATTTACGGGTTTGGTCAGGTAATCGGCAATTTTATTCCCAATAGCCATGTTCATAATATTTTCCTCTTCACTCTTGGTAATCATCACCATAGGTACATCCGGATCAATTTCCTTGATTAACGCAAGGGTTTCCAGGCCACTTAAACCGGGCATATTTTCATCCAGAAAAATAATATCGAAAGATTCTTTATGACAAAGATCTACTGCATCTTTTCCGTTGTTGGCAGTCACAACTTCGTAACCTTTTTCTTCCAAAAAAAGTACGTATGCACGCAGCAAATCTATTTCGTCGTCGGCCCAAAGTATGCGGTCTTTTTTCATGTCTATTTTTTTATGAAAGTATACAGGTTTAGTTCAAAACCCTTTGAAAAAACTAATCAAATACAAATTTATTTTCCTTTCGTTTTAGTTGTAGCTGTTGTTTGCTTGGCAGATATTGAACTTGGTTCTGGATTAGTAAAAGCTTTTTCATTGATAGTTATCTTTCCTGTCAGGTCTTTTTCATGAAACTTTCTATACTCTTCCAATCCAAAAATTGTTCGCATCATGCCAAAATTCAATTCCGAAACAATCAACTTCTCAACTCCAAGCTTGTTTAATAAATCTGTTATATAAACATCTTCAGCCAGCGAATTCATATACCAAGCTGTTTCATCGTACGATTCGAAGTTGGTTACAGAGATAACATTTTGTGTACTATCCAGTTTGCCTACAACCAAGTCAAAATCTTTCACCATAAAACGGGAGAAATTATATGCCGCAATATTGTAAAGCAGTTTATTTACGTCAGTAGTAGTAGCTTTAGTAACAAACAACATGCGATGTTTCCCTGTTCGTTCAGCCGAATATTGTCGTTTTTCTTCCTGAATATTACTGATTTCAGTTTTAATAGCCTCTTCACGTCGGGTGAGTAAAGTGCCGTGCGACGTGCCTGTTTTAGCTTCAAGCCCTTGTTTTATTAGCGCCAATATATCTTTTGACATTGCACTTACATCGCTATCAGGATATTTTTCAACCACATTGTTTAAAGCCACTTCAAAAACAGCCGGTTTTTCGGTTTTCCCAATACTCAATGCATTCAAAAATTGAAATTTCGGCATCAAAGTCGACAAAGGATAATTCTGTTCAATGTATTCAACATTTTTCTTTACCGATTTAAAATCACTTTCGTTATAAGCCTTATATGTTACATTGTAGAGCGAATCTTGTTCTCGATACATACGTTTCATGCGCTGAAAATAATCCGGTTGCGAAAGCACTTCTACGTATCTTGACTTTGGAAATTCCTGAATTAACTTATTCCGATAAACATCAGCTTTCGCCGCATTATCACTTTTCGACTCTAACATATAGCTTTGGAAATAAGCCTCTTCTTTTCTTTCATCAGCAGGAAAACGACGTGCAAACTCTTCAAAAGTTTTTATTGCCATAGGGAAATCTTCTACTTTTTCCTTATAAATCATACCCATATTGAATAATGCTGTTGCTATTTCATCGTTCGATTTAGCTATTTGCGCCGCTGTAACCGGAATTTGCTGAAGATAAAATGCCGGTGTTTTATTGTCAGTAACAGTTGGCTCTTTGACAGCAATAGCTGTGTCCGCAAGACTCTCTCCATTAGCAGGTTGAGCACTCGTATTTTGAGTTTCCTCAGCAAAAAGCGATGAGGCTTTGTTTGTCCGTCGCCAGTTATCTTCAAGTTTGCGCCTTCCCCATTTTTTCTGAAACTCACTTTGACCTGCTTTCATCAAATTCACATTATAGAAGTACCAATCTCCGGCACCACCTATAGGCGCTCCCAAAGGAGCCATTGATTCAATATCTTCAATCTGATTTGCTCGTTCTTCTTTTAACTTGTCAGCTTCTGCAGCTGCTTTTTCATCTGCAATCAGTTTATCAATTATCTTATTTATCACCGCAAGCTTTTTATCTTCTGGTAGTTTCGAAAGTAATTGCAAGCTATCCTGCAAAGTAACCACTTCATACTGAACAAGAAGTTCTGATAGTGTTTCGGCCCGTTTAGACACACGCGCGTAATCCTGATTATCAGCAGTAATTATTTTCGAAGCTTCATCGTAACATGGTTGCGCTTTGATGTATTTTTGTTTTTGATAATACAAATCACCTAAAGTCACAAGCGTTAATGCTTTATCAAATCCATTGCGGGTACTTTTCTCTATCGATTGATTAAAATAACCGATAGCGCGCGCTGTATCACCTCGTTGTAAATAAGTTTTACCTATAACATAGTAAATCTGATCCAGATAATCTTTGTTATTCGGATCTTTAATCATTTTATTCAACTCTTTACGCACAGAAGAAATATTCTGATTGTCGAGTTCAGCTCTGTAAATACGGGCATTAAAATCCATTTCAAAGATTGGATTGAGTTTAATAACACGCGTAAAAGCATTATATGCTTCGGTATTACTCCCCGTTTTTTTGTATAGCTGAGCTAATAAAAAGTTGAATCGTTGTTTCTGAAGTTTATCCTTTTCATTTTTAAGCGTAAGTTCCAAAAATGGAATTGCATCTTTATACTGATGCTTTTTAAGCAATAAATCAGCATTCACAGAAGCAAATAATCCGATGTGATTGGGTTTCAAATCATCTTGCTTTAGTTTCGAAAGCACTTGTTCGGCCTCATATATCCAACCCATTTCGGCATAAGCCCTTACAATCCATAGTTGACAACGTGCAAGCATGTCTTTGTCGTTTGAATAATGGCGTGAAATATACGTGAAAGTTCCAACCGATCCTATAAAATCTGCCTTATGAAATTCTGCCTGACCAAGTAATAACCACGCATCTTTAAGCGCAGGATTAAATTCTTCTTGCTTAAACCAAAGCTGATATTCTGGATTGTTCCATTTTCGATCGTTTCGGGCTGGCTTTTGTTTAATTGAGTGCAGTTTTATTGATTTGCGGCATTTCTCAATGGTGCGATCCATATTTGACTTGGCCGAATTTGCATTATCATGTTTGCTAATCGGATACATCGGAATGATAGATGAATAATCTTCTTTATTGGCAGCAGCAATATTCTTCATTCCTTCCTCATAACTTGTCATTCCATTGAAATAAACATTAAAACGCGTATTTACAGCATGATTTGTACGCAGCAGCCATGTATTTCTTTTAGTTGGCGCAGCATTACACAGAGTAACGAACAGCGTAAAAATGACGATATGTACTGATTTTATTTTCAAAAAAGTATGAATTTACGATTTGTCTTAATAATAATTTAGAAGTCAAAATACAAACTTTAAAAACACGATTCTATTGTGTTTTTAACTCACAAAAATAAGCAATTTTGCACATAAACACTTAACTTTACGGCAAAATTATGTAGTATTAAGATAATATCAAGCAATAATATGTGGGCACTGTTTACCACTTTGGTTTCGTTTGGACTAATCCTGCTGCTTCTGGCATATTTAAACAGACGCCGCAAGACTGTAGAAACTGAAATAAAAATAAATACTGAGGAGGAATGTTGTGGAGCTCATGCTGTTTGCGACCGGGACTCACTGCTTAGTTCCGGAGGGGATGTAGAATACTTCAACGATGAAATACTGGATTCTATAGCTCACATTAAACCCGAAAAACTCACAAAAGCCCAAATAAAACAACTCTCAGATGTGTTTTATTCGCTTCAGGAAAAAGATGTGGCTGCATGGCTTAGAAGTCTGCAAACACGGGGAATACAACTACCAATTGAATTGAGAGAACAGGCATTGCTTATTGTCAGCGAAAGAAGGGCGCAATAAATTATTGCTTGGCAACAACAGAAGCCCGCTTTTTCAACGCATAAATTCCGGCAAAAACCAAAATTCCGCTCAACACTCCTAACCAAAGTGTATTTCCGGTGCCAATAGTATCAACATCGGGCACTTTTACGCCATTATATTTGAGATAGTAGAAAATTACCGCAACAGCATTGTTTACAAAATGGGCAATAATAGGCAACCACAAACTCTCACTCCAAAAAAGCAGATATCCGAAAAATGCCCCTAGCAACATGCGTGGTATAAAGCCGTAAAACTGCAAATGTATGGCACTGAAGACAAAAGCAGCAATCCATATTCCCCAGACAGCACTACGCCGCTCCGTAAATATTTTCTGAATAGTGCCTCGAAAAAACAATTCCTCACCCAGGGCCGGAACAACTGCAATCAACAAAATATTAAATAATAATTCGATTGGAGTATGCACATTCAGCATTTTCTCTGTGATTTCAGCAATTTGTAGTTCTGATGCCTTCATCCAGGCTTCTACCGGAGCTAAAAACTCCGGTAAAACAAGTTGTTGATTCAGCATCGTGATGAGGTTGATAAAAGGTATAGCAGCCATCATCAAAAACACAACAAGCAAAACATCCGAGAATTTCAATTTGGTCGAAAGTCTTAAATAATGCAATGGGGTTTCACTCCATAAATAAGCCAAAGTTAACGGAGGAAGTATAAACATCCCAATTGCATGAATCAGTTGCATGATTTTTAGCGAACGGATGTCGCTCATATCATTATTTGTGGCGACTGTGACTATAGCCGACGTAAAAATCAGAATAACAAAAAACGCAATGATTAATTGCACTAACTTCATGGCTGCCCCAGATTCTTTCAAATAACCTTTAATCATTGTTTTAAGTTTTTTGGAGTGGATAGGTATTTGCAAAAAAAACTCCTATTATCTTACGATAACAGAAGTTTTAATGTGTTTGTTTTAAAAGAAATTAAGCTCTTGGTCTTGCTTCTTTAACTACCATTGTGCGGCCATCAAACTCAGCACCGTTTAATTCTTCGATTACTTTTGCTGCAGCTGCATCATCAGCCATTTCAACAAATGCAAATCCTTTTGATTTTCCTGTTTCACGATCTTTGATGATTTTGCAAGAGTCAACTTTGCCATACTCTTCCATAACGCCTTGGAGGTCGTTTTCGCGAACTTTGTAACTTAAGTTACCTACGTAAATGTTCATAAAATAAAATAAAAAAAATGAATAATTTTTTGTTTCAAGAACAGCATAAACAAACGTGGGTTAAAACAAAATCTGTTCAGGAAAAGAAGAGACAGAAATAACCATGCGAAAGAAATACAGTATCTTAACGGATACAAAGGAAATCAATTATTTCCGATTGCACAACAAAAATTGTAAAAATATTTGAATTATAATTAAAAATGTCAATTTTTTTGGCAAAAACAACCCTTTTCAAATGGATTTGGTTCAAAAATATGCTACAAAACATATTTTCAGGATGTTACGAAATTAAATTCTGTATAAATACTCCCTTAATTTCTGATCTGACCATCGCCTTTTACTTTCCATTTATACGAACAAAGTTCTGACAATGCCATTGGCCCACGCGCATGGAGTTTTTGGGTACTGATACCAATTTCGGCCCCTAAACCAAATTGTGCACCATCGGTAAAAGCTGTTGATACATTGGTATAAACACAAGCTGCATCTACCATTTTATCAAACAGATTGATATTAGTATCGTCTTCGCTTACAATACATTCGCTATGCTTTGAGCTGTAAGTGGCAATGTGGTCTATCGCCTGACTGATATCTGCTACTGTTTTTACCGACATTTTATAATCAAGAAACTCAATACCATAACTTTCGGCAGTTGCTTTTTCAAGTAATGCTGCAGGATAATTTCCATTTAAAGCACCGTAGGCTTTTTCATCAGCGTAAATAATCACATTTTTTGTGGCAAGCTTTTCGCAAAGCAAGGGTAACTCAACCAAACGTGCATCATGAACCACCAGACAATCAAGAGCATTACATACGCTTACACGACGGGTTTTGGCATTAAACACAATCGATTTCCCTTTTTCCAAATCACCCGATTCATCAAAATAAGTATGACAAATACCCGCCCCAGTCTCAATAACCGGAATGCGTGAATTATCACGCACAAACTCTATCAACCCTTTGCCCCCACGTGGAATAATTACATCTACGAAGCCAACCGCATTCATCAATTCTGCAGTTGCCTCGCGTCCGGCAGGAAGCAAAGTCACAATGTTTTTATCCAACCCAAATCTCTCCAGCACAGATTGAATAACCGCAACAATAGCTGAGTTAGAATGGTGAGCATCAGTTCCACCTTTCAGCACACAAGCATTTCCTGATTTCAGGCAAAGCGAAAAAACATCGAAACTTACATTCGGACGCGCTTCGTAAATTATACCAACCACACCAAAAGGAACCGTAATTTTCGAAATAGTCATGCCATTGGGACGCTCGGTGGTCATCAGGGTTTTGCCAAGTGGCGAAGGTAAAGTAGCCACATTACGAATGTCAGCAGCAATTCCTTCAATACGTTCCGCACTTAGCAACAGCCGGTCATACATCGGATTCGATTTATCCATTGCTGCTAAGTCTTTGAGATTTTCAGTCAGAATTTCAGGCGTTTTTGCTATCGCTTCATCTGCCAGAGCCAACAAAACCTGATTAATTGTTTCGTCATCTACTAAATTCAACGTACGTGAAGCCGCAAGGGCAGTTTGTTTCCAGGAAATATTTATTGATAAGCTCATGTTATAAACTTTCATTTTGCTGATTAGTTTTTGTTGTTATGATATTGCTTCAGAATATCTTTTATATCTATAAAATCCAATTTATTGTCCAGCCCTGCAACAAAAGCAGGATCAAAATTAGTGTCGAGAAGTAAAGCTTTAATCGTTTTATGTTTTTTGCTTTTTTCAACTTTTACGATGCCTTTTTCTGAACTGTATAAATAATAAATCATGTATTTAAGATATTTATCCGGAATTGATATAAGCCCGTTATTGGGGTCAATCAGAACATTTCTATATAACTGGTATTTGTTATCACTATACAAAAGGCAAAGAAACTGATCGCGGGTTTCTTCCTGCTTTACAATACT
>ERZ1034365.1517-NODE-1517-length-11639-cov-2.480626_pt1 | contig 11639 bp, 11 predicted proteins | sample MGYA00520615_ERZ1034365 | MGnify/ENA primary metagenome ERZ1034365 (study PRJEB33736, sample SAMEA104284505) | Azolla filiculoides | biome: Urban; feature: Water surface; material: Ditch water | place: Netherlands | collected 2015-10-28 | depth 0-0.1 m ... | reverse complement strand
CAGTACAACTTAATAAAAGTGAAGATATAGTTATTCAAACTCAAGAAGAACTAATTAGTTCTACTAAAAAGTTACAAGAACTTAAAAATGAGTTAGATAAATTATTAAACTCTTGTAAAATAAAATAAAATATTTTTTTACTTTTTTAATATTGACATATATCATTTTTTTCTCCTTGAGTTTAGACTAAAATTTTTCCATAGTTCTGGTATTTCAAAATAAGGAGAAAAAAATGGAACCAATCTTGATTATTAGACCAGAAATTGCCCTTGACGATTTCTTGCCTATATTTTTATCTTCATCTTTTGTTTTACTATTTGGACTGTTTTACGTAGCTATTTACACGCTAGTAAAAATGGAAAGATTAAAAAAAATATACATGCCTTTTGCATATATTTTTTGGGCTTTGCAAACATATTGTATGTACTATGTTGCAGACAAAATTCAAAGTAATGATTTTACCGTTAAAGCATTAATGGTAACTATGGTGTGTTATTTAATTTTGCCACATCTTTATTATTACTTAAATGTTAAGTCTGAACAAAGATACGAACAATAAAATTTTAGGAGGAACAAGTGTCAAAAAAAGTTGTTTCAGTATGGACGAGTATTCCTTTTTGGAGAAGATCAGCTGCGTGGGTAACTGGTTTTGCTGCAATACTATTAATTTGGTTAACATTCGATTCAATGGGTCAAATTAGTATGGGAACGGACGCTGATCTTAAAAATGGTATTACAAAAAGAGTACCAGGTCCAACAGTAATCAATTATAATATTGATTATAAAATGGATACAAGAAGAGGTCATGAGGTGCCAGTTATTGGTGAAAAAGAGAAATTCTTTGGTAGAGATGATTGGTCTGAAGAAGAAGCTGCGGAACTTCTTCATTTAGGTAAATTAGGTTCACAAGCAAAGAACTGTATGAATTGTCATACATTACTTGGAAATGGTGCATATTATGCTCCAGATTTAACAAAAGCTTGGTTAGATCCAGCATGGGGACCAAACGGAGCATATTTAGGTATGACTAATTCTACTACGAAAGAAGAAGCTATGTCTAAATTTTTACAAAATCCGTCTCAATTCCCAACACATCAAAGAATGATGCCAAATCTTGGTATCACAGAAAAAGAAGCAATGGGTCTTGTAGCATTTTTAAAACATATGTCATCAATTGATACAAATGGTTTCCCAAGAAACTTCGCAAGAATGTCAACAGATGGTGTAACAGGAGCGATTCATGGCAAATAATTTAAAATTTGAATCTCAAAAATTAGCTATCAACTATTTTGTAGTTGCTGCTATTTTATTTGGTGCTCAATTAGTAATGGGTCTTATTGCTGCTACTCAGTTTTTATATCCAAGTTTCCTTTTTGAAATCTTTGATTTCTCTGTAGCTAGAATGGTACATATTAATGCTTTAGTTGTATGGATGCTATATGCAATGATTGGTTCTGTTTACTATTTATTACCTGATGAAACAGGTATTGAAACAGTTGGAATCAAACTTGGTAAATTAGGATTTTATGTTTTAACTGCTGCTGTTACAGTGGTTGTTTTAGTATATATTTTAGTTCAAGTTGGACCTGCAACTGAATCTACTATTTGGTTAATCAATGAAGGTAGAGAATATATTGAAGCTCCAAGATGGGCTGATATTGGTATCGTTGTTGTTGTTTTAGTATTCGTATTTAACCTTTTTGCAACTGCAATGAAAGGTAGACAAACAGGAATTGTAACAGTATTAATGGCTGATGTTCTTGCACTTGCTGGTTTATATTTAGCAGGTATGTTCTTTACTGATAATATTTCTATGGATCAATACTGGTGGTGGTGGGTAATTCACTTATGGGTTGAAGCTACATGGGAAGTATTTGTAGGTTGTTTAGCAGCTTACGGATTAATTAAAATTATTGGTGCAAGAAGAGAAGTAGTTGAAATGTGGCTATGGATTGAAGTTTCAATGTTATTTGGATCTGGTATCTTAGGTATGGGACATCACTATTTCTGGATTGGTACTCCTGAGTACTGGTGGGAAATTGGAGCATTATTCTCAGCACTTGAGCCTGTTCCTTTAGTTGCTATGTTTGTTCATGTTATTTATGACTGGGGAAAAGAAACTGGTTTAAAAGCTGGAACAGAAGAAAAAACTATGAACAATTCACCTGCATTTGCTTGGTTTGTTACTAATGCATTTGGTAACTTTTTAGGTGCTGGTATTTGGGGATTCTTCCACACATTACCACAAGTAAATATTTATACGCATGGTACACAGTTTACATCTGCACATGGTCACTTAGCGTTTTTTGGAGCTTATGCTACTATTCTAATCGGTATGTTCTATATGGGTGTACAAGGTAAAAATGGTATTAAAGTTATGAAAGCAACATTTGATTCTAAAATGGCAATTACTTTAATTACTCTTGGAGTATTAGGTATGACTATTTCTTTAACTGTTGCTGGATATGGTCAAGTATTAGTTGAAAGAGCTCAAATGGGAGCAACTTGGGAAGGATTCTTCGTATCTCAAGATATGGTATGGTTTGTTCAAGGTCTTGGATGGAGATTAGCGACTGGTATCATGACATTTGTTGGATTTTTATATTTAGTTAAAGATTTATTAACTACTTCTAAAAGCCCTAGACACGAGAGATAAGGAGATAACATGTTTGAACCAATGACAGATTTGGTACCTAGTTTTTTTGCAATATTAAACCAAGGTCCATTAACATTAACTATTTTTCTTCACACTTTTATTATACTTCCAATGTTCTGGATTTATAAACAAGAGAAAAAAAGATTAGAAGACGAACAAAAATAAAAATCAAGGGGAATTTTTTTCCTTGATTAGCACAATTGTATAAATAGTAGAACTGCGTTCTAAGAGACTATTTATTGGTAGTAAGGTATGAAATTACATTAAAAAAAGGTAAGGGAGACATTATGAAAATTGGAAAAATTTTAAGTTTAACAGCGTGTTCGGTATTAGCAGGTTCTTTATATGCAGGAAGTTCAACAATGAACTTTGCAAATGTATATGAAAAAGAGTGTCAAGGATGTCATGGTCCAATTCATCAAGGTGGTGTTGGTTCTGATTTAAGACCTGATGCATTAAAGAAAAAAGAAAGACATGTATTAAGAGACTCTATTATGAATGGTGTTCCTAATACAGCAATGCCACAATGGCAACATATGTTTAGTAAAGATGATGCTGATGGAATGGTTGACTGGTTAATGAACTGGAAAGATAACACTAACTTTAAATTAAATTTAGAGGAAATCAAAGGTACTTGGACAAAATTAGCAGATAGAGATGAATTAGCTAAAAAATATCCAAACTCAGTTGATACTAAATCAGTATTAGATATTACATTTGCAACAGAGAGAGATGCTTCTTTAGTTGACTTTATTGATTCAACAAATGGAAAAGTATTATCTAGACACAAAGCTGGATTTGCTGTACATGTTACTGTTACAAATAAGAAAAATCCAAGATATGCTTACTCGATTTCAAGATCTGGAAGATTAACGATGTTTGATATTGCGGCACCTGGTCAACCAGCAATTGCTTCAGTACAAGTTGGATTTGAATCAAGAGGACTTGCTGTTTCTCCAGATGGTAAATATGTAATTGCAGGAAACTATACTCCAGGTGGAGCAGTTTTATGTGATGCTATGACATTAGAGCCATTAAAAGCTTATGATACTTCAGCTGTAATAAATACAGAAGGACAAATTGAAGCATCAAGAGTTGCATCATTAGCTGATACTCCTTATGGTCCTTATTTTGCAATGGCATTAAAAGATGCAGGTAGAGTATATTTAATTGATTATTCAAAACCTGGTTTCCCAATTGTTGGAGATGTTCCTAATATTGGTAAAGTTCTTCATGATGCATTCTTAAATGAAGATGAAGGTAAAGATTTTGGAAGATACTATATGATTGCTTCTCAAGGAAGTGATGTTATGGGTATCGTAGACTTTAAAGAGAAAAATTTAGCTGCAAAAGTTTACACAGGTGAAAAATCTAAACCACATCCAGGTCAAGGATCTTCATGGTTTAATAAAAAAATGGGAAAACAATTACACGCAACTGTTTCTATGAACATTGGTTCTGTTGTAATTTGGGATTCAAATTGGGAAATTGTTAAAAAAGTTGAAACTTCTGGTGGTGGATTATTCGTAGGAACTGCACATGATACTCCTTATATTTGGGCAGATACTGTAATTGGAAGTCCTGAAACTTATAATGAAGTTTATTTAATTAATAAAGAAACTTTAGAAACAGATAAAATTGTAAAAGTTGGAAAAACTGAGGGTCAATTACTTGATGCTAAAACTAAAAAAGTTTTACAAACTTGGGATGCAACACAGTATGAAACAATTACTTTCCCTGAATCTGATCCACAAATTGGAAAAGATAAAATTATCAAATATACAGATAAATTAGGTGAAAAAGTGAAAAATCCTGTTCAACCAAGATTATTACACGCAGAACCTGCAAATCATGGTAAATGGACTATGATTTCTGAGTGGACAACTGGAAGAATTGGTATTTATGAATCAGATAGTGGTAAATTTGTTAAATATATTAACAACTTAACTACTCCTACATTTACTTATTCTGTTGAACACAGACAAAATATTCCTGGTGCTTAATTAGGAAAAATCAAATACCCATCTTTAAAAGATGGGTATTTTTTATCTCATGTATAAAATATTTTTAATTCTAATTTTACTTCTTTCAAATCTATTTTCAAACAATATGCCAAACAACATTTCTTGGTATCATGCTTACGATAAAGCCCTAGAAATTGCACAAAAAGAGAAAAAAAACATGATGCTTTTTATCGCTTCAAGTAAAACCAACAATTCAAATGAGATTTTAAAGCAATATTTTCTAAATCAAGATTATGTAGAGTATATAAATAAGAATTTTATAAGTGTCTTAATCACTATCGAACATAAGACTTCATATCCAATAGAGCTATTTTATACAACAAGCTTTCCAAGTATATTTTTTGCATCATATAAGGATGAGTCATATTTAACTCACCCTATTTATAAGTTTAATTCAAAAGAAGAGTTTTTAAATACTTTATATTCAATAGATTTAAAAACTAAATAAAATATAATCCAGCCCCAACAATTAAAGCTAACATTATTGTAATTACAATTGTCAGAACATTGTATGTTTTATCACTAATATTCATCTTAGTTTCTAAAAAACCAACAATTTTAATAGCAGGATAAATCATAAATACTAAAAGAACACTTGTAAATACTAAAGTCATTATAATTTGCATTTTAAATCCTATAACTCTTTTTCTAACTCAAATTGTTCCCATAAAGAAGCAGCTTTTTCATTTCCATTGTCTTTTGCTTTTTTAATATACATTGCAGCTTTTTTCATATCTTTTGGAATACCTTGTCCTGACATATACATAAAGCCCAAATTTATTTGAGCATTTTCATCACCCAATAATGCAGCTTTTTCATACCAAGAAGCTCCTGTTTCATTATTTATTGGAACTCCCATTCCGATTGTATACATATATCCAAGATTATAAGCAGCTTGTGGATTATCCAAAAGTGCAGCTTCTGTAAAAAGTGCTATTGCCTTTTTATAATCTTTTGTAACACCTAAACCATTCATATAATTATTTCCAAGTTGTGTCATTGCATAAGGATTTTTTGCATCACTTGCAATTTGTAACCATTTTATTGATTCAATTGTGTCTTTTTTTACACCATCACCATTATGATACATAATTGCTAAATTATGTGCAGCTTGTGAATTACCACTATTTGCACTTTTTAAAAAATATTCATAGGCATTTTGATACTGTTTATTCTTGTAAAAATCAAGTCCTACATCATAGTCATTTCCAAATAAAAAACTTACACAAGCCATTGAAAATAAAAATTTCTTCATCATGCTATCTATAACAATATCAGTTATTTTCTGTTCAGCCATTTTTCCGGCACGGGAATAATGCAGATGTTCATAGATCTGTTATCAGCAGAAAGCATAGCCGATTGAATCTGAATTTTTGTTCCGTCCGGACTGAAAGTTGGGTGAGGATGATCGGCGGCTGTAGCTTTATGACCTGCCGAGAGCAATATCATTTCGTGGGTACGACGGTCAATCAGGTAAATGTTGCGGGCAAAATCGTCACCCACTACAAAACGCTTGTCTGGCGAACCGCTCACATGCCAAAATCCACTGCCTGAAGGTGTTTGTCCGGCAATAGTCATTTCGCGCGTATTGATATTGACGATGCCAAGTCCCGAAGGCTTTTCACGCGTACCACAATCACCCCATTCACTATCCTGACCTGGATTTGCCCCATTTACATCAGTTCCTTTTATACTTGTAGTGTCATTTTTAATTTCACGATGCCCCATAATGGCTATCGCCACTTCATCAGGACTAATTACGGCTTCGTGCGTAACCCATTCAAATGAAGCTTCAGGATACAGTGGGCGCAAACCAGAACCATCAGCATTTACTATCCATGTTCTTTGAGGCGATTTACCTCCAGTTTCCCAACAGAAAACAATTTGTCCCGGAACCCAGGGATTGGTTTGAATATGCCCAACCTGAAACGGAACTGAAATTACATATTTTACTTCACCGGTTTTTACATTCATTCCCGCAATCCCTGCAGGCCCTGCTCCCATTTTTCGTGGTCCAAAATCAGGTTCAATCCGCACATCAGCATCCAAATGTTTCAGCGCTTCTTCTTTACCTACCCGAAACCAAACCCAATTTTCGTCACCATCCAGCGCCATATCGCCACCAGCCTGTAGTTCGGCCGGAGTGGTACCGCAAACTCGTTGATAAGCTATTGCCGATTGTAATTTTCCGGCTTTGCTGTCAGCAAAAAGCTTAGTCAAATCCACTTCCACAATATCGAGTGATTTATTCAGCGAATCACCATCGATTCTACGCATAAAATACAACTTCATCGACTTGCGCGCCACATTGAGCATGCCTGTGTAGCCACCTTCCGTTACCTGCACCATTTCACCCCCATAGCTTCGCCAGCCGCCCGATGAGAGCGAAATATAAGCCACTGACCGTCTGACGTCCATTGAATATGCGTTTGGTAAATTTTGGAATCACCATGCTGCGTACTTGTCAGAAAGATAAGTTTTTGACCTGTAACCGGATCTTTTATCTCCTTCCGTTCAGAAGGAAAACGTTTACCGATTTGGGCATAAACAGAAATCGAAAACAGTATCCCTATTAGAAAAAACCCCAATATTTTAAATAATCGGTGCATGATAAATTGTAAATTAGTGTTTATTAAAACTATAAAATCAAGATAAAAGAGACTTTAAAACATCAATCATAGCTATGTTCTTTCAATTGCACTTTTTTCTTTTTGTAGACTAACGGCTTTCCATTCACCACTACATTTTTGAGTTTAATCCCTTTATATGCTGATTTTAATGTAGGATCAGCAGCAGTTGCAGTTACATTTTCGAATACAAAGTTGGTGATTTTATCCTCCGGATTTCCTTTGATTTCTGCGAAAGAATTACATTTTACATTAATATTTTTCAAGGTAATATTTCTCACAACACCAAAAGGTTTTATATTTTTTCCTTCGAGAGTGAAGAATTGTGTCCACGGTTTCAATTCCACAATGGTTCCACAAGTGCCGGTTACATTTTCAACGCGGATATTTTCGAAAGTCTGATATGTATCAGGACGCATTTTGATGCGCAACAGTGGCGTATTACTATTCACTTTACAGTTGCGCAATAACACATTGCGGGCATGTATACTTTCGCTACCAAAAGTAAGCACACCATGCGAATCACCAAAATCACAATCTTCGACCAATATATCTTCGACGATACCATTTTCAATTAGTTCACGCGCTGTGGGTCCTTTTCCACCTTTGATACAAACCGCATCGTCGTTTACCGAAATGGCACATTTTCGGATGGTAACCCGTTTACAAACATCAATATCAACGCCATCAGTACTTGGAGCTTTTACAGGTTTAAATGGCGAACGAATATCGCAATTCTCAATCAGCACATCGTTGCACTGATACAAATGAGTTGTCCAGAAACCTGAATTATGAAGTTTTACGCCCGAAAGTTTTACATTATCGCATCCCCAGATAAAAAGTAGGCGTGGACGATGCACTTCCAAATTTGTAGCTGATTTACCAACCTGTTTCATTGAGTCGCGCACAAACCAGAAATATTTCCAGTATTTAAGCCCATTTCCATCAATGGTACCGCCACCACTAATTTCAAAATTATCCACATGATATGCGTTTACCAGAGCTGCATAATAATATATACTTTTCCCTTCCATGCGCGAAGGAATCAACGGATAATCAGCAATATTGTCCGATCCTTTCAGTTTAGCTCCTTCTTCCAAACGTAATTTTGTATTTGGCCTGAAGAAAAGTGCGCCCGAAAGATAAACTCCCTTCGGAATTACAACCGTTCCACCTCCTTCAGATTCCGCTTTATCAATAGCCGCCTGAATAACCTGCGTATTTAGCTTTGTACTATCAACATTTACGCCTAAACTTGTAATTACATAATCAGCAGATTGTACAAAAACAAAGTGACCAATTGCAAGCAACAATAAAATAGCTCGTTTCATAACTTATTCTTAATCCATTTTTTAAAATCGCAACATGCACAAAATTTATATGCATTTTCCATACAATATTACTCAAATAATGACTTACAGACAAAATGATGATGTTGAATATCCATTAATTCGAACAAAATTCCATATAAAAAATTTCATATTCGATGCCGATCAAGAATATTTATGATTATTTTCAATTATAACAATTACATTTGATTAAAATCCAGGACTGAAAAAATTTTCGTTATCTGCGGAAAATTGTATCTTTGTGTCGTATAAATTACATTTATGTGATTTATTTTGTAATACTTTAAATTACATACAGGACGAACTTATCTATTTTGGATAAATACTAATCTTTGTGGTCTGAACATTATGAGAATCACTTAATGAAAAAGATAACATTATGAAATTAAGAACGTTTACACTTAATTTACTACTGTTTGCAAGTACATGCGCAATAGCTCAAACCGGCCCCTATGCTTTAAGATTTAGCGCTGCAACTCAGAAAGTAAGTATCCCAAACAATACAGCTCTTCAATTTAACGGAACAGGCAATTTTGCTGTTGAGGCATGGGTTATGCCGACAGGTGGAGTGGGAACAGCCAGTACTTCTGCCATTATATCCAAATATCAGCTCAATACGAATAAATTTGGTTATTCACTGGAGCTAAACTCAACTTATAAAATAACATTTACCCTTGGCAATAATACTTTGCTGGGAAAAACAGCCACTTCATCATCTACATTAACATTAAATAAGTGGACACATGTATGTGCCACACTTGAATCGGGTCAGATTAAAATTTACATCAATGGTAAACTTGATAATACAACCGCGTGGACAGGTGGTGTAACTGATTCAGGAACTGAACTTACACTCGGACAAAGGCCGGAATTGACAACTACACAGTTTTACGGTTTTATCGACGAAGTAAGAATCTGGAATACTGCACGTACCGAAGTTCAGGTAAAAGCCAATTTGATGAAAGAACTGACAGGTAATGAAACCGGCTTAGTAGCTTATTACAAAATGAGCAATGGAAGTGGCACAACCCTTACAGATAATCAAACAGCCAATAATAATCCCGGAACAATAAGTGCTGCCACATGGAAAGCCTCAGGATGTTTCGCAGGACCACGACAAGCACTGACTTTTGACGGGACAAGTGATTACGTAAGTTTTGTCAGCTCTCCAACTTACAACAATACCGCTACAACCATTGAAGCATGGGTTAAAACTGCCAGTGCGCTGGCAACTACCCGTCATATCGTTGCGTGGGGATCTGCTACAGGTGGATATATTGCTGGACTAAGCATGAACAGTGGCAAATTACTTTTCGGACTTGATGCCGGTGGTTTAACAACAGTTACAGGCACAAAAAGTATAAATACAGGAAACTGGACGCATATAGCAGTTGTAAAAAACGGCACCAATGTAAGTTTATACGTAAATGGTTTTTTGGATGTGAGCGGCACACTCACTTCCAATCCTGCTGTAACCGTTATGGAAATAGGTAATTTAAAAAAAAACGGAACTCAACAAGTCTCCTACTTCCCCGGAATCATAGACGAAGTACGCATTTGGCATAGTGCACGCACCGAAGATCAAATAAGAGAAAATATGATGAAAAGTCTGGTTGGAAATGAATCAGGACTACATGCATATTACCGAATGGATCAGGTAAACGGAACAGTTCTTTATGACCAAACCGCAAATGCTTACAATGGCACTCTTACAAGTTTCAGTGGAACTTACTGGACTACTTCAACTGCATTCAACACCTGGATTGGTGGAGATAGTAATAACTGGTCAACAGCATCAAACTGGTCAAATGGACTTCCAGCAGCCACACAAAACATTGGAATTTACAAGTGGAATCTGGGAAACGAAGCCAATATAAACACAAACATCACGGTTAATTCTTTGGTGATTTCATCAACTTCCAACCCTACAATAAGCGCATCCATAAACACCAGTCAGGCATTAGCAACAACTAAAAATATTACTTTATTGGCAGGAAGCACCAATAACTTTGGTTCATTGAATGTAAATTCGACGAATCAGATTATCATACCAGAAAATTCAAAAATTAATGTTAGCAGCGAAATGAATAATACCGGAAAATTAATTTTAAAATCCGGAGATACTTACACTGCGCAATTAAAAAACAACGGAATCGTAAAATCTGCAGGAACCGTTGTGTTACGAAAATCGTTTAAAGCTGCTTCAGGTTGGTATTATGTAAGCTTTCCTTTCGATGTTACATTTGGCAATATTAAAGTCACAAGCACGCAACTCACAGCAACAACAAGCAGCTATAAAACAGCTACAGCTCCATATAAACATTTTTACGTGGCGGAATACAATAGTGCCCGCAGAGACCAGACAGGAAATTCAATAAGTAACGACAGTCAAAACTGGGATGCTGTAATTGCCGGGACTTTATCGGCAAAAAAAGGCTATGCAATCAGAGTGATGGCGGATATTGAAATTGATTTTGTGGGGACTGCTAATGCCGACATGTTCGACACGGCTTCGAAAAATACAACACTTGAAATCAATGCAACAAATTCGTCAGCAACCCATCACAACTGGAATCTGGTAGGTCTTCCCTACACTTCTGCGTTTAATCTGGACAATTTAAGTCAGGGCACATTTTATTACGTTTATAACCATACAACACAAACCTTTGATGTAATACAAAATGGCAATGCCTATAAGCTGAATTCTTTCGGGGCTTTCTTTGTTCAGGCAAGTGATCCGGCGCTAACTTTTAATACTGCCGGCAGGGTTTTGAAAGCTCCTTCAAGCAGCAAAAGCAGCTATGACGAAATTCAACTCTCGCTAAGTAATGCCGGATTTAGCGATATAACAAGTATCAGATTAAGTGATGATGGAAATTTGGATTACGAATTAGACAAAGATGCTGCAAAAATTCTCAGTCTGAATGATTCTACTCCTCAAATATGGACTAATGGTCAAAATTGCGATTTGGCAATAAACTCT
>ERZ1034365.1516-NODE-1516-length-11642-cov-3.137484_pt1 | contig 11642 bp, 11 predicted proteins | sample MGYA00520615_ERZ1034365 | MGnify/ENA primary metagenome ERZ1034365 (study PRJEB33736, sample SAMEA104284505) | Azolla filiculoides | biome: Urban; feature: Water surface; material: Ditch water | place: Netherlands | collected 2015-10-28 | depth 0-0.1 m ... | reverse complement strand
GAAGACCAGATATTTTATTGCAATCAGCGCGGTATTTCTACTGAAGATGCTGTAGGACTAATTGTAAATGGTTACGCCAAAGAAGTGCTTAATAAACTTCCGATGGAATTTGCCGTAGAAGCTCAAAAGTTACTGCAAATAACTTTGGAAGGAAGCGTAGGATAATTTTAAATTAATAATCAACTTACTCAGTCATTAAATATTTGACTCAGACATTAAGATATATGTTAGAAATTAAAGATTTACATGCCAATATCAACGGCAAAGAAATATTAAAAGGATTGAATCTTGTGGTTCGTCCGGGAGAAATACACGCTATCATGGGACCTAACGGTGCCGGAAAATCAACATTAGCATCTGTACTTACAGGAAATCAGGCATTCGACGTTACGCATGGCGAAATTTCGTTCTATGGCAAAGACCTACTGGAGCTTTCTCCCGAAGATCGTTCACGCGAAGGAATTTTCCTAAGCTTTCAGTACCCGGTAGAAATTCCAGGCGTGAGCATGGTGAATTTTATGCGTACAGCTGTAAACGAACACCGCAAATACAAAAATCTTGATCCAATTTCGGCAACTGATTTCCTACGCCTCATGCGCGAAAAGAAAGAACTGGTAGAAATGGACAATAAGCTGGCAAATCGTTCGGTAAACGAAGGGTTCTCTGGTGGCGAAAAAAAACGTAACGAGATTTTCCAAATGGCCATGCTTGATCCACGCCTTTCAATTCTTGACGAAACTGATTCAGGACTTGATATCGACGCATTGCGTATTGTTGCCAATGGCGTAAACAAGCTCAAAACAGCTGACAATGCTAGTATTGTAATTACTCACTATCAACGCCTGCTGGATTATATTGTACCTGACTTTGTGCATGTTTTGTACGATGGTAGAATTGTAAAATCAGGTGGAAAAGAATTAGCACTCGAACTCGAAGAAAGAGGTTACGATTGGATAAAACAAGAAGTAGATGGTAAATAGTCAACTGGTTAATCAGTCAATTGGTTTACACCAACGTGCTTGCCTCTTGCTGCTTACCTCTTACTGCTAAAATTATGGAACAACAATATATCAATTTATATAAACAATATCACGAGCAGATAAAAGCAAATGCTGCTCAGGTGATAAATGTTTCGAGAGATGCCTCTTTCGAATTGTTCGAGAAACTGGGTTTTCCTACATCGAATGATGAAAACTATAAGTATTCGGATTTGAAAGATGCATTATCTGCTGATTACGGATTAAACATCAACAGACTTCCAATTCCGGTTAATCCGTACGAAGTTTTCAGTTGCGATGTACCCGGCATTCACTCGTATCTTTTCTTTGTAGTTAACGATGGTTTTTATCCCGTGAACGACGTTAGAAATCAGCAACTACCCGAAGGCGTGATTATTGGCAGCCTGAGTGAAGTAGCTAAATCGCATCCTGAACTTGTGCAGCAATATTACGGAAAACTCAGTTCAGCAAAAAAAGATGGACTGATTGCTTTCAACGGAGCTTTCGCGCAAGATGGTTTTTTTATGTATGTACCTAAAAATGTACAACTTGACCGCCCAGTTCAGTTAGTAAACATTATGCGTTCTGACGTTGATTTCATGGCCAATAGTCATAATTTGGTTATTCTTGAAGAAGGAGCTAAAGCACAATTATTGGTGTGTGATCACACAGTTGACGATGTTCACTTTCTGTCGAATCGCGTAACAGAGGTTTTTGTCGCTCAAAATGCAACATACGAACATTATAAACTCGAAAACACACATATTAAAACCACCAATTTATCAACATTGCTTATTGACCAACAAACATCATCAAATGTGCTGGCCAATGTAATTACACTGCACAATGGTGTTACGCGCAATAACATTGAAATTGATGTGGATGGCGAACATTGCGAAACCTTGCTTTGTGGCATGGTGATAGGCGATAAAAAACAACAGGTTGATAATTTCACCTCAATTATTCACAACAAGCCCAACTGTAACAGTCGTGAGTTGTTTAAATATGTACTCGATGATTTATCAAAAGGTGGTTTCACTGGAAAACTTTACGTAGCCCGTGATGCTCAAAAAACCGCAGCATTTCAGACCAACAGAAATATTCTGCTGAATAAAACTGCTAAAATGCGCACCAAACCTCAGTTGGAAATTTATGCCGACGACGTAAAATGTTCGCACGGAGCAACTGTAGGTCAGCTGGATGAATCGGCTATGTTCTACATGCGCCAACGTGGAATTCCTGAAAAAGAAGCGCGCTTGTTGCTGATGTATGCTTTCACGGGTGATATTATCGACAACATACGAATTGACGCTTTGCAGGAAAGAATTAAAATGCTGGTTGAAAAACGCCTGCGTGGAGAATTGTCGAAATGCGAAGGTTGCATAATTTGCCAATAAAGTATCAAAATATATATTTTCAGGTATTTTTTATAACTTTGAGCGTAACAATTAGTTACGCTCTTTTCATTCAACAAAGCAACAATGAATATCACCGCTGAAATAATCAGACAAAAACTCAACGAGCCACTTCCCGGTGCTTCATCGCACTTAAAACTGGCTCCCGAACATCGTGCACAAGATTTAGCCAATATGAAAGGCAATTTTGAAAACGCAAAGAAAAGCGCTGTCATGATTTTGCTTTTTCACGAAGCGGAGAAGCTCAAAGTAGTGTTTATCCGCCGCAGTTTTTATGTTGGCATTCATGCAGGGCAAATTGCATTTCCGGGTGGAAGATATGAAGAAAGTGATGTAGAGATAAAAAATACAGCACTGCGTGAAATTGAAGAAGAAATTGGCATCGCAGCTGAAGAAATTGAGATTCTGGGACAACTAACAGATATTTACGTTCCACCAAGTAACTTTTTGATAAGTATTTTTGTGGGTTATTTGGCCAAGAAACCGCAATACAAACCCGACGAATGTGAAGTAGCCGAAGTGATAGAAGTTGATTTGGATGAGTTTTTTCAGGACGATGTTATTCAGGAAAAAGAATTTGTAGTACCTTCGGCAAAAACTTCGGTAAAAGCACTTTATTACAGAATCACAAATGCTGACCTTTGGGGAGCCAGCGCTATGGTAATGACAGAATTTATTGATATACTGAGAAAATAATACGTCTCAATTCCCCTGTTTTTTAAAATTTAAACTCTTTTCCAATATAAAAATGGCTGAAAAAATTCGTCTCAATAAATTTATAAGCGACAGCGGCGTTTGTTCTCGTCGCGAAGCTGACAAACAAATAGAACTTGGTCACGTTTTTGTGAACGGTCACCGCGCCAAAATTGGCGACATGGTTTCTGCACGCGACAAAGTATTACTGAGCGGAAATCCTGTTGAAGCTAAAACAGGTAACGATTTTGTTTTTATGGCTTTCAATAAACCCGTCGGCATTGTCAGCACAACAGAGATTGGCGTAAAAGATTCCATTATTGATTATATCGGTTTCCATGAGCGAATTTTCCCCATTGGCAGACTCGATAAGGATTCACAGGGATTAATATTTCTGACCAATAATGGTGATATTGTAAATAAAATTTTACGTGCCGGGAATAATCATGAAAAAGAATATCTGGTCACTGTAGACAAACAAATTACCGATGATTTCATTTTAAAAATGAGCAATGGCGTTCCTATTTTAGGCGAAACAACTAAGAAATGTAAAGTTTCGAAAGAAGCTGCATACACATTCAGAATAACGCTAATTCAGGGCTTAAACCGCCAAATACGCCGTATGTGTGAGTATTTTGGTTACGAAGTTACGAAGCTTGAGCGCGTTAGAATTATGAATATCAATCTCAAAGGTTTGCCTTTAGGTGAATGGCGGTTGCTCAACGATGATGAAATGACGGAAATAATGACTGCCATTGCTGATTCATCTTCGGACGTGAGAACTGAGCCTAAAGTCCGAAATCAGGAGTCACGCCACTCAGCGACCAAACACGAGATACGCAACACAAAGGTTGAAACAAACGATAGATCGGCCAAACGAGCTCCTTCTGTAGCCGGAACAAAAAAAGTAGATCGTTCTACGATTGAAAATCCCAAATCACGTGAGTTGAGAAACAAGCAAAGCAGCAGTTCAAGCGGCAAAAAATCAGGCTTTTCGAGGAATAACAAATCATCGGGAGGAAACAGCAAAAAAAAATAAAAAAAGTGAGTATTTCTACTCACTTTTTTGTTTGAAAATCAGATCTTATTTTTGGTAATACTTCAGTGCCTCAGGAAGTGCTGCTTTAATTTTAGCAATACGATTTACGTCTGAAGGATGTGTACTTAATATTTCCATAGATGCACCATTACCGTTTGCAGCCATTCGCTCCCAAAAAGGAATAGCTTCATTTGGATCATAACCAGCCATTGCCATAAATATTAAGCCTAAACGATCAGCTTCAAGTTCATGCTGACGCGAATATGGCAAAATAACTCCCACTTGTGCACCAATTCCATATAGGATGTTGATAGTTTGACGAGTTGACTCTGATTTATTGTTCAATGCTATATTCGCTAATTCAGAACCAAAAGAGGCAGCCATTTGCTGACTTAAACGCTCATTGCTGTGTTTTGCAACAGCATGAGCAATTTCATGACCAAGAACTACCGCTAACCCGGTTTCATCTTTCGTTATGGGCAAAATACCTTCGTAAACAACTATTTTACCACCAGGCATACAAAATGCATTCTGAACAGTATCTTTTACAAGGTTGTATTCCCATTTGTAATTAACTGTATCTGCACCAAGTCCATTGTTTTTGAGATACTGTTCCACTGCTGCGGCAATCTTAATTCCCACTTTTCTAACCATAAAAGCATTTATAGTATCTTTTGAAGCAGGAACAGAGTCAATAAACTGTTTGTAAGCTGTCGCACTCATTGACAAAACTTCGGCATCCGATACCAAAAGTAACTGTTTACGACCAGTAATTAAAACACTTGAGCACGAAGCCAGGATTATTGCTACTAAAACAAATAATGAATTTCTTTTCATGATTATATTTCTTTGGGTTATTATTTTGTATTTATGTTCAATCTTTTATCTTTGCAAAGATAAATATTCGTTTTTATATATAAAACCTTTTTTGCTTTTAAATATCATTTCACTAGTCGCATCAAAAAAAATTATCTGAATGTTAGCCTATTTAAAACACCATTGGAAGTCAGTTTCATACATGCTTGTGGTTTTGTATCTTTCATTTGCTCCACCATCTGATTTCAATAAGTTCCCACCAATTCAAATAGCGAACTTAGATAAATATGTTCATCTCATAATGTATAGTGTACTTGCTGCTATACTTATTGTAGATTATAGAAGTTACTATTCAACGAAAAATAAGCAATTGTTGTTCATCATCTTTTTTTTCTGTGCTATTTTTGGTGGAGTCATTGAGCTAATACAGGAAAAGTGGTTTTATCCGCGTTCTGCAGAATGGATAGACTGGTTTGCCGATATTGTCGGTTCCTTATTGGGGATATTTTTCATGTATATTAATCAAAACCGTTTAAAATCATGAAAACAGAACTTCTGAAATATAAAATCGGCATTACGTTGATTAAAGGCATTGGCAACAGCCTGGCAAAAAATCTGATCGCTTATTTGGGGAGCGAAGAAGCTATTTTCAGTGAGAGACAGCAAAATCTGGCTAAAATTCCCGGAATAGGTGATGTACTTTCTAAAGAAATAGTGAGTCATAATGTGTTGAAACGCGCTGAACAGGAAGTGGAATTTATTCTTAAAAATAAAATTCAACCCCATTATTTTACCGATAAAGAATATCCGTTTCGTCTGAAAGAATGCCCTGATTCACCCATCATGATTTACACTCGCGGTAATTGTACCCTGAACGATGGTAAATTCATTGGCATTGTTGGCACGCGTAATGCTACTGAAACTGGGAAAGAGAACTGTAAAAAGCTAATTACAGATTTAGCGCAACAACAACCCAATAGTATTATTGTAAGCGGATTGGCTTATGGCGTGGATATTTGTGCTCACAAAGCTGCATTGGATGCTGGTTTACCAACAATTGGCGTTGTAGGTCATGGCCTAGACCGAATATATCCTGCCGCACATCGTTCAACAGCTGTAAAAATGGTCGACAACGGAATGTTACTCACCGAATATCTCAGTCTGACAAATCCTGACCGACAAAACTTTGTGCAACGCAATCGAATTATTGCAGGATTGTGTGATGTAACAATTGTAATAGAATCAGCAGCACGCGGTGGAGCACTCATTACTGCCGAACTTGCAAACGATTATAACCGCGACGTATTTGCATTCCCCGGACGCGTAAACGACGAGTGGTCAGCCGGCTGTAATACACTGATAAAGGCCAATAAAGCATCGCTAATTGAATCGGCAGATGACGTTATGCGCTTTATGAACTGGGAAAAGCAAAATGGATCAACTACAACAAATATCCAGACTACGTTGTTTTTGGATTTATCAGGCGAAGAACAAAATATTGTAAGCGCATTACGACAGTTTTCCGAAGGACTTCAACTCAACGAACTGGCTATTAAACTTGAAAAACCTGTCAGTAAAATATCATCACTTTTACTCGAAATGGAATTCAAAGGTATAGTAAAATGTCTGCCAGGGAACTTATATAAAATAATAAAATAGGTAATTAGTATAAAAATGTATACAAAAGACGAATTAAAACAACTGAAAAAAGAATTCTGGGAAGGATTTGGCATTTACTGCAGCGAAGTCCCTGCTATGAAACGTCGTAAAAGCAAGTTCATGCTTTATAACACCAAAATGAAAGGCGTTGAGCTCAAGTTTGATGCCACGCGGGATGGCGCTTACGTTATTCTCGAAATAAATCATCACGACGCAGCTAAGCGGTTCGAATTATACGAAAAATTTGAGCTCTATAAATCCATTGTGGAAAAACAATTTCCAAATGGACTTATCTGGAATTTTGCCTATATACGCGAATGTGGCACCGAAGTTTGCCGTATTTATACTCACAAAGCAGGCATAGATATACACCGACGCATTCAATGGATGGATTTTTATAAGTTTATGGTTGACGAAATGCTCAAATTGGAAAAATCGTTCAAAACAGTAAAAGACACAATTGAAGATTAAACAGCCAGTTGTTTTAACAAATCACTGTCGATGAAAAACTATGGAGAAAATGAAGCCTGTTCAGAGTCTAAACAACGACTTCGGACAGGCTGATTTATTTATAAAAACCGGGTTTTACTGAGAAAAACAGTGTGTTTACTGAATTTTATTGTTGTGTTTAAAATGCACATATATTTTTGTGAAACAATTACAAAAAAACAATAAAATCAGTTGAATGAAATAAAACTACTTCTCGCTAAATAAAAAATTAATAATAATTAAAACGAAATTCAGTATGAAAAAATTATTTTTTATCGTTATTGCTTTTGCCGCCTTAATAACTTCGTGCAGTGAAGATGCAGCAGGAGTTACAACTCCAAGTGAATCAGTAGCCGCAACAATTGCTGCTTATGTATCTGATAATTACCCGGAAACAGAAATTGTATCTACAAGTGGAACTGGCTCTTCTTTTACTACAACACTGAACACCGGTGAGGAATTGGTTTTCAACACAAGCGGTATTTTTATTGTTTATGCCAACAACTACAGCCAAGGACTATCTGCAGATAGCGTTGAAGTAACATGTGACAGTACATCAACAGACAGTGTCGGTCATGATGGTCGCGGACATGGAGGAAAAGGCGGACATGGAAAAGGTGGCAAAGGTGGACATGGAAATCACTACGGACAAGCTGGCGACAGTACTCATGTAGGAGGAAAACACGGACATGATCGTCATGCCGAAAACGAAGTGGAAATAGATTCACTTTCAACTTCGATTAATGATTATATCGCAGCCAATTACAGTGGTTACACTATTATTCACGCAGAAGTTGATACCATTTGTCAGGGAACGGTAACCGAAGTATTGGTTTGTACAAGCTCCACAGAGCCCGTGAAACTTATTTTTGATGAAACTGGATTATTCCTGATGACATCCCAAAGAATTGAATATGCTGATGTTACTGCAGAAGTGAGTGCATCTGTTACTGCTAATTATTCAACTTATAACGTGAAGAAACGCGCTGCTCTTTATACCTTAGCTGACGGAAGTTTACAATACAAAGTGTTTATGTCGCTGGATGGCGTTCGCAAATCAGTTACTTTTAATACAGATGGAACTGTAAGTTGCGAAAAATAACAATCATTAATTTTGACTAAAAAAGGTGTTTGAACTAAAATCGAACACCTTTTTTTGCTTATTATTATTTAGAATTAAACATGCAATTTATCTTGTTTGTTCTGATAAAATATTGAGTTTTTATACGATTTTGATTTCTTGAAAACAAGTGATTTAAACCTCTTTAATTATTTATTCAAATACTCAAAATCAGGCAGGTATTGTTGTTGAATAAACCAATGTTTTTTTGTAGTTTTGCATCCCATAAACAAACGAAAAAACGGAATATGGAACGCAAACAAATCAAAAGAGCTTTAGTGTCTGTTTATCATAAAGATAAACTCGATGTAATTATCAAAAAACTACACTCCGAAGGAGTTGAATTTATCTCTACCGGAGGAACACAATCTTTTATTGAATCGCTCGATATTCCTTGTAGCGCTGTTGAGGATTTGACAGGCTATCCATCAATTTTGGGTGGAAGAGTGAAAACGCTACACCCGAAAGTTTTCGGTGGAATTCTTTCGCGTCGTGATTTGGATCAGGACAACAGTCAACTTGCTGAATACGAAATTCCTGAAATTGATCTTGTAATTGTTGATTTGTATCCGTTCGAAGCTACAGTAGCAGCCGGAGCTGACGAACCAACAACAATCGAAAAGATTGACATCGGTGGCATTTCATTGATTCGTGCCGCGGCCAAAAACTTCAAAGATGTGGTGATTGTTGCTTCGCAAGATCAATATGAACCACTGTTGGATTTGATTAATGCAAGCGGTGCACAAACAACTTTCGAAGAGCGTCGTTGGTTTGCTAAAGAAGCTTTTGCAGTTTCTTCGCATTACGATTCAGCCATTTTCAATTATTTCGATGGCGATGAAAAGTCAGCTTTCCGTTTGACTGAAAACAATGCCAAAGTGCTTCGCTACGGTGAAAATCCTCACCAACGCGGTATGTTTTTCGGCAAGTTCGACGATATGTTCGAACAATTGCAAGGAAAAGAAATTTCGTATAACAACTTACTTGACATTGATGCAGCCGTTAATCTGATTAACGATTTTGAAGATATTACTTTTGCCATTCTGAAACACAACAACGCTTGCGGAATTGCTTCGCGTCCGGTGTTGGTTGAAGCATGGAATGCAGCTTTGGCAGGTGATCCTGTTTCGGCATTTGGTGGTGTTTTGATTACCAATGCTATTATCGACAAGGACACAGCTGAAGAAATGAATAAAATCTTCTTCGAAGTAGTTATTGCTCCCGATTATGATTTGGAAGCTATTGAAATTTTAAGCCAAAAGAAAAACAGAATTATTTTGATTCTAAAAGACGCAAAGCTAAGAGCGCAACAAGTTCGTACTTTGCTGAATGGTGTTTTGGTGCAGGATAAAGATACACATACCGAAACAGAAGAAGATATGAAGGTGGTAACAGCCAAATCGCCAACCGAACAAGAAGTTGAAGATTTGATTTTTGCCAATAAAATTGTAAAACACACAAAATCAAATGCCATAGTGTTGGCTAAAAACAAACAATTGTGTGCAAGTGGTGTAGGACAAACGTCACGCGTTGATGCTTTGACTCACGCTATCGAAAAAGCCGAATCGTTTAAAATGGACTTACAGGGAGCTGTTATGGCTTCTGATGCATTTTTCCCATTCCCTGACTGCGTTCAAATTGCAGCTGAGGCAGGAATAACATCTGTAATCCAACCCGGAGGTTCAATCAACGACATTAAGTCGATTGAAACCTGCGACGAAAAAGGCCTTTCGATGGTAACAACAGGCTATCGTCATTTTAAACATTGACAAAACCTGTTTGTAATATCAAAAAATTATTATACTTTTGATTTTTTTAGAAAAATAACATAAGGAAACATGGGATTATTTTCATTTACACAAGAAATAGCTATTGACTTAGGAACAGCCAATACCATTATCATTCACAACGACAAGATTGTTGTGGACGAGCCTTCGGTAGTTGCCCTTGATAAACGTACCGATAAACTGATTGCTATTGGCGAACGTGCCCGCCAGATGCAGGGAAAAGAAAATGAAGGAATTCGTACCGTTCGACCATTGCGCGATGGTGTAATTGCCGACTTCTATGCTGCAGAGCTAATGATTCGTGGAATGATTAAAATGATTCCAACGAAAAATCACTTATTCTCTCCATCACTTAAAATGGTAGTTTGTATTCCTTCTGGAAGTACCGAGGTTGAAATTCGTGCGGTACGCGACTCGTCAGAACATGCCGGTGGACGTGAAGTTTACATGATTTACGAACCAATGGCAGCTGCTATCGGTATCGGTATTGACGTGGAAGCGCCTACTGGATGTATGATTGTTGATATAGGTGGTGGTACTACCGAAATTGCGGTTATCTCTTTAGGAGGTATTGTTTCTAACAAATCAATCCGTATTGCAGGTGCAAACTATTCAAAACAGCCTGTTCATTTACAATTTTTTCATGTAAAGCCAGCCATTTAGTTAGCAATTTTGCTAATTTATCCAAATCAGAAAATAAAGTTGATTCCAATGTGTACGCCGACCAAGTATTTGCCGCGATTTTTTTATCCAGTCGCAAACCTTCCAGTACCTTATTCAAAAAGATGTCATCTAAATAATCACGGTCAAAAATCAAAACAGATTTTTTCCACAAACTTTTTTCATTTTTAATGGCTGAAAAAACCGTTTCATAATGATCAATCTGGTCAAATATCTTACTTACACCACCCAACACCCAATAAACATAACGCTTACGATTATGGATATTTCCTTTTTTAATGAGCGTATCAATAACTCGTGCATCATCTTCGCCTTCTACGAAAATTAAACAATCCGATTCAACGGCGTTGATAAAATCTAAACCATTGCTGTGACCAAGCGAACTAATGACGGGATTCGTAGCTATTGGGTAAATACCCGAAAATCTTTCACCCCGTTTTTCAACCCTTTCGCTACCCAGATTACGGTAATAATTCGTTGGCTTTAATTCCAAATGAAATAAATCATGAATTAAAGAATTACGGATTAAGGCTTCATTATGTGTTGATAGAAATATCTGCGTGTTTTGTGTAAATTTCGTCAACGTCAGTAATAAACGGTGTTGTATATCTCTGTGAATATGGCTATCGGGTTCGTCCAATAAAACGAGGTTAATATCTTTTGTGGACGTGTCGGGATAGTAAAGATTTAAAAGTATTTCCATAATTTGCAGCGTTCCGCTACCCAATAGGGAAATTTCTTTTTCTACATCTTTTGAACCAATTTTAAAGTTGAAAATAACATCCACATCTTTTTGAATATCACTAGGGGTGCTAATAATTATTTCACTTTGATTATTCGTCAAAATATAAGACAAGTCATTTACGAAGTCTTGAAATAAAGTACCTTTGTATAAAAGATAAAGTCGATTTCTAAAAACGTTCGCCGATTGTCGATTAAGAATTG
>ERZ1034365.1515-NODE-1515-length-11643-cov-2.068217_pt1 | contig 11643 bp, 10 predicted proteins | sample MGYA00520615_ERZ1034365 | MGnify/ENA primary metagenome ERZ1034365 (study PRJEB33736, sample SAMEA104284505) | Azolla filiculoides | biome: Urban; feature: Water surface; material: Ditch water | place: Netherlands | collected 2015-10-28 | depth 0-0.1 m ... | reverse complement strand
CATTCATCTGGTTTTGGCCACGCAACGCCCGAGTGTGGATGTGATCACCGGCCTGATCAAGGCCAACATTCCGACGCGTTTGTCCTTCCAGGTCTCGAGCAAGATTGACTCGCGGACGATTCTTGATCAAATGGGCGCTGAAGCACTGCTCGGCATGGGTGACATGCTTTATCTCGCGCCGGGCACCGGTTATCCGACGCGCGTGCATGGCGCTTTTGTCTCCGACGATGAAGTGCATCGCGTGGTCGAGCATCTGAAAGCCACTGGTGCGCCGGAGTACATCGAAGATATTCTGACCGGCGCCGTCGGTGATGAAGAAGGGGGCGAGGAAGGGGGCGAAGGAGGTTCGGATGCTGAAAGTGATCCTTTGTACGATCAAGCGGTCGACATCGTATTAAAGAACAAACGCGCTTCGATTTCTCTGGTCCAACGTCATCTGCGCATCGGTTACAACCGTTCGGCACGTTTGATCGAGGCCATGGAAAAAGCCGGTCTGGTCACCTCAATGGATGGTCGTGGTGGTCGCGAAGTGATTTCACGCAAGGAAGCTGAATGAAATTTGCCGTAAAAATCGTGTCGACCGCAGCCTTGGTCTGTATGCCCGTGTGGGCGATGGCTGGCGCAGTCGAGCAGCTACATCAGTTTTTGCAAACGACCAAAACACTGAAGGCTGATTTCACGCAGATTGTTGTCGCCAAGAATGGCCGCAAGCCGCAAAACTCTTCCGGCACCGTGGCGATTTCTCGTCCGGGCAAGTTGCGTTGGGAGATTCAAAAGCCTTATCCGCAAACCTTGGTGGGCGATGGTGAAAAATTCTGGATTTACGATCCTGAATTGAAACAGGTTACCGTGCGCAAGGCGGGACAGGCGATTGGCAGTTCGCCAGCGGCCTTGCTCTCCGGCAGCAACGATCTGGAAAAGAATTTCGTCCTGAAAGAAGCCGGGGAGATGGAAGGCATGGCCTGGGTTGAGGCCACTCCCAAGGCTAACGAAAGTGGCTTTGAAAAGCTACGCCTTGGCTTTTCGGGCAGCGAACTGAAAGGCATGGAGTTGCTCGATAACTTCGGGCAGACCACGCACATCCGTTTTTCCCGTTTTGAACGTAATCCGGCGTTGCCTGCCGCGACTTTCAAATTCACACCGCCGGTCGGCGCGGATGTGATTGGCGAATAAGCGGGTCCGATTTCAGTTCTGAATGACGCAAACCTGATTGCGTCCGCCGCGTTTGGCCCGGTAAAGCCCTTCATCAGCTCGATCGACCAGTTGCGCGGTGCTTTCCTCTCCCGTGAATTGACTAACGCCCAAGCTAATCGTCACCGGAATCTGATGCTTGAGTACATCGAACGTTTCTTTCTGAATCGCGTGGCGAAGGTTTTCAGCGATGCGTTCCGCTTCGCTCAGATCGCAGGCGCGCAGCAGTATCAGGAATTCTTCGCCGCCCCAGCGAACGGCAAGGTCGGATTGACGTAATCCGGCTTGCAGCCGTTTTGCAACCGACTGCAGAACTTCATCTCCCGCCAGGTGGCCGTAACGGTCGTTGATTTCCTTGAAGTGGTCGATGTCGGCCATGATCAGTGACATCGGGCGTGGTTCGCGCCGGTAGCCGGCCAGCAGTTTGTCGATCAGTATCGTGAAGGCATGGCGGTTGAGTAGTCCGGTCAACTTGTCGGTCGAGGCCATTTCCTCAATGCGTTGCTGGTAGCGGCCAAGGGCCAGATTGATCAGTAAAACGGCGATGATCGTGATGATCAGGCTAATCAACAGATTCACATAAAGCGTCTTGCGGATGCCGGCTAACGCACCCGCATCATTCTGCTCGACGAACAAGTACCATTTCAGTTCCGGCAGAAAGTTAACATTGAGAATGTGATTGCCGTCGCCCGATGCGTATTGGTAGGAGCCCTTTTTTTCGTGCAGGATTGTTTCAAGAATATCGCTTAAGCCGGGCACTGTTTTTAAATCAGGATTGATGCGGCCGGATTCGTCACCGAAAAGGACGATATTGCCGGTCTGGTCGACAAAATAAATGGTCCGGTTGAAGCGCTGCTGGTATTCGTTGATCAAGTGACGAACGGCATCCACGGTCAATCCGATGCCCGTGGCGCCGAGCGGTTTGCCGGCAAAATCGAAGACACGATAGTTGATGAAAATGGTTAATGCATCGCGATTGGCCAGATCAAAATCCACATTGATTTCATACATTTCCTTCATGTCACGCACGCGGTAATACCAGGCATCGCGTGGCTCGGTGGGTGAAACGGTTTTGAACACGCCCTCACCGGTGTAATAAATCGCGCTTTTTTCTGAGACAAAGAAACTGCTGAATGCGCCGTAACGCTCTTTGACTTCCTTCAAGTAATGCGCCATTTGCGACACGTCTTTTTCACCTTGCAGGACCCAGTCGCGCAGGAAAGTATCGCTCGCCATGGTGGAAGAAATGATCACCGGGCGCACAAGATCCTTCTGGATTTCTGAATAAATGTTGCTCGAGGTCAGTGGCAGGTCCTGACCGATGATGACATCACGGATCGCCTGTTTGGAAACCTGATAACCGATGAGCGAGGTGCTCATGAAGCCGGTGGTTAAAACCACCCAGAGCAAAACCAGAAAGCCGCGACGGTCGAAGATGCGAAGCGTTGTTGACATCGAAGGGAAGGTAAAAATTAGCGATCCCTATTATCAGGCGTTTCTTGTTTTTGAGTAAATCATAATGTGAAGGGTGACAGCGCTGTCTGGCGGTGTTTCAATTCGCGCTGACCGTTCGCCTCGTGTTTGAGTGCAGCGGATTTTGAATGGAATGAACTTGAGCGATTTGTTCTCACAAACCGAGGTTGACCGCAGCGCGCCATTGGCCGAGCAACTCCGGCCGCGCACGCCGGATGAAGTGATTGGTCAGCAGCATTTGCTGGGCGCCGGTAAGCCGCTGCGTCTGGCTTTTGAATCTGGCCAGCCGCATTCGATGATTCTCTGGGGGCCGCCGGGGGTGGGTAAAACCACCCTGGCGCGCATGATGGCGACGCAATTTCAATGCGAGTTCATCGCCCTGTCTGCCGTGTTTTCCGGGATCAAGGAAGTGCGCGAAGCGGTGGCGCAAGCCGAGATGTGGCGCACGCAAGGGCGGCGGACGATTCTTTTTGTCGATGAAATTCATCGCTTCAACAAGGCGCAGCAAGACGGTTTTCTGCCTTTCGTCGAATCGGGCCTGCTCACTTTTATTGGCGCCACCACGGAAAATCCCTCGTTTGAGGTGAATTCGGCGCTCCTGTCGCGCTCATCGGTTTACGTGCTGAAATCTCTTGATGAAGCGGAAATGGGGCAGCTTTTCGAGCGCGCAAGCCATCAGGTTTTGGCTGATCTCACTTTCGATCCTGCTGCCCGCGAACGTCTGATTGGTTTGGCTGATGGCGATGCGCGTCGCTTGCTCAATTTGCTCGAACAGGTGCGTACGGCGGCACACACCTCCGGCATTGCTGCGGTCGACGGTTCATTTATCGATGAAACGCTGGCGCAGAATCTGCGTCGTTTTGATAAAGGCGGCGATGCTTTCTACGATCAGATTTCGGCCCTGCACAAATCGGTGCGCGGTTCGAATCCGGATGGCGCGCTGTACTGGCTGACGCGCATGCTCGACGGCGGCGCTGATCCGCGTTATCTGGCGCGACGGATCATTCGCATGGCGTGGGAGGACATCGGTCTGGCCGATCCACGTGCCATGCAACTGGCCAATGATGCCGCCGCAACCTACGAACGGCTGGGTTCCCCGGAAGGCGAACTGGCGCTGGGGCAGGCGGTGATTTATCTGGCCGTGGCCGCCAAGTCGAACGCTGGCTACAACGCCTACAACGCGGCGCGCGCCTTCGTCAGCAAAGATGGTTCGCGGCCGGTGCCGAATCATTTGCGCAATGCGCCCACCAAGTTGATGAAGGAGTTGGGTCACGGCAAGGCCTACCGCTACGCCCACGACGAACCGGAAGCTTATGCTGCTGGTGAAACCTATTTGCCGGATGGAATGCCCGAGCCGGGTTGGTATCAACCGACCCCGCGTGGGCTGGAAGGCAAGATCGGGGAAAAGCTGGCGCATCTGCGCGATCTGGATCGCAAGGCGCGGAAGTAGGGCGCTCGCGTATAATTTCGGGTTTTCGGCCGCGCTTCTTGGATCGTTTTCGCGGTCGACCGCACAAAATCAGGAAAAATCATGCTGGATATTCAACAACTCCGCTCCAATCTTGACGCTGTCGCTGCCGGTCTGGCCAAGCGTGGCAAGCCGATCGACTTCTCCGAATTCCTTGTGCTCGAAGGTGAGCGCAAAACCTTGCAGACGCGTACGCAGGAATTGCAGGCGCAGCGCAATAGTCTCTCCAAGCAGATCGGCATGTTGAAGGGCAAGGGCGAAGATGCTTCTGCGGTCATGGCGCAAGTCGGTTCATTGGGCGATGAGCTGAAAGCTTCCGAAGCACGCCTTGGTGAGTTGCTGGAAAAATTCAATGCGATTCTGGCTGCCTTGCCGAATATTCCCGATGATTCCGTGCCGGTCGGCAGCGATGAAAGCGGCAATGTGGAAGTGAAGCGCTGGGGCACGCCACGTACTTTTGATTTTGAAGTCAAGGATCACACCGATGTCGGTGAAGCGCTTGGCCAACTGGATTTCACCACCGCCGCTAAAATTTCCGGGGCGCGTTTTACTTTATTGAAGGGGGGACTGGCCCGTTTGCATCGCGCGCTTGCCCAGTTCATGCTCGATACGCATACGGATCAACATGGGTATACCGAGTTGTATGCGCCGTATCTGGTCAACGCGGCCAGCCTGAATGGCACTGGCCAATTGCCCAAGTTCGAAGAGGATTTGTTCAAGGTGCTGCGCGGCGATCAGGATCCGTTGTATCTGATTCCGACGGCGGAAGTGCCGGTAACCAATATTGTGCGTGATGAAATTCTGGCGGCGGAAGCGCTGCCGCTGAAGTTCGTTTGCCACACGCCGTGTTTCCGTTCGGAAGCCGGTTCCGGCGGACGCGATGTGCGCGGGATGATTCGTCAGCATAAATTTGACAAGGTTGAATTGGTGCAAATCGTTCATCCCGAGCAGTCGACCGCAGCACACGAAGAATTGACCCGTCAGGCGGAAATCATTCTGGAAAAACTGGAGTTGCCTTACCGTCGCATGGCACTGTGTTCCGGCGACATGGGTTTTTCCGCCGCCAAGACTTACGATCTGGAAGTCTGGTTGCCGGCGCAGAATACTTATCGGGAAATTTCATCCTGCTCGAACTTCGGTGCTTTCCAGGCCCGTCGCATGCAGGCGCGCTTCCGTAATGACAAAAACAAGCCGGAATTGGCCCACACCTTGAACGGTTCCGGTTTGGCAGTTGGTCGTACGCTGGTGGCCATTCTTGAAAACTTCCAGAATGCCGATGGCAGCGTGACGATTCCTGCGGTACTGCGTCCGTATATGGGCGGTTTGGAAAAGCTTAGCGCTTGAGGCCGGTGCCGCCGCCAATTTTCAGTCCCCGGCTTTCGGCTTTCTTTTCAGTTTGTTTGGGTGCCGCCGGTGCATGGCGGACCAGAATGTCGTAATAGCTGCGGATATTCTCGACCAGAATCACTGCTTCGCCACCGCGTGCGCGCCCTGTTTTCATGATCTGGGCGTATTTGGCCTGCCCCAGTTTGGGTAGTACCGATTTCATTTCATACCAGGCATTGGGGTCGGCATTGAGTTTTTGCGCCAGCTTGCGCGCATTGTTGAAATGCCCGGGGCCGATGTTGTAGGCGGCCAGCGCCAGCCAGGTGCGATCCGGCTCCTGCACTTCGTCGGGCAGGCTTTCCTTGAGCAGATTGATATAGCGCGCCCCGGCCAGAATGCTTTCGCTGGGATCCAGTCGATTGCTGACCTGAAGCCGATCGGCTGTTTCTTCAGTCAACATCATGATGCCGCGCACGTTGGTATAACTGGTGGCGTTGGGGTCCCAATGTGACTCGTGGTAAGCCACGGCAGCGATCAGCCGCCAGTCGATGCCACTGACGACCTGGGCCGCCTGGAAGAACTTGAGATATTTGGGCAGGGTGGCTTCGATTTCACCCAAAAACTTGATGATATCGGCTTGAGTCAGGCGATTGACGTGGCCAAAGTAGCGGTCGTCCAGCTTGGCCAGGGTGCCGTCGTGCTGAATGCGCTTGACGAAGGCATTGGCGCGTGCCTCAAGCTCGGCATTGGGTTTTTCACCAAGCAGCCAGACAATCGGCTGCTCGTTCTTGAGCGTCAGGCTGTTTTGCAGGTTGGGGAAAAGCTGATCAGCGATGTCGGCAAGGCTGGAATCCAGTGCCACAAAATCGATGCGGCGCTCGCTCAGGGCTTCGAGCAAATTAAAAATATCCGGATCTTGCGTTTCGACAAGCTGCAGGCTGCTGATTGATTTTTGCAGAGCTTGCAGCGTCGCGGCTTGTCGCGAGCCGGCGATGACGTGCACGGTCTTGCCGGCAAGTTCGCTGCTTTCCTGAAGCGGCAGCGAGGCTTCGTGCTGGATGAGCAGATCGTGAGAGTAACGAATCGGCGGCGTTGCCTTGATTTTCGGGTTTTCCGACGGCGTCAGCCAGGCAGCTGCCAGATGAGCCTTGTCGTTGCTCAGTGCTGACTCGATCTGATCCGGGCTGAGCACCACATACTTCACCGCAACACCGAGTTCTTCGGCAAAAATCTCGACCAGATCATGTTCGAGACCGCCATATTGACCATTTTCATCCGCCTTGTGGGTGAGCAGGCCGGGGCTGGTCAGTACGACGAGATCATGTTGGCCGGGGGTTGGAAAAGGCAGTGGCTTGTGGCGCGAGAACGGCTTTTCATCACTACAAGCCGCGAGGAGGAGTAGCGTGCCAATCAGGAAGAGTCTTATTAAGCCGTGCATCTCGTGATATTATGCTGCGCTGTCCGGAGAGGTGGCAGAGTGGCCGAATGTACCTGATTCGAAATCAGGCGTACTGAAAGGTACCGTGGGTTCGAATCCCACCCTCTCCGCCAGTGATGCCAAAAAAGCCAATGTTCTCATTGGCTTTTTTGCTTTCTGTTGCAACGATTCCTGCCGCATATCGCATCGACCATCTACCGTATTCCAAAGCCTTTAACTGTACCGCGTAAGATTTGGTCGGAATAGTCGACGGGTGGCTAATATTTCTTAAGATATGTAAATTCCCATTTGGGAGGTTCGGCAATGATACTGGTCTTGGGAATTGGCAACACGCTGCTTTCGGATGAGGGCGTCGGGGTCGTGGCGATGAATGCTTTGAAAGCGCAGTTGGCGGAAGCTGAGGGCATTTCATTCCTTGATGGCGGTACGCTCTCTTTTACCTTGGCTGTACCGATTGCCGAATGTTCTGCCTTGCTGGTTTTTGATGCTGCGGAGTTGAGGGCGCCACCGGGAACAGTTTCCATGGTGGAAGGTGAGGCCATGGATCGCTTCCTTGGCGAGAATCGCAAATCCAGCGTGCACGAGGTTGGTTTGATCGATTTGATGTCGATTTCAAAACTGACTGAGCGTTGGCCGGTGCAACGCGCCTTGATTGGCGTGCAGCCGGCCAAGCTCGATTGGGGGGAAACTTTGACGGAAGATGTTGATCGGGCGGTGCCAGAGATGTGCCGTCAGGCCATGGCGCTGATACGGCGTTGGCAATCAGGAAATTAGCTGACGCTTATGATTGTGAATTGGTTGATTTAAATCAATATTTAGCAGAAAAAAACGCGCAGACTTAGCTCAGCAACAAATTACCTTGGAGGGGATTTGTATGACTGCAAAGAGTTCGTTTGGACGCGAGCCGGGGTCTGTCGGCGAAGGGTTGGCGCGGCGAGGCATCAGCCGGCGCGATTTCATGAAGTATTGCAGTGGCGTCACTGCCATGCTGAATTTGCCGCTCAGTATGGCGTCGACCGTAGCGGATTCAATTGCCAAGGCACGACGGCAATCGGTGATCTGGCTTTCATTCCAGGAATGTACGGGTTGCACGGAGGCGATCACCCGCTCGCATTCGCCGACGCTGGAAAATCTGATCTTCGATCTGATTTCGCTCGATTATCACCACACCCTGCAAGCCGCCTCGGCCGACGCTGCCGAGCATGCCCGTGAGCAGGCGATGAAGGATAACGACGGCAAGTATCTGCTGATCGTCGATGGTTCTATTCCGATGGGTAATCCGGGTTATTCAACCATCGCCGGCATCAGCAATTACGACATGCTGGTGGAGTCGGCCAAGGGCTGTGCCGCCATCGTTGCCGTCGGCACCTGCGCCACCTACGGCGGTATTCCGAAAGCCGATCCGAATCCGACTGGTGCGGTGTCGGTGGCTGAAATTATCAAGAACAAGCCGATCATCAATGTGCCGGGCTGCCCGCCGATTCCGGTGGTGATGACCGGCGTGCTGGTGCATTTCCTGACCTTTGGCAAAATTCCCGAGCTTGATGCCTTGGGCCGCCCGAAAATCTTTTATGGCGAGACGATCCACGACCGCTGCTATCGCCGGCCGTTTTACGATCAGGGCAAGTTTGCCAAGAGTTTCGACGACGAAGCGGCGCGCAAGGGCTGGTGTCTGTTTGAACTCGGCTGCAAGGGGCCGGTAACCTATAACGCCTGTGCGACCACCAAATGGAACGACGGCACCAGTTTCCCGATTCAGTCGGGGCATGGCTGCATCGGTTGTTCCGAGCCCAATTTCTGGGATGCCGGGGGCTTCTATAAGGCACTGTCGATGCCGGCCAACCCGCTTTCCATGGCCAAAAAGGCAGCAGTGGCCGGGGTGGTGATCAGTACCGCCATGCTCTATGCCAATCGGGGCAAGAAGGCAGCAGCCAAGGCGGCGCATGAGACGACCACGCTGGCCGATCTTGAAAAATAGAACAAAGCCGGAGACATTGCGATGAACGATTTGGCTTTTTTGACATGGGTTCGCGGTACCGGACTCGACATTGCCCTGAGCGTTTTTGTGTTTGGCGTTCTGTGGCGGCTGATTGAAATTTACGGCCTGGGGGCTAAAAAAGACCTTGCGGAACCCCGCCGGGCTGACGGGGCATCAGGCTGGCATACGATCTGGCGGCGCTCATTCCCGCAAAAGGAAGCGATGAAGAAGGCACCGGTAACCTATATCGGCGGTATCGTTTTCCACATTGGGCTGGGGATTGTGGTCTTTTTCTTTGTGCCGCATATCTTGCTGATCAAGGGCGTCTTCGGCCTGAGTTGGCCGGGGCTGCCGTCGCAGATCATCGATCTGGTCACCGTGGTGACCATGGCGGCAATGATCCTGGTGCTGGTTGATCGACTGGTCAAGCCGGTCAAGCGCTTTCTCTCGACCAAGGCGGATTACATCACCTGGGCGCTGACCTTCATGCCGCTACTGACCGGCTGGCTGGCAGTGCAACATTTGCTGCTGCCCTATACGCTGATGCTGGCCATCCACATTTTGAGTGTCGAAATCCTGTTGATCGTCTTGCCTTTCAGCAAGCTGTTCCACGCCTTCACGACCTTTGGGTCGCGCTGGTACAACGGCGAAGTGAATGGGCACAAGGGGGTGGCGGTATGAGCGCGACCATGGAGAAGGGCGTTCGCGTCCTCAAGGAAGTCATTGATTCACGCATCGCCAGCTACTTCAGCAGTTGCGTGCATTGCGGCATTTGCGCCGACGCCTGCCTGTTTTACACCGAGACCGGCGATCCGAAATACACGCCGATCAACAAGCTGGAACCCTTGTGCCGGGTTTATGAGCAGGAATACACGCTGCTCGGCAAACTGGGCAAGCTGATTGGCTGGTCAAAAGCGGTGACCGATGCCGAACTGGCTGAGTGGCAGGAACTGGTTTACAACAGTTGTACCTTGTGCGGACGTTGCTCTGTGGTCTGCCCGGTGGGTAATGACATTGTTTACATGGTGCGCAAGTTGCGCGAAGGCATGTCGGCCTCTGGGAATGCGCCGGATGGATTGAAAGGCGCTGTGACCCGTACGGTGACCATAGGCAGTCCGATGGGTATCAAGCTGCCGGCGGTCAAGGCGCAGATCAAGCACGTTGAGGCCGATTACGGTTTGAAAGTGCCGCTCGATATGGAGGGCGCCGATTATCTGGTCATGCTCTCGTCAATGGAAATCATCAATTTCCCCGAGTATCTGGGCGCCATCGGCAAGATCATGCACTCGGTCGGCAAGACCTGGACGCTCAGTTCGGAGGCTTTCGAAGCAACCAACGCCGGGATGCAGATCGGCAACTCGGATCTGGCTCGCGTGATTGTTTCGCGCATTGTCGAAGCCGCCGAGAAACTCAAGGCCAAGACGGTGATCAGTCCCGAGTGCGGCCACGCTTATACCGCATTGCGTTGGGAAGGTGCCAACCTGATCGGCCGGCCATTCACCTTCAAGGTGCAGCACATCATCGAAGTGCTGGGCGAGTTCCAGGCGCAAGGTCTGCTCAAAACCGAGGGCATGGAAACCGACAAACTGACTTTCCATGATCCCTGCCAACTGGCGCGACGCGGTGGCGTGATCAAGCAGCAGCGTGTGTTGATGAATATGGTGGCCAAGAATTTTGTCGAAATGCCTGACGCCGGTTTCATGAACTGGTGCTGTGGCGGTGGTGGCGGCGCGAGTGCCATTGAGGAGGGAGAGGAGCTAAGGCTCAAGGCTTTCGCCGTGAAAATACGGCAGTTTGATGCGGTCAAGCCGGATCGACTGGTGACTGCCTGCGCCAACTGCCGCATCGTCCTTGAAGAAGGTTTGGAACATTACGAGATGAAGCTGCCGGTGATCGGCTTGACCGAATTGGTCGCCGAGCATTTGCCAGAGCCAAAGTGACCGGGGAGGGAGCATGGCGATCAATAACGACAAGGAATTCAAGGGTGCACTGGCGTGCATGAACCCGTCACAACTGCGTTTGGCGGCTGCCGGATTTGTTGACAGCGTATTGCCGCTGAGTACGGATGAACGCATCGTCGCGGCAGTCAAGGTTGCCCGGCAAGAGAAAGCCAGTGAAACGGAACTGGAAATGCAGTTGCGTTCGGTCAAGGCGGCGGCGCTTGCCAGTTATACCCAGTGCGGCAAGCTCTGTGACTGGAACAGTCAGGCCGGGCATTTTGTCGCCAAGGCGGCGGTGCGTTGCGTCGAGCCGCTAACGGATGGCGGTGCACAAAGCGTCTGGGAGGGCGCGATGGATGCCCGCATGGCGCGCACTTGTGAGGTGATTGCCACTGGCGAAGGCACCGAAAACAACGAGGCTCAGGTGCAATATCGCATCGTCGAGTCCCTCCTCAATTCCTGAACATTGGCAGCAACGGAGCCCAACATGGCAGAAAATCAGGCAGTGCAAGGTACCCGAACTCCGCAGCGCGTGGTTGTCGATCCGATTACCCGCATTGAAGGCCATCTGCGGATTGAGGCGGAAACCGATAGCGAGGGGCGCATTACCCGGGCTTCTTCGGCAGGCACCATGGTTCGTGGTCTGGAAATCATCTTGCGCGGTCGTGACCCGCGCGACGCTTGGGCCTTCGCGCAGCGTATCTGCGGTGTGTGCACGTTGGTCCATGGCATGGCTTCGGTGCGTGCGGTCGAGAACGCACTGCAACTGGAAATCCCGATCAACGCCCAGTACATCCGCAACATGATCATGCTGGCGCACGGTATTCAT
>ERZ1034365.1514-NODE-1514-length-11655-cov-5.194680_pt1 | contig 11655 bp, 10 predicted proteins | sample MGYA00520615_ERZ1034365 | MGnify/ENA primary metagenome ERZ1034365 (study PRJEB33736, sample SAMEA104284505) | Azolla filiculoides | biome: Urban; feature: Water surface; material: Ditch water | place: Netherlands | collected 2015-10-28 | depth 0-0.1 m ... | reverse complement strand
ACTGAAGGTGACCGTAAGTTTTCATCGGGTGCAGCGCAAATTGCTGAAGCACTCAACAAACACAAAAATATTTCAGCCGACGTTGGGCAAATTCTGTTTAACCAAACCGTGACCGCTTCTGGCGACAATATGCGCCAATTCGCAAACTCAGGTCTAGCCAGCCCACATAAATCCGTCATTATGGATATTGAATGCGACTCTGGCTGCGGTGTAGTGCCGTTCAAATATAAGGATCAAAACTTTGTAAACGCGCTGCAATGGGCAATTGGGCTCGAGATTTTCTTACTCACCGATGACCCTTGGCGTATTTTCTTAACCACAGATCATCCAAATGGTGCGCCATTTACCAGCTATCCTCATCTCATTAGATTGCTAATGGATAAGAGCTTCCGTAACGACATGTTTACCAAGCTTAATTTAGATGCACAGGCCATGAGCACTCTGAATAGTATCGATAGAGAATACAGCCTTTATGACATCGCCATTATGACGCGTGCTGGCGCAGCTAAATTAGTTGGTCTTCACGACCGCGGTCACCTTGGTGTAGGTGCAGGCGCCGACATTACGGTTTATACAGATGATCCAGATCGCGAAAAAATGTTCGCTAAGCCAGACTATGTATTTAAAGACGGTGAACTCGTTGTTAAAGATGGCCAAGTCATCAAAGTCACTTGGGGGCATACCCATACTGTCAAACCTGACTTTGATCGTGGTATCGAAAAAGACTTAAAACAATACTTTGATCAATATCACACCATGAACATGGAAAACTTTAAAGTCAGCAACGACGAAATCGCAGAGGGCGGTCGTGGCGGTGTTGTTGTGCAAGCCTGTGAAGGCCGCAGGGAGAAATCAGAATGATCATTAACGGTGTGCAAATTGACGACACTTTCGCTGAAGCATTTAACATGCGTGGCACGCGCGTCATCATCACGGCTCAAAATCATAAGTGGGCTTACAACGCAGCCAATGCTATGACTGGCTTTGCCACTTCCGTTATTGGTTGTGGTGTTGAAGCAGGCATTGAACGCGAACTCGACCCAAGTGAAACACCGGATGGCCGACCAGGGGTTTCCATATTGATGTTTGCAATGGGTAGCTCTGTACTCATGAAGCAGCTTGAAAACCGCATGGGGCAAACCATTTTGACCTGCCCTACTGCCGCTGCTTTCTCAGGCATTGATGGTAACGAGCGCATTAACCTTGGTAAAAACTTACGCTTTTTTGGCGATGGCTTTCAAATCTCAAAACAATTTGGTGGCAAGCGTTATTGGCGTGTTCCTGTGATGGATGGTGAATTCATTACAGAAGAAACGACAGGCATGGTACGTGCTGTCGGTGGTGGTAACTTTTTGGTACTTGCCGAATCACAACCGCAAGCATTAGCTGCTTGTGAAGCAGCCATAGAAGCGATGAGAAAAATTCCTAACGTCATTATGCCGTTCCCTGGCGGTGTCGTTCGCTCAGGCTCAAAAGTAGGCTCCAAATATAAAGCATTATTTGCTTCAACGAACGATGCTTTCTGCCCAACCTTAAAAGGCATCACCAACACACAACTCTCTCCAGAAATTGAATCTGTGATGGAGATTGTGATTGATGGCCTCACCGATGCAGACATTCGCAAAGCGACTTATGTCGGCATCAAAGCAGCCTGTGAACTTGGTGCAGCTAATGGGATTAAACGTATCTCAGCGGGCAATTACGGTGGCAAACTTGGTCAATTCCAATTCCATTTACGCGACATCATGAATGATAAAAGCTTGAGCGGAGAAATAGCATGAGCGCACTCACCTTTACCCTCAAAAAAACCTTAGCGCAAAAACTAGATGTTTCTGCACTAACACCCGATCTATTAGCTGATAAAAGCCCTGCGGAAGTGTCAGCTACACCTCTTCCATATGGCAAACAAACATTACGTGCGGATGAGTTTTTTGATATTAGTGGCACGGATAGCAAGCAAATCGTATTTGAAAACGCCAATACAAAAATAGATTACATCGGCGCTGGCTTAAAAACCGGGAGCATCACGATTAATGGTGATGCAGGCGCATTCCTAGGTTTCCAAATGAAACAAGGTGAGATCGTGCTAAATGGCAATGCGGCAGATTTTGCAGCATGCGCGATGGCTGGCGGCTTACTCAAAATCAATGGCAACGTCGGCGACTTTTTAGGCGCTGCGCTAATCGGCGACAAAAAAGGAATGAAAGGCGGCACAGTATTGGTCAGCGGAAATACTGGTGAACGCACTGGTGACCAAATGCGTCGCGGAATGATTTTAATTGAAGGTAACGCTGGCAAATACTGCGCGAGCCGTATGCTGGCAGGCACCATAGGCGTGCTTGGGGATGTTGGCGAATATGTTGGCTACGGCATGCGCCGTGGCACGCTTTTACTCACCAAAAAACCTCAAATGCACGCCACATTACAGGACTGCGGTACGCACACCTTGCCTTACTTAAGCCTAATGTTTAAATCTTTTAGCGCACTGCCTAGCAAGTTTGCAAAGATTAATCAAAATCGCGTACAGCGATATGCGGGCGATTTAGCCAATGATGGCAAGGGTGAGATCTTAGTTTTTAAATAAGTCATTCAAACAAATAAAAAGGGCGCCATCTGCGCCCTTTTTATTTGTCTATTCATCAACCGAATCGCTTCAAGATCGCTTCTACCGAAGGCTCCGGAATGCTGACAAGGACAGCAACTCCATCACCAAAAGATTTATCTAACAAAACGCCATCAATCTTAGCCAACTCGCGAATAAAGTAATCCAGCTCTTTATAATCAAGCTTCAACTGCAATTGCTTCATCTCGACGTAAGGCACAACGGTTGCATCTTCAATCGCCAATCTACCGGTGCCGCCATAGGCTCTAGCCAAGCCGCCGGTGCCTAAATTAATGCCGCCGTAATAACGAATTACGCCAACACAAACATTGACCAAATCACGACCCTCTAAGAATTGTAGAATTGGCTTTCCAGCGGTTCCTGAAGGCTCGCCAGCATCACTAAATCGCTGAACAATCCCTTGATCGGTCTTCAATCGAAAAGCATAGGCCAAATGGTGCGCACTCTGATGCTGACTGGCGAGTTTTCGTAAACAATTGCCAACCGCGCGCTCGTCTGCGCAGTATTCTGCGATTGCAATAAATCGAGATTTATTAACAGTGAATTCGGCTTGGCCGGGTTTTATAATCTTTAACAAAACTAAAGCGGCTTCAAGAAATTAAATATCGCCTTTGCGGGCTTTTTCAACAATGCTAATTAATACATCCTCTAACTGCTGAGCAGCTTTTCGAGCACGCGGGGTTGGATTTTTAATGCTTTTCAAATCAAATGTAGGTCGATCAATCGCCAAATAGAGGTGACCTTGCTTTTGAAACAGACCCACTCGACATGGTGCGAATACTACAAATTCTGGATGATCCAAGAAGATTTCAGTACCCATACTTAAATTACAAAAACTACGAACCTCCAACACCCCTTCAGGATTTTGACCACGTTCTTTCATATGGTCACCAATTGGAAAGTTAGCAGGATTTACAAAGTTCATCCCTTCAGAAATTACCTTAAGACTGGTCACCACATCTTCATAAGTGACGCCCGATTCAACCGGTACAATATAGATAGCATTATTTTGATCGATCGATGGCATAGGCTGAGCAGCCTGCAGGGTTGATGCAAATAAGATAGAAAGTAAGGCTATTTTTTTCATGCCCTGATTCTACACCATATTATTTCATTCATTTGATCCATAAAAAAACCGGCAATCTGCCGGTTTTTTCTAGTCCATCTAATTACTCTTTTGAAGCACGTTTACGCTCATGCTCAAGTAAGTAACGTTTACGGATACGAATAGATTTAGGTGTTAATTCAACCAATTCGTCATCATCAATAAACTCTACCGCTGACTCTAATGTTAATTGAACAGCTGGCACCAAACGCACTGCTTCATCTGTACCAGATGCGCGCACGTTAGTGAGTTGCTTACCTTTAACTGGATTCACAATCAAATCGTTTTCACGACTGTGGATACCAATCACCATACCTTCATAAAGCTTATCGCCTGGCACAGAATACATACGGCCACGATCTTGTAATTTCCACAATGCGTAAGCAACCGCTTCGCCTGCTTCAGCAGAAATCAACACACCGTTACGACGACCTGGCATATCTGCTTTTACTGGCGCGTATTCATCAAAAATATGAGCCATTAAGCCTGTGCCGCGCGTTAATGTTAAGAATTCACTTTGGAAACCAATCAAGCCACGCGCAGGGATTTTATATTCCAAGCGTGTACGGCCATTACCGTCAGATTCCATATTTTGCAATTCACCACGACGACGACCCAACTCTTCCATCACAGCACCTTGGGTATCATCTTCCAAGTCCACTGTTAAGATTTCGTATGGCTCACATTTTTCACCGTTGATTTCACGGTAAACAACACGTGGTTTACCTACGGCAATTTCGAAACCTTCGCGGCGCATATTTTCAAGCAGAATCGTTAAATGCAACTCACCACGACCTGACACACGGAATACGTCAGCATCTTGCGTATCTTCAACACGCAACGCAACGTTTACCAATAATTCTTTTGTTAAACGATCACGGATTTGACGGCTGGTCACAAACTTACCTTCTGTACCTGCCAATGGTGATGTATTCACCATAAAGTCCATCGTCAATGTTGGCTCATCCACACCCAAGATTGGCATGCCAACAGGCTTATCTTTATCCGTTACCGTTACGCCGATACCGATATCTTCAAGACCTGAAATAATCACGATATCGCCAGCTTCCGCTTCTTTAACCTCGACACGCTCCAAACCACGGAAACCTAATACTTGGTTAATACGGCCTTGGCCAGTTTGTGTATCACCATTCATGATGGCAACGGCTTGGCCTGGCTTGATACGGCCATTCCAAACACGACCAATACCAAGACGGCCGGTATAGGTAGAGTAATCAAGTGCTGAAACTTGCATTTGCAATGGCGCGTTGCTGTCACCTTTTGGTGGTTCAACATGGTTCAAAATTGTTTCAAATAGTGGACGCATCGTGTCTGAAGATTTGCTCATATCTAATGTCGCAAAACCATTCAATGCAGACGCATAAACCACTGGGAAGTCTAATTGTTCATCTGTTGCGCCTAGGTTAGCGAACAAATCAAATGTTTGGTTAATCACCCAGTCAGTACGTGAACCTGGACGGTCAACCTTATTAATCACAACGATTGGTTTTAAACCAAGTGCTAATGCTTTCTTAGTCACGAAACGTGTTTGAGGCATAGGGCCTTCAACCGCATCAACTAGCAACACAACGCCGTCAACCATACCCAATACGCGCTCTACTTCGCCACCGAAGTCGGCGTGGCCTGGAGTATCCACGATGTTAATGTGTGTGCCTTCAAAGTTTAAGGCTGTATTTTTAGCAAGAATCGTAATACCACGTTCTTTTTCAATATCGCCTGAGTCCATCACACGTTCGTTTACTGCCTGATGGGCTGCAAAAGTACCTGCTTGTTGTAATAACTTATCCACCATTGTGGTTTTGCCATGGTCAACGTGAGCGATGATGGCGATGTTGCGTAAATTTCTAGACATAAGATTCCGTGGCAAAAAGTAATGCCGATTCATTAAAAGGGCGCGATTTTAACACAATACGTAACTAAACCGCACATAAGTATGTGTTTTTACAGTTTAGTTACATAAAAAGTTTTGACATCCCCATCACAATCTATATACTTCGCGCTTCGGTAAGTGCATTACATCAAGTTTTGATGACTTATCTGAATATTCATCGCCCTAGCCTCTCGAAGCCCGTTGTTTTATTTTGCGGCTTTCTTGTATTGATTACCGGTTAGTGGCAATGCCCGTGCGCCGGTAAAAATGCATGCTTAATTATTAAGTTAATTTCATTAAATGTATTGCGCTGTTTGATAGCCCGCTATTTATTAGCAGACGATGCTTAGGCATCAGGACTTATGACAGTGTCTACTTGCGCCCTTTTAGCTTGTTATATAAGGGAACACCATGTCTAACGACGTAACATTTGAAAGTTTAAATCTACACCCATCAATTCTTCGCGCAATTGAAGAATCTGGTTACACAAACGCAACACCAATTCAGGCGCAAGCAATTCCTGAAGTGATGGCTGGCCATGACTTAATGGCTTCAGCACAAACAGGTACAGGTAAAACTGCAGCCTTCGCACTGCCAGCACTTAACCTACTAGCAACACCTCACGAATCTAAAAGCCGTGGCCCACGTATTTTAGTATTGGTGCCAACTCGCGAATTAGCGACTCAAGTTAACGAAGCTGCACGTAAATACGGTAAATTCATCCGTGCACGTACAGTGAGTATCGTAGGTGGTATGCCTTACCCACTACAAAACAAATTGCTATCACAACCTTTAGATATCTTGGTAGCAACACCAGGTCGTTTGATTGATCACATGGAACGTGGCCGTATTGATATGTCTCGTTTACAAATGTTGATCTTGGACGAAGCTGACCGTATGTTGGACATGGGCTTTATGCCTGATGTAGAACGTATCTGTAATGCACTTCCAGCAGAACGCCAAACACTATTATTCTCAGCAACTTTAGATGGCAACATTGGCCGTATTGCACAACAAATCTTGCGCAATCCAAAAACCATCCAAGTGGCTGCACAAACACAAAAACACGAAAACATTGAGCAACGCTTGCACTTTGTTGACGACATGACACACAAAAACAAATTGCTTGAGCATTTATTGATTGCTCCAGAAGTGAATCAAGCGATTGTGTTTACATCAACTAAACGTCACGCTGACTTATTAGCTGAAGACTTGTACGCTGCTGGTCATAAAACAGCTGCATTGCATGGCGACATGACACAAGGTGCGCGTAACCGCACATTAACTAAATTACGTCATGGTGATGTCAAAGTATTGGTTGCAACTGACGTTGCAGCGCGCGGTATCGACGTACATGGCATTACACACGTAATTAACTACGATCTACCTAAATTTGCTGAAGATTATGTACACCGTATCGGCCGTACAGGTCGTGCAGGCAACACTGGTATTGCGATTTCATTCGCATCACACATGGACAGACACCAAGTTCGTAAAATCGAACAATTCACTGGTCAACGTTTAGAGCCTAGCGTCATCGCTGGCTTTGAACCAAAACGTCCAGCACCACGTACTGACGGCCCAGGCCGTGGTCGTCCAGGTGATCGCTCAAGCCGCCCATCAAATGGTCGCCCTGGTGATCGTTCAGGTCGTCCAGGCGAACGTAACCGTAGCTTTGGTGATCGTGCAAGCGAGCGTAGTTTCGGTGACCGCGCTGCTAGCGCAGGTGATCGCAACAGCCGTCCAAGCGGCAATGCTGGTGCAAATACTGGCTACCCAGGTAGCGGTAAACCACGTGGCACAGGTTTTGGTTCACGTCCTGAAGGTTCAAGCCGTCCAGAAGGTAACCGTAGCTTTGGTGACCGCGCTGCTAGCGCAGGCGATCGTAATAGCCGCCCAACTGGCAACCGTCCTGACGGCAACCGTAACTCACGCCCAGAAGGTAATCGTGGCGGTGACAAATTCGGTGGCCCAAAACGCGCTGATGGCGATCGTGCAGCACGTCGTCCACGTAACTTCGCTTAATAAACAAATAGTGAGCTATTAGACATTGAGTACGGAAAACATTAGTTTTGCATCTCTTAATCTAGCGCCTGAAATTCTCAAGGCGCTAGATGAGTTTGGTTACACCACACCAACACCGATTCAAGCACAAGCGATTCCAATCGTGTTGCAAGGTCGTGATTTGATGGCAGGCGCGCAAACAGGTACAGGTAAAACTGCAGCTTTTGCATTGCCCATGCTACAAAAATTACTGCCGCTTGCCAGCACGAGTGCATCGCCTGCTCGCCACCCAATACGCGCATTGGTTTTAGTACCTACGCGTGAGTTGGCGATTCAAGTTGAAGCCAGTGTTAAGGTATATGCCAAACATAGTCCACTACGCTCACTCGTTGTTTACGGTGGTGTTGATATTAAAACGCAAACGCCACACCTCATGCGAGGCGTGGAAATTCTGGTGGCAACACCAGGTCGTTTGCTAGACCATATTGAACAACGCACATTGCAGCTTAGCCAAGTCCAAATGTTGATTTTGGACGAAGCTGACCGCATGTTAGACATGGGCTTTATGCCTGACTTAAAACGTATTTTGGCACTATTACCAAAACAACGTCAAAACCTCATGTTCTCAGCGACATTCTCAACAGAAATCAAAAAGCTCTCAGAAGAGTTTTTAAAAGATCCTCTGTTAGTTGAAGTGGCGCGCAGTAATGCAACCAATGAAAACGTGACGCAAAAGGTCTATCACGTTGCGCAAGATGACAAACACGCCCTACTCGCTCAAATTTTGAACGAGACAGAAACTAAACAAGTGATTGTCTTTACCAAAACAAAACTGACTGCCAGCCGATTGGCGCGACAACTCGTTCGCGAAGGCATTTCAGCCGATGCAATCCATGGTGATAAAAGCCAATTGGAACGTATCCAAGCACTAGATGCTTTCAAAAACGGTAAGATTCATGCCCTGATTGCAACAGACGTTGCGGCACGTGGTTTGGATATTGATCAATTACCGATGGTGATTAACTACGAAATTCCAAGCGCACCAGAAGATTACGTTCACCGCATTGGCCGTACAGGCCGTGCTGGCGCACTAGGTGTGGCGATTTCTTTAGTGTCGCCTGAAGAAGAGAAATATCTAGTTGAAATTGAAAAGCTGATTAAGCGCGAGATTCCAAAAGAAACTTCAAACTTACCAGCACGTGGCCGTGCATCTTCTGAAAGAAGCCATCATGATCGCGGTAGCCGCGAAAAATCTCATGAGCGCGCAACGGAACAACGTAGCACTCCACGTCCTATTCCAGCTAAGAAAAGTAGCGATCCTTGGTTTGATAAACCTTACGAGCCAACTGGAGCAACAACGACAAAAGCACCAGCGCCTCAACTGTATAGAAGCAACAAACCCAAGCGTGAAGTTGCTGCATTACTAGGTGGATTACAAGCTAAGCAATAAATAAAAAAGCCCAGATTATCTGGGCTTTTTTATTAGCGATATCTCTTAATGCCCAACCGGACATTCATCGGTGTTCCGCATGAAATCAGCCACAGACCATAAGGCTTGTGCCAATCGCACCACCAAAGGCTCTTCCATGCCGATGTCATGCATTGCACGCACCATACAGAACATCCATTGATCACGCTCAGACTCACCAATCGCAAAAGGTAAATGGCGACGACGCAACATTGGATGCCCATAACGCTCAATATAAAGCGCAGGTCCGCCTGACCAACCGACCAAAAACATAAACAGCTTCTCACGCGCTTCTGTTAAATCTGCCGAGTGCATCTTTCGAATACCAGTCGCCCGTTCATCAGTGTCCATCACATCATAAAAACGCTCAACTAAGCTACGAATCGTTTGCTCGCCACCTAATTCTTCGAACAGCGTTTTTTGATTTGATTCTGGCTCTTCAATTTCAAGCGCCATTACTCAGCCTTTGTTTTAACCAAGCTTGAAGCAAGCGTCGCTCTAGCACGCGCCTCATCGACATCTTTACCAGTCGCTAATGCAACGCCCATACGACGACGCTCAAATGATTCAGGCTTACCGAACAAGCGAATATCTGATTCAGGCACTGCCAACGCTTTCTCAACGCCCTCAAAACTTAAATTCTTAGAATCAACACCACCATAAATCACTGCACTCGCACCCGGCGCACGCATTTCAGCGTTCACTGGCAAACCTAAGATGGCACGTGCATGTAATTCAAATTCGTTAAAGCGTTGAGTTGCCATGGTCACCATCCCCGTATCGTGAGGACGTGGACTCACTTCAGAGAACCATACATGGTCACCCTTCACAAATAACTCCACACCAAACAAACCCAGACCACCTAAATTATCTGTCACCGCTTTTGCAATACGTTGCGACTCTTTAAGGGCATTTGCCGTCATTGCTTGTGGCTGCCAACTCTCCACATAATCCCCACGTTTTTGTAAGTGGCCAATCGGCGCACAGAAAGAAGTTTCAATATCGCCATTCGCATTTTTAGCGCGAATTGTAAGTAAGGTGATTTCATAGTCAAAATCAATTTGACCTTCAACAATCACCACCCCTTGGTTTACCCGCCCACCAGATGCCGCATATTCCCAAGCGCCAGCCACTTCGCTTGCATTGGTAATACGTGACTGGCCTTTACCTGAGGATGACATCGTTGGCTTAATAAAGCATGGGTAACCAATACCTGCATCAATCGCATCTTGCAACGCTTGTTGGCTATTGGCAAAAGCATAAGGGGATGTTGGCAAGCCCAAAGTCTCAGCGGCTAAACGGCGAATACCTTCACGGTTCATCGTCAGCTGAACAGCTCTCACAGTAGGAATCACTTGCGCCAAACCAGCTGATTCAATCTCAGCTAAGGTTTGTGTATTTAAAGCCTCAATTTCAGGCACGATTAAATGTGGACGCTCTTTTTTAACTAAATTAAGTAAGGCTTCACCATCCGTCATATCAATCACATGTGCACGATGTGCCACTTGATGACCTGGTGCGTTTTCATAACGATCTACGGCAATCACCTCAACCCCTAAGCGTTGCAAAGCAATAATCACTTCCTTGCCAAGCTCACCGCTACCAAGCAGCATGACGCGTGTAGCGCTAGGACTTAAAGGGGTACCGATTTTCATGAAAACTCCGAGTCGTTAATTTGAGTGAATAATTTTGAATTAATGACTAAATTTTAACATGAAGGGCAAGGCGTGAATGCCCGAAAATGACAGGCAATAAAAAACGGCTCACTAGGAGCCGTTTTTTATTTAAAACAAACTAAAGATTACTGAGCTGCTTTTGGTGCTGCAAACTCATAACGTAAGCCTACCCAAGCCGCACGAGGGGCACCAGGTAATAAACCTAACATTCTTTTCTCTTCATCCTGAGAATTACCCGCGCCTGTAAACATAGTTTCGGCTAAACGACCACTCACATAATAATCACGATCAAAAATGTTAGTAGCTTTAGCGAATGCTTTCCAACCTTTACCAATGTTATATTGGGTATCCAAATTCACAACAAAGTAGCCGCTGACTTTACCCTTGCCCATGGCACATACTTCACCGTCTTCACATGCTGCAGAATTTGCCACATGTTTGTTATTTTCATTACCCCAAACATACTGATCTGCATATCCAATAATGTTGGTGCCAATTGTCCAATCTGGCGTGACTAAGTATTGACCACGTAATTTCAACTGATGCTTAGGAATGGAAGGTAAGCTACTACCTTTTTTAGCTGTAAAATCGCCATCATGCGGATCAGCTGATGAGTTAGAAAAGTTAATTAAATCGACATCAGTATCATAAGTTGCACGCACATAGCTGTATGTTGCATTCCTTTTAAATTAATCTACATTGCCCGTTAGGCCCATTTAAACCCCTTGGCGTTTAGTACGGCCTACGTTTTGATAATAGCCTGCACCGTTAGATGAACCTGCAGCTGTGAATTGAATATCATCATGATTTACAGCTTGATAAAAGCCTGCATTCCAACGGGTATTTTCACTTAATAAACCACGGCCACCAAACTCATAAGTTTTAGCT
>ERZ1034365.1513-NODE-1513-length-11655-cov-49.526948_pt1 | contig 11655 bp, 9 predicted proteins | sample MGYA00520615_ERZ1034365 | MGnify/ENA primary metagenome ERZ1034365 (study PRJEB33736, sample SAMEA104284505) | Azolla filiculoides | biome: Urban; feature: Water surface; material: Ditch water | place: Netherlands | collected 2015-10-28 | depth 0-0.1 m ... | reverse complement strand
ATCGAAATACTGGACTGCACCAGCACCGCCATGCGCCAGGGCCGTCTGCGCTCCGGAGCCAACCTCTTATGCGACCACGACAGCCGGGATGTTGTGGGCGTTATCGAATCTGTCGAGATCGGTGCCGACCGGGTAGGTCGCGCCGTAGTGCGCTTTGGAAAAAGCGTTCGTGCAGAGGAAGTGTGGCAAGACGTGATTGGTGGAATCCGCCGCTCGGTCTCCGTCGGCTACATGATTCACAAAGCGCAATTGGTCGAGACAAAGGACGGTGTGGAAACCTACCGCGTCACCGACTGGGAGCCCTTTGAAGTTTCTCTGGTATCCGTGCCCGCTGACGCTTCCGTCGGTGTGGGCCGTAGTGCCATCCCTGCCCAGGCAGACAAAGGCCTGTGCGTCACCGTCAATGTCGAAGTCGAGGTCGAAGACCCCGCCGAAGACCCAGCCGAAGACGCTGCAGAACCCCCTGAAGCTGCCACAGCAACCCCTGCAATCACCCCATCTTCTTCACAGGAAAAAACCATGTCCGCAATCGAAACCCCTGAAGTGCGTAACCACGCCGCAGAAATCTCCAAAGTAGCCGCCACCATCCCCGGTGGCGCCGAAATGGCCATGTCCGCCATCCAGCGCGGCCTCACCGTCGAAGCCTTCCAGCGCGAAGCTCTGGAAAAGCTGGCGTCCAAGCCCGTGCCTACCGCTGACGTTGGCCTGGACTCCGGCGAAGTAAAGCGCTACAGCGTCATGCGTGCCATCAACGCCCTGGCAAACCCCGGCGATGCATCCGTGCAGCGTGCAGCCGCATTCGAGCGCGAGTGCTCCGAGGCTGCCAGCGCCAAACTCGGCAAGCAAGCCCGCGGCTTCATGGTGCCCTACGAAGTGCAAAAGCGCGACCTGGTGCAAGGCACCCCCACCGCCGGCGGCAACCTGGTGCAAACTGATCTGCTCGCAGGCAGCTTTATTGATGCCCTGCGTAACGCCATGGTCCTGAGCGGCCTGGGTGTTCGTATGCTGACCGGCCTGCAAGGCCAGATCGCCATCCCCAAGCTGTCCGGCGCTGCCACTGCCTACTGGGTAGCTGAAAACACAGCACCGACTGAGAGCCAACAAACTGTTGGCCAGGTCACGATGTCGCCCAAGACAGTTGGCGCATTCACCGACATCAGCCGCCGCCTGATCAACCAGTCCAGCCTGGACGTGGAATCCATGGTGCAAAACGACATCGCTACCGTGCTGGGCCTGGCCATTCAGCAAGCTGCCATCAGCGGCACGGGCGCATCCAACCAGCCCTCCGGCCTGCTCCAGCTGGTCACTCCTGGCGTTCTGGGTGGTACCAACGGCCTGGCACCTACCTGGGCACACCAAGTGGCCCTGGAAACAGCAGTGGCTGTGGCCAATGCCGATGTGTCGAACATGGCTTACCTCACAAACGCCAAGGTGCGTGGCAAGCTCAAGAGCACAGAAAAGGCCACCGGTACCACCGGAAACTTCATCTGGTCCGAAGGCGCTACGCCCATCAACGGCTACCAGGCCGCCATCACCAATGCCGTGCCGTCCAACCTGGTCAAGGGCACATCGGGCGCAGCCTGCTCGGCCATCATCTTCGGAAACTTCTCTGACCTGCTGATCGGCATGTGGGGCGGTCTCGACCTGATGGTTGACCCCTACACCGGATCCACTGCCGGTACGGTGCGCGTGGTGGCTCTGCAGGATGTTGATGTTGCCATCCGCAACGTCGAATCCTTCGCCACCATGGTTGACGCCCTCACGGTCTAAGTTGAACTGAGCCTGATCATGTTTTCCGAAGACCTCAGCGCATTTTTCGATGTGGCCAACGGCTTTGCCGCAAGTGCCACGTTGAACGGCTCGGCCGTCTCCGGAATTTTTGACAACGGCAACAGCCTGGGTTCAGTCGGGATGATGGGGATGTCCAGCACAGCCCCATCGTTCACGCTTCCCACGGCATCTGTCCCCGCATCGCCCATAGGCACCTCCCTGGTTATTGGCTTGTCCAGTTACCTGGTGGCGGCCCATGAGCCCGATGGGACGGGTGTGAGCCTGTTGCTGCTGGAGAAAACTGCATGAGCACGCTCATCAATACAGCCGTGACGGCCATTGTGGCTGCACTCAACAGCGCTCCGGCCGTGTGCTCGCACATTGACCGCGTGCGGCTGCGGCCCGTGGCCCAAAGCGTGGCCCTGGCCGTCGCTGTGCGGCCTAACCAGGCCGAAGTGGTGCAGTTTCAGCTATCCAGTCTCCCCGTGGGATGGGCTACCACCATATCAGTCGAGTGCTACGCCAGATCCGGCGCAAGCACTGCCTCCGATGTGGCAGTGGACGCCCTGCTGGAGTCTGTGTATGCCCGGCTGATGGCAGACCCCACGCTGTCTGGCGCTGTTGTGGCCCTCCAGCCCAAAGGTATTTCCTACGACTTTGATGCAGATGGCGAACAAACCGCCTGTGCATCCCTTGTATTCAACGTGCTCCACCGCAGCGTGGGTGCAACCCTTTCTTAACAGGAGAAATTCTCATGGCCTATAACTTCCCCGAAGGTTCGAAGTTTCAGTTCTCGACCACATTCGCAGCCGTCAAAAACGTCACTGCTATTTCCAACGCCAACCCTGCCGTTGCCACATCCGTCGCCCATGGCTACACCACCTCGGATGAATTCTTGTTCACCAGTGGCTGGGAAGATGCAACCAACAGCGTGTTTCGCGCCAATGTGCTGACTGCCGACACATTCGGCGTGCTGGGCCTCAACAGCTCCAACACTGTGTATTTTGGCACTGGTACCGGCACCGGTACTGTGCAAAAGATCAGCGGCTGGACCGATGTTCCCCAGGTGCTTAGCATCTCCAATTCCGGCGGCGACGCGCGCTTCACCACGGTGCAGCCACTGGCCAGCCGCAACGCTATCCAGATCCCCACCGGCTTCAATGCGGCATCCACCACGCTCACGCTGGCTCATGACCCCGCACTGGTGGCCTACCAGACCATGCTGGACCTGTCGCGCAGCTTTACCAAGGTGGCCTTCCGCGTGGTTGGCGCCGCCGGCACCTCCTACGGCTACGGCTACCTGAGCGTGTCCGAAGTGCCGCAAAAGCAGTCCGGCCAGGTGGACCAGGTGACATGCGCGATCTCCATGATCGGCCGCACGATTTCGTACTAAGCCGGTTTTGCGCACGGCAGGGCAGGGCGCAATCCTTGCCCGCCCGGTCTTGCCCGAGCTTGGCACGCCGTGCGCATCCCTGTACCGCAAGGTGCAGTCCATCTTCTCGGGCCTGTTATCAACTTTCATCGGGCACACCATGGCAATCAAAATCGTAGTTTCAAACACCGTTGGCTTTCGGGTCAAAGGCGCAATCAATGATGAAAAGGGCGTCTCGCAGCCTTTCCACTTCGACCTCACCTGCGTCCGCCTGAACAGCGAGCAGATCCAGGCCAAGCTTAAATCAGACTCCGAGCTATCCATCATCGAATTCCTGGTGGACGTGGTTGAAGGCTGGAGCGGCGTTCGTGATGCCGAGGACAAAGTGGTCCCCTACAGCGAAGCCAGCCTGCGTGAGCTGTGCCTCATCGCTGGAACTGCTCGACTCGCCTTCAACACCTACTTGGGTGAAGTAGGCGCCAAGGAAAAAAACTAGCAGCGCTCGCCCGCCAGGTAGCCAGCCACACCGCCACTGAAGACCATGACCCAGCCGAACTCGCCAACCCTTTCATTGCCGCGCTGCTCCCAGTCGTTGACGATGACCAGGAAGGCGAAGTCGGCTACTTGTGGCCTTGCAATGTGCCAGCCTGGAATCATTGGACCGCTGTCCAAACCCAGTGGCGCACAGGCGGAATGGGCGGCGCTACCGGGCTGGATTACGCGGGCGTTCGTGCGTACCTGGATGAATGCGATCTTGCTGGGCCTGACCGGCAAGACGTATGGCGCGGCATCACTGCTGCGGAGCGCGGCACGTTGGATGGCTGGGCAAGCAAAAAGAAAGAGTGAGTCTCACCATGGCAACTGAAGTCGGCATCCGGCTGAGCGCAAAGGATGACACAGGAAGCGCATTCGGTAGTGTCGCCCGCAATCTCGACTCCCTGAAGGTCAGCGCTGCATCGGTTGGGAATTCTTTGGCAGGCCTTGGCATTGGCCTGTCTGCCGGCGCGTTCGTGGCATTTACGCAGGGCGTCATTAACAGCATGGACGCGCTGAACGATTTGAAGGACGCCACGGGCGCAAGTATCGAGAACATCAGCGCCCTGGAGGATATTGCCCGGCGCAGCGGTGCCAGTTTTGATACGGTCAGCACGGCCCTGATCAAGATGAATCAGGGACTCAATGCCGCCAAGCCTGGAAGCGACACAGCGCTGGCAATTGAGGCCATTGGCCTGAGCATCAAAGACCTCAAGGCCCTGGACCCTGCCGAGGCCTTGCGCCGTGTGGCCGTTGGCCTCAGTGGGTTTGCTGATGATGGGAACAAGGCGCGCATCACCCAGGAGCTTTTCGGAAAAAGCCTCAAGGATATTGCACCGCTACTAAACGACGTTGCAGATGCAGGCGCGCTGGTTGGCAAGGTGACAACCGAGCAAACCAAGGCGGCCGAGTTGCTGAACAAGCAGTTTTTTGCATTGCAAACCAATGCATTGGATGCCTCGCGCACACTTGTCAATACATTCATCCCAACCCTGGGAACCATTGCAGCGGAGTTCAATCGAGCAGATACGGCTGGTATAAATTTCAGCAGCTCAATCGGTGGAGTCATCAAAACCGGAATCCAAGCAGCCGCTGTTGTGGTTTCAGATTTCGTATTCATCCTCAAGGGGATTGGCACCGAGATCGGCGGAACGATTGCGCAGTTCAATGCACTTGGCGAGGGTGGCGGTGTTTTTTCAGAAAAAGGGCGCGCCGCCTGGTCCGCCGTCGGCAAGGCGATGCAGGAAGATGCTGCGCGCGCCCGGGCGGAGCTGGACGATTTTCAGCGCCGCATACTTGAAGTGTCCCCAGGCGCCAAGGGAAGCGCAGCAGCATCAACCGAACCCAAAAAACCAGCGCTCGGGGACCTTGATGCAGAAAAAGCCCGACTGAAAGCGCTGGAGGAATCCCGGACCAAAGCCGCCAAGGCTGCCGAAGAGTTCAAGCGCGAGCTGCAAGCGGAAAGCCAACTGCGGGACACCCTATCCGGCTACAGCGCCAACTATGCCACTGAGGTAAACCGTCTGGCAAAGGCCTACGCTGCCGGCCGCATGGGCCTGGAGCAAATGAGCGCGGCCCAGCTTGCAGTATTCCAGCAACAGCCCATAGCCAAGGCCATGGCAAAAGATCAGGAAGATGCTGCAAAAGCTGCAGCAAAAGCCTATGCCGAAGAGCAAAAGGCCTACGAGGACAAGATCAAGGCACTGGACAACTCCGCCGGATCGGTGGCCGCTCAAGTCCAAAGGCTGCAGGATGAAGAGACAGGCGCCGCCCTGGCTGCAGCAAAGAACATTTCGCTGGCCGTCGCCATAGAAGAAGTCGGCTTGGCCCGCATCCGCGAGACCTACGCCAATGAGGCAGCCAACAGCGCTGACGGACAAACCCTGCTTGCACTGCAAAGGGAAATTGAGTCGCGCGAAAAGATCATCACCCTGCTGGGTAACAAGGATGCGCGCACCGCAAATGCGGAGGCCGTCAAAAAGGCCGGCGAGGACTGGAAAAAGACCGCTGAGCAAATCGAATCCAGCATCACTGATGCACTTATGCGCGGATGGGAAAACGGCAAGAGCTTTGCAGAAAACTTCCGCGACACCGTAGTCAACATGTTCAAAACCATGGTGCTGCGCCCGGTAGTCAGCGCCATCGTCAGCCCGCTGGCCGGAGCGCTCACGGGCGCCATGGGTATCAGTACGGCAGCCAATGCGGCTGGCACGGTGGGCGACACCGCTTCTGCCATAAACGGTGCCAGCATGCTTTCCAACCTGACTGGATTTTTCACTGATTTCAAGATGGCATCTACCAATGCCATTTATGAGATTGGCGGGAAGCTCACGACCATGGGCGCTGAAAAGCTGGGCAGCATCGTCACCCAAAATGCCACGGCCATTGGCGGGTTTGTCAACGCTGCTGGATATGCCATGGCGGCGGTCAGCGCCATTGAAGCTGCCAACCAGGGTAAATGGGGGCAGGCCATCGGAACGGGCATTGGCGCATGGTTTGGCGGCCCATTGGGCTCTGCTGTGGGCGGAGCAGTTGGTGGGTGGGTAGACAGTGCCTTCGGCGGTGGCCATGAGTACACCACGGGCTCCGGCATCTCCGGAAAATTCAGCAAGAGCGGGTTTTCTGGCAGCAACTACCAGGACTGGCGCAACAACGGAAGCTCCGGCTTCTTTGGCATAGGCGGCAGCGGATCCAGCTCCGGGCGCAATTACTCGGGCATGAGCCAGGGCGCCACAGACCAGCTTTCTGCGGGCTTTGCATCCATCCAGTTCGCTGCCGCCTCCATGGCCGTGTCACTGGGCCTCAATGCGCAGAAGGTGATCGACTTCACCAAAGACATTACCGTGGCCCTTTCTGGGGACGCGGAGGCCAACAAAAAGGTTATCACCGACCTGATGAGCAGCATTGCAGACGATGTGGCCAACACCGTGGCGCCCAGCATTGCCAGCTTTGCCAAGGATGGCGAAACAGCAAGCGCCACGCTGGCCCGGCTGTCCACCAGCATCATCAGCGCCAACTCTTGGTTGTCCATGCTCCGGCAGCGCCTGTTTCAGGTTTCTTTGGCCGGTGGCGATGCGGCCAGCCGTCTGGCTGATGCCTTTGGTGGCCTGGACCAGCTCGCAGCCAGCAGCAAGGCGTTTTACGACACGTACTACACCAATGCCGAAAAAGTCTCTGCCAGCCAAGAGGCCATGACCAATGCGCTGAAAGACTACGGCATTGCCCTACCCACCAGCAAAGCCGCCTTGCGCGACCTGGTTGACGCCATGGACCTGAACACCCAAAGCGGGCGCGAGGCCTATGCGACCCTGCTCAAACTGGCGCCGCAGTTTGCAGAGACTGCCGCGCTCATGGACCAGATGGCCACCGACGCCGCCACTGCACTGGTGAAGGCCTTCACGGCCAACGGCGAGCTGGTGCCTGCGCTGGATGCCGCAGCTCTCGCCATGACCGGCATACAGGATGGCGTCACCACTTTTGTGGACGGCATCAGCCAGGTGCACACCGTCATGCTGGATACCAGCTCACCGGTGGTCAGCTTCAATGGCTACATCGAGAGCCTGTCAACCGGCCTCACGGACGCACAAGTGTCGGCCCTGTCGCTCCAAGATCAGGTCGCCTCGCTGGGTACCGCATCCAGCAAAGCGGTGATCGACTTTGAGGGTCTGACTGGAGTCCTTGCCAATCTGGACACCACCACCTTTGTGGCCGTGGTAACCACCGTGTTCGACAAGCTGGCCGCACGCATCAGCAGCACTATCGACGCAATCACCGCTGAGCGCGTGGCCGTGCGCGAGGCTGCACTGCAGATCGTAAACCCTACGGTCATGAGCAAGCAAAGCATCCAAGCAGGCATTGGTGGCATCAACACCGCCTTGCCAAGCAATGGTGGCCTGATCGCCGCAAATGCCGCGCTGGGCCTTGCCAACAACGCACAAACCTCTGCGCTTGACCGCGTGACCAATGCCAATACGTCGCTGGTCAATTCGCAAGATGCGCTCAACACATCAAAAAACACGATGGCCAATGATGTGGCCTATTACAAAGACAAGGTGGCCGAGTTGCACAACCTTGCCAACTCCAACGGGTATTCGGCAACCAGCGCGCAGATCAGCGGTGGCGCGGTTGATATGAGCAACACCGCTGGCCGATACAACGCGGCCACGAACCGATTTGCAGATTTTGGCTACGTGAGCTGGGTTAACCAGGGTGGCCTCAATGGAATCAATGCCACCACGGCACAGCGGATGCCCTACTACGACATCATCAATGGCGCGAACCCGAAAATAGCCGCTGACGAAGCCGCCATAGCTGCAGCATCTGCAGCCATCTCCCAGGCCACGGCAAGCGTCAACGCAGCCAATGCCGCTGCCACTGTGACAACCGCAGCACAGGCCACGGCAGCGCAAGCAGCCAAGAAAGCCTTGCTCGACTATCAGAGCGCACTGCAAAACTTTGCCATTGACTCAGGCAAGTCCGTCACACGTCTGTCCAAGCTGCGCGAAGAAACGGTCAAGTATTACGACGCGCAAAAGGCACTCTCCGACCTCATGGGAACCAGTGCCGCAACGTTGCGCACATCGGTAGCCAACTACCGTTATTCGCAGCTAACTCCCGAGGCGCAAACGGCAAGCCTGCAGGCGCAGTTTTCTTCTGCCTACACCATGGCCCTGTCCAGCCAGGCAGACGGCTCCACGCTGGCAAGTTATGCCGACAAGCTGAACAACACGCTGAGCCCGCTGATTGACAAGCTGAACGAAACCGGCCAATCCAGCCTCGTCACCAACTATTTGGCCCAGGCCGAAGCCGTGGCCAAGCTGCTGGAGGACAACGCGCCAAAGAACTACCAGGCTGACAGCCTCGCCATGCTGGGTGATATTGATGCCACGCTGGCCGCGCTGGATGCCTCTGCACAGTCGGCAGAGAAGATCATTGCCGACGCCATCACCGCAGGCTCTGACCGCACCGCCGCGGGCCTGCATGCGGTGATCGCTGCCATCACCGGCCAATCGGTACCGGCCTTTGCCACGGGCGCCGCATTCTCTCGCGGGGGATCGGTCGTCAAGCGCCCGTCCCTGTTCAACATGGGGCAGATGGCAGAAGCCGGTCCCGAAGCAATCATGCCGCTGGCCAATATCAACGGCAGCTTGGGCGTGCGTGTGTCGGGCAGCAGTGATGCCATGGTGCAGGAGCTGCGCGCCCTGCGCCAGGAGGTGGTTAACCTGCGGGCCGAATCACAGGCCACAGCCATTGCCACAGGCAAGACGGCCAAGCTGCTCGATGGGGTGGTACGTGGCGGCGACTCCATCAACACGGTGGCGGCAGTATGAAAGTAACAAAACCCACCGCAATCACATCGGCCATGCTGGTCAGCAGCACGGCCACGGAGGCGTACAGCGCCTGGAATAGTGCCACAGCCTACGCGCTTGATGCGCGGGTGATTCGTACCACCACCAACCGCATCTACCAGTGCATCCAAGGCCCCAGCACCAACAACACGCCGGAAACCAGCCCGCTGTACTGGACGGACATTGGCCCCACCAACCAATGGGCCATGTTTGACAGCGAAATAAGCACGCAGACCGCCGCCGCGTCTACCCTGACGGTAGTCATCAAGCCGGGCCTGTGCAACAGCTTGGCCCTGTTCGGGCTGGAGGGCACCACGCTCACCGTCACCGTGCGCGATGCACTGGCGGGCGCCATTGTTTACTCATTCACCAAGTCGCTGGATGGCACCATTCTGGCCGACTGGTACCAATACTTTTTTGAGCCGTATGTGCAGCTCTCCGAAGTGGTGCTGACCGACTTGCCGCCCTATGGAGACGCCCACATCACCATCACCATCACCAGCGGCAGCACAGCCAAGTGCGGCATTTTGGTGGCGGGCACGGTGTATTACCTCGGGCAATCCCTGTCATCGCCCAATGCCGGAATCATTGACTACAGCCGCAAGGACACATCGGCGCTGGGCGTCACCACCTTTGTTCGCCGGTCGTTCAGCAAACGCCTGTCCACCAGCATGTACCTGAGCAATCAGCAGCTCAACAAGGTACGCAGCATCTTGTCGGACTTACGGGCCACGCCCTGCGTCTGGATTGCCACGGAAAGACCGGGCTACGAAATGCTGACCCTGTACGGCTTCTATCGGGATTTCTCCATCGCCGTGGAGTACGCGGACGGCTCGCTTTGCAACCTTGAAATTGAAGGCCTCACATGACCATACCCACACAACCATCCATCACCAGCCCGCCCACGCCGCCATCGCGTGCGGATTCGGTCACGTTCGCCACACGGGGCGATGCGTTTCTAGGCTGGTTTCCCACCGCCTGGACAGACCTCACCGCCGCCATGGCGTGGATGATTGCACGCACCCAGGAGGTTTTCGACTGGTCCAGTGCCGCCCAGTCAGATCGCATCTTGGCGCAGACTGCCGCCGCCGCTGTGGCTGCTGCAAACCCTGCCGCCAATGCTGCAGCCGCCGCCGCATCCGCCGCCGCGGCAGCGGGCTATGCCAGCACCGCTTTGGCTACCAATCCCGATAGCCCGGTGCGCTTCAACCCGCGCCGGATCGCCGCTGACCTCACTGTACCCAGCACCTACAACGCCGCAAGCACCGGCCCCATTCAAGTCTCGGACGGCGTGACCGTCACCATTTCCGATAACGCCACCTGGAGCATCACCTAATGTCTACCCTATCCGTTCGCACAGTCACCACCCCTGACGGCCAGCCCGTTGCATTCCCCAATGGCATTCGCGTAGGCACCGCCACCGGCGCCGGGTCTATCAACCATATCGGCGTGGCCGGTCAGCAGGGTTTTGGCGTGGGCATTGCCCCGCAACTCCCCACTGGCTTCGCCAAGCTGTACGGCACCGAAGACCCTGCCAGCGACAACTATGGCAACTACCAGTACACCGATGGCTCGGTCATGGTCTACGTCCCGGCCTTCTTTTACAAGTACGGCACGGGCGCCAATGGCTTGGCCCTGAATGTGGTGGATGTGAAGGCATTCAGCGCCTATGCCGATGTGGCCACAGCCAATGCTGCAGGCTATGCGCTGCACCGCGCCTTCTACAACGGCGGCTCCATTCGACCCGGCTTCTTTTACGACAAATACAAGTGCTCACTGAATGGCACCGTGGCCAGCTCGCTCAAAAACGGCAATGCACTGACCAGCGCCGTGCGCGGCAGCTTGACCACCGCCGTATTTGCAAGCTGCACCGGCAACGGCCAAACGCCCGCCAATGCGTTCTATGGCTCCATCGCCGCAGCCAAGAGCCGGGGCAATTCATTCTTCCCGCACACCCAGTTCATGCGCAGCGCTCTGGCCTTGCTGAGCCTTGCGCATGGCAGCGCCTCCAGTACCACCACCTACTGCGCGTGGTACAGCGCCGGGTCTACCAACTTCCCCAAAGGCAACAACAACAATGCGCTGGGCGACGCCAATGACGGCAGCATCGCCTATGTGGCGGACGGCAACGGCACATACCCCGGCTGCGGCAAGACCGGCAGCGCCAATTTTTTCAGCAAGACCACGCACAACGGCCAAAACTGCGGCGTGGCCGATGTGAATGGCTTGGTGTGGGACATTGAGCCCTACGGCCTGACCAGCAACGGCACCAACTACTATTTGCTCAACACCGCCGTGGATGTGACCACCATCACAGCCGGTAACACGCTGGCCACCGATGCATGGGGCGCCACGGGCCTTGCGGCCATGTACACCGACATTGGCACCACCAATGCCAGCCTGACTGCCAGCAACTCCAACAAGACGTTTGGCTCGGCTGCGCAGGTTCTGTCCGAGGCAACCAGCGGCACCGCGTGGGGCATGACCGGAGCAGGCGTACCACTAGCCTCCGGTGTGGGTGGCTCCAACCAGTTCGGCAATGACTACATGTATGACGCACGGCCAAACGAGCTGTGTGTCGACGCTGGTGGGTTTTGTAACGGCTCGTCGGTCGCGGGCGTCTGGGCTCGG
>ERZ1034365.1512-NODE-1512-length-11664-cov-2.783464_pt1 | contig 11664 bp, 14 predicted proteins | sample MGYA00520615_ERZ1034365 | MGnify/ENA primary metagenome ERZ1034365 (study PRJEB33736, sample SAMEA104284505) | Azolla filiculoides | biome: Urban; feature: Water surface; material: Ditch water | place: Netherlands | collected 2015-10-28 | depth 0-0.1 m ... | reverse complement strand
TTGACGTAGCAAATATTGTACTTTTGCGTAAATCTGTTCCAAAGTGCCGCCATTACCTTCAATAATGATTTTGAAATCACGAGATACACCAGCGATGGTGCGAGTGACAGCAGTGGTATTATATGCAACGGTGATACCAGAATATGGTGCACCCGACATAGCAGCGTCAGCGGTTGTAGCATTAGCACCAAGCAAAGTGGTTAGTTTCAAGTCGTCTTCATTTGAAACTAGGAAGTTTTGCTTGAACGCGCCAGTGCCAGTAGAACCAGTATCGGCTAGTTTAGATGCTTTGAATTTTTTACCATACTCACGAACGAATGCTTGAGCATATGTGGTTTTATTTAAACCGACGTTATCTTTAACTTTGACACCTACGTTAAACTGGTCGGTGAATGGGAAATCGATAGGTGCATCAGAAGTACCAAGGTGATAGTATGGCTGAACCGTAGTTGCGGGGGTAATTGTACCTAGTCCGACGAAACTACAATACTGAGCAACTTCTACACCAGCATCATTGAATTCTGACCATCCACCGTCGCGGAGTGCATCACGAGTGCTCTGATCAGCGAAAGCCCAACCAGAGAATGTTGCACCGTCTGTACCAATCTGGAACTGACCAGAAAGGGCGTCAATTGCGTATGCTGGGAACTCTGAGTCTTGGTACGTAGGAGTAGCCCATAGATCCACTAGCTTAGAGTATAGAGCCTGCCAAGTAACACCGTCTTTAAAGACGAGTCCGCCGGCTGCTAGGAATTGTATTGTTTTTGCTGGTTCATTGATGATAAGATTAGTATCGATAACCAGATCGGTTTTACTAGTAATTTTTGCCATTTATATTTCCTATATATAGTTGCGGTCAGCTACTAAGGTGACCGGCAGAGTAGCATTAGTACTTCCTAATGCTAGGTTTCGGTAGTAAAAAGGTACATAGCCAGGTTTAATTATACCAATATCGACGGTTTGGGGTGTTTCATAGGTAAACCCGTACGACGTAGAAGCTAAAGAGTCTTTTTGTTCTATAATAGTGGAGGTGCCAGCGGATAGTACAACTATATCACAACCCAAAGGTAGCCCGGTTAACGTCAATGTAACTGTATTCAGTGGGTACAGCTTCGTACTTTGATCCACACTCGTCGTGGTCATCGCCACACGCATGTTGGTAATAGCGTTATTCACTGCGGCAATCGCACAAGTCGCACGAAGACGAAGCCTGAAGCCAGTTGTTGAGTCGAAGGTATGGGTAATCAAGTTTGCAGTATTCAGTAGCAGCCAGTAGCCGGGGTAGCCAGATCCGGTATCAACTTGGAACTCAATATTGTGGTTTCCCCAACTTGTAACCAAGGTTACATTTGTCCCAGTGACTGTCGGTGTGACGGCGGCGAATGCAGTATACCCAATCGCAAAGAACGGCATCTCCCACGTTACTTGGTCGCCAATCTTGGTCAGCAGTACCATGCCAGATGAAGTGAACTGTGGCGTGCCGCCAGACACCCAGCACTGCGAGGCACTAGCAGATGTTGGCTCGTTGCAGAGAACTTCAGTGAAGCCAGTCGTAGTGGATGTGAACCGAGTAAGCCAGTGCGAGCCATAGACAGACACCTGTCCGGATGCCACAGCAGTCAATCCACAATTCTTGACGACACCGTTCAAGCCAGCGAATGCCACTATGTCGGTGTAGTCGCCATTGACGTTCTCAACAAGGATATTCGTATCGCTATTGACGAAAGCGTATGGGCCAGTACGCGTATTGGAGACATAGCACCGCTTGAGCTTTACACCGTCATTGTTACCCGCACAATTCAGGATCACGCCAGTGACCGTAGAGGTAAGCACCAGAGGATCAGCATAAGTGCCAATCTCCTTGACCACCGTGTTGTAGCAGGCATTCAGAGAAACCAGACCGTTATACGGGCCAATGGCCGGTATCGGTAGCGTGAAACCAGAGATGGTATTGTTTGAGCCACCAGTCGCGAGGTCGAATATGTACATCGCATTAGTGGAGGTGGTCGTTGTGGTGAGCGTGTGATCGTAGTACGTGGTATTCGTGAAGGTGCAGCTTTGTGGGCCGATGAGATACGCACGACCACCGACCAGGGTATTGCCATCAAAGGTGCAGCCCACCATCTGCGTCGAGACAATTGTACCTGTTGTGGCGTTGACTCTGAGCGTCCCTGACCGAAAGACGTTATTTGTTATCGTCACATTCGTCAGGTAGTTGATCGTCGCTACATAGTTGCCAGAAGCAGCAAGCCCAAAGCGAGCAAAGATGTTATTGGTAACTAAGCCACCAGCAAAACAGGAGGTTGCACTCAGGGCGTAGTTACTTTGCGCCTGAGTTACCCCGACAATGCAATCTGATACATCAAGCGGAGAAGCAATCTCGGACATCACCATCGAGTCGCTGATCGCGCATGACTTCAACTTGACGTAGAAGGCTTGCAGGAAGTTGGCGTACCACTGGCAGACAACCCCGCGCAGATCAATATAACCAGCGCCTGTCGTTATGAACTCTTGACGGGTTGAAATCGTCGCATTGGGAAGAACTCGTGGGCCAGAGCCAGTCGTTGCATTCCGCGTGCAGTTTGTCCAGATGATTGCTGGAATGCGAACCTTGCAACCCGTTGGCGGGAGGTAGAACACGCCATTCGTGCCGTCATTACCAATCCGAATACCGCCTGTGGTTTGGGTGATGACCTTCATCGAAGCGTCTGTACGAGCCGCTGCTTGTGCGACTACCGAGCCAATGCCAACGTATTTCTCATAGACGCCAGAGCCAGCGGAGGTTTCAATCCAGACTCCCGGCCATACGCCAGCAATGGTAGCGGTAGTTGGGCAGGGAATGATCTGACCACGCGCACCATTTGTTGTGCCGAGTTCAAACCACGCTTCAGTCGATGTAACCTTACCGATACGGCTAACCGTGATTGTGCCGGTATCTGCACCACGGCATTCTATCCAGCCCTGAACATCGGCACCTGAGCAAGTAGCAGCAATGCCCGTGAGAGCGCCAGCGGCGAAACTACCACCTGTAACGCCACCAATCTTGATGAAGCCAGTAGCGCCGATAGCAGCGCCCGGAACGATGCACTCTGACTGCCAGTTAGTCCAGCAACCAAGGAACACGCCAGCCACGCCACCTTGCGAGATAGCAGCACCAAAAGCTGGAGAGTTGCCAGAGCCACCCGTGTAAGCAACTACACGAACATAGGTGGGGTCGAAGTGGAGTGTTCCACCCTGCCCCGTGAATGTGACCGTATCGACAGAGCCAAACGCTACCGAGTGCCCGGCACAGGCATTCGTGTCGGTGCGAACCACAAGACGGGAACCTGCGGAAATCGCATATGTATCCAGAGTTGCATTGACTGATCCTCCAGTCTTGGCATCCCAGTATTCGTCTCCACCTGTATTAATTGTAAATGCTGTCATCTAATATTTCCTCTACTACGTCCATTACATACTCTATTATAGGAGTTATTACTAATAGACCATTTTCAATAGATATATTAGCACCTTTAAATATATTGTATGCTTCCACATCACTTATATCAAAACTATTTATATAGTCTACGGGAGTATTTTCTATAGATGTGGCAAAGGAACCGTCTAATAACTGATAAGTTTTATACTCCATCACCCCTCCTCATTAGTAGGTAGCCAAGAATTTGTTGGTCTATTATCTACTAAATCTACTATAAATGGGACCTCTTCTATGTTCTGTATAGACTTTACAAAAGCAAAAGTAGGTTGCCACACTACACTAGTGGTCATAGTACACTTTGTACCTACAGCTATAGTATAAGGTAACATTACACTTCTATGTGTAATATAGTCTCCTACTATAAACTTTCTAGTGGAATCCGGTAGATCATATGATCTACCGTTCTCACACTTTACAGAGCGCAGTACTGTACCTATGAAGTCTTCTGATACACTGAAATTTCTTCTATACTCTAGTACTATTAGCTCTCTTCCATACCATGCGCTTGCCTCTGTGCTACCTACTGACATAGGTAAGGAGGTGCTACCTAAATTAGCGTTTAATAACACTAGTATAAATAGAACTATACCAGTTATAGTTATGGATAGTACACTAGGACGTATAAGATCGAGTAGTTTCATTTTCGCATCTCTGTCTTTAAGTACTCCCATACAGCTAGCCCTAATGCTAGTAAAAATGCCCATACTATGCCACCAAATACTTTCTTTTTTATGTCTAGAATAATCTCACTCCATGACTTTGCGGACTTACGTTTTTCATCGTGATATACAAAGTGATCCTTAAAGTCTCTTTCTGGGAATGCATGCATTATTGCATGTATATGAGAAGATTCTTCCGCTCTATGTGTATCGAAATCTTCTCGTAACTTATGTAGCTCAGACCTAGACTCTATTAGAGACATGTGGGTAGCATCTACTTTAGCACTCAAAGATTCAATTTTATGTAGTAGCTGTAGTAGCAGAGCAGAGTCGCTTGAGTTGTTCCATCTGTCTTGGCTCTCCCAAGTGGATTTATCAGTTGTTGTCATTAAATAATTTCTCTCTTGTAATAAAAAACGGAAGAGTCTAATTAGCAGACTCTTCCGTTAGTTAGTAGAGTACACTACTTAAATTTATGCCTCTATTAAAATATTCTTTTTAAAATACTTTAATAGGGGCATATGCCCCTATTTTTAGGTTAAGACCATTTGTTACATGCAACAGCAGCGCCGTTAGCAGTAGTAACTTGCAAGAATCCCATACGCTCTGTAGCGACTAGGATCTTTTGTTGGGTCTCTACGAAGTAGTCAGATTCAACCATAAGACTCTTATAACGACCTAATAGGAAGTTAGAAGCATTCAAGCAGATGGCATTATATGTACCAATAGCTTTAGTTGGTAGTTCACCAGTAACGATAACTGGAGTTCCGCCTACGAAACCAATAGTTCCATTGAATAGAGTAGCGTTAGGGCCAGCTTTATCCATAGTTAGGAAGTTTGCATCGTCAAGTAGATCGTAATAGGCTTCAGTAGAAACGATATATACTAGATCGGAAGGAGTTAGACCCCATACACCTAAGTTACGACGAAGCGCAGTTAGAGTAGCGGCAGTTACCTTAGCAGTAGTAGTAGTAGTAGTATCTAGAGCAGTTGCATACTTAGTGATACCCTTGATAGGATCAGTACCAGTACCAACACCAACTAGAAGAGCTTTGTCTTCAGCTTTGGCCATACGACGTACCATAGCGTTACGAACGATAGGTAGTAGAGGAATGATGCTGTCATCTTCTTCTTCAACGCCTAAGAATTCTTTAGTAGCTAGCTTGTATGCAGAGATGGTTAATTCACCTAGCGTATGAGTAGCAGCAGTACCAGAAGAAGCAGTCGTCATGTAAGAACCAGCAGTAACCCAAGTAGCGTAACCAGCTTCTGGGTTTAAAGGCATCTTAATAACTGGAGCATTCATCGAAAGCGTAGTGAATAGAGGAGCGATAACTAGCTTACGGCGAATATCTTCTTGCATATTGGTAGAAACAACGTTTTCCCAATCAGCAGAAGCTACGTGAGCACCGTATTTTTCAACGATATTACCGAATAGTTTCGTATCCTTAATATTCTTACCAGTAATTTTTGCAAGAAGGAAAGCAGCTTCTTTTTCACCAATAGAAATCTTATCAGCTAGAGCCTTTTCGTCAAATTGCATTTTGCTCTTTTGAAGAGCTTCTAATTCTGCAGCTTTTTCATTTAGCTCGCCACGTAGGTCAGCAATAGCTTTAAGACCTTTTTCTTCGTTAGCAGCAAAACGTGCTTCTACATCAGCAAGTAGCTTTTCAGCACCAGACTGACCTAGTTCTACTGACTTAGTCAGAGTTACGGCAGCTTGTTCAGCAACTGTTTTAGCAGCAGCTTCAGCAGCAGATTTAACTAGTTGTTCTAATTGTTCTTTATCCATGTTTAATTGTGTTTTCTCATCAATTTCGGAAGGGTTTTCTAACTGTTCAGTTGAAGTACCTTCTTCTTTGATAAATGATTTTTTAAACTCGGCTAGTTCTTCATCGCTGAAGGCTTTTGCCAGAGAGAAGGTTGAGTCTTGGTTGCAAGGCACTGATACCACGCTAATTTCAAGTAGCTCAAGATCTTTAATTACAAATATATCCGATTTAGGGTCCCACTCTGCGTCTTTAACTATAAAGCCTACAGAGAAAGCTTTCAGTATACCATCTTTAATTAGATCATATACGTCACCGGCCGCTTTGCTAATAGTAGCAACAACTTTTAACCCTCTAGAGTCAACGGTTGTTTCATCACACATACCAATAGGACGAGAATGATCATGAAATGCTAGGATAATAGGGTTTTTCTTATAGTTAGTAAGAGCTTCACCTTTCCAAGCACTATCTGGGATTACGTCATTAGTACGGTCTTTAGTAGTAGTATTTGCATACCCTACTATTTTTAAAGGTTGGTCATCCTCAGGAGTACCGTCCTCTGATTTTTCTACTGCAAAGTCGGAGAATAATGTTATCTTTTTATTGATTATTGCCATTCGGTTTATTATCTCCGGCAGGTCTGCCGCCCTGTGAGGGGTCTGCAGCGCTACCTGCTATATTAGCGGGAATACGAAGATCGTCGTGCCCTACGATTGATTCGTATCGCAACTCTTGTCTAGCTTCGTTAGGGGTAATAACGCCACCATTGACTAAAGTTGTGAAGTACGCCGCTGCTTCCTTCATATCTGGCTGTAACGCCGAAACCTTTGCTGTTTCTTCTTCAAGATTGTACCCGAAGAATCTTTCAAAGGCTGAAGTAACTTGTCTTACTTTGGGTAATACAGTTTCAAGATAAAATAGACGTAGATTGGGAGAAATGTTTGCATTGTTCCCACCTTTAAGTAGGATTGAGGGAACCCCCAAGGCCATGAGTAGGTCGTCATCTTTATTATCAATTGACTGTTCAAAGTCAAGCTCTTTAAAATTAACGTCAGATAGTTTAGCAACATCTAAACCACCGTCTAGAACCATAGGGCGCTTACCACCACGTTGTGGGTTGTATTCGCGTAACCATGATTCAATTAATCTTTGTTTAATTTTTTCACCCAGTACATTTGGCGATTTAAGTACTAAACCTGGAACAGCTCCGTTATTGAAGAAGTTATCCTGAAACTTTAGCATCTTCTTGCGAGTCTCTAAAGTAGCGGTTGTACTATGTAGCGGAGAGGTACCACGGTAGATAGATTCACTAGAGTTATCTGCTACGTGAATAATTTCTTCCGGTAGGAACTCTATATCACCCATATATTTATACTTTTTAACAAAAGTTTTCTTATCGGGGAAGATCTCCATATGTACTGCTGGGAGTACGTAAAGGTAAGCACCATCATAGTATATGAAAGCGTTTCCTTCTAGCACTAAGTCAGTATATAACTGACGTCTGAATTTATTGGTGTCCTGATAAAGATTCGGCTGGAAGTTAAGTAAGTTATGAAGCTTAGTCTTTCTAATGCCGTTAATTACGGGGGTTACCCCGTTAATTTTCTCAGTTACGGTGAAGTCAAAACTAGCTGCACCATTGACTAGCATATCGATGCCTCGTCTTAGTACTTCTACATCGTCGTAAGCTGAGGTAATCTTTACATATCCAGGAACTGATGTTTTTGAAGTTCCTTCTGCACGCTCTATAATTGCTTGCGCGGGATTGAACTTCTCGATTAGGCTGCTAGCCCATTCTTTAAGACCCATTTTTCCCTTTGTTTCTGTACCCAAACCATCTGCTTCTTAGCGGTTGCTAATGGGGGCTTAGAGCCATAGACTTTATGAAGTTTCAAATCGTGACAACTAAAGCAGAGTGTAACAACCTCGTCATATATTTGTACTTTATGTTCCTCAATAAAGGCGTCTCTAATTGCCATTATATCACTAGCAGTTTTAGGGGTATACTTGTTCTTTTTTAGCCACGCCTCTAACATTAGAGTCATGGAGCTATAGTGATGCAAATCAAGAGGTTTACCATTACCATCAGAATCGCAAATTTCGCATAACGGTTTTTTAACGTATGCGTGCTTTGCGCGGTCGCGACAGTACTTAACTAAATCCCTACGTAATTCGTTGTTTTCCATAATTAAATAAAAACCCATACCAAGTGCGTTGGTATGGGTTTCTTTTGCACTTTTTTCAGTTTATGAGCCTATTATACACCCAGTAACAAAAAATGTCAAGAAAAATTTTAACTATCTTATACGCTAGTTATAGACGTAGTATAGCTATATAAAGCATACCTTAAAGCGTCGGCCATGTGACTCCATTCAGAGTGCTCTGGACGTTCTTTCAGAAGGGTATCGCGAGGATCCCACCTGTACTGGTCTAGGGCTGCTAGAAGGTGTGTACAACTTTCATCAACTATCAACCTATCATTTTCGATTAAGGCCTGACAATAAGCAATACCGTCTAAGACTGATTTGTTAGCATTGATTGTAGAAATATCATGGTTGCTAGCCCAGTCGAACCTAGTCTGCTGCGCAGCTGAGTCAATAAAAATAAATTGTATATTATATCGGTCTTCGAGTGCTTTAACCGCTTCTGCGTGCTGATCCGTTGTTTTTTCTGACGCCAAGTATTCCGCGATGGCATAAAATTTCTCCTCTTCGTAATTGTAGGACAATACTATACCAGCGGTAGCATCCTTGAAACCAATGTCCAGACCCATAATCACGTCGTCACGCCTAAAGTCGTAATCGGACAGATTGTACAGGCATCTATCAGTATTGAACCTAAATATCTGACCCTCAAAGCTGTTAAAGCTAGCTTCGTACTCTTGCTTAAAGTGAGCTGAAGACATAGATTTCTTAGCTTCTTCAATGTCAGCATCGTCGTTTCTAGGGTTCTCGCGGTAATCTGAGTGTACAGAAACCCACTTAGGGTATTCATCACTAAAGCCACGCTGGAAGAATTTACTAAACCAGTTATTCTTACCGCGGGGTGTAGAAATAAAGATAGCTTTAGCAGATGGTTTATCTAAAGTAGGGCGCAATGATACATTAAACGCTTCCTCCGCATCTGCCCCTAAAGCAGCCTCATCAAAGATAATCAGAACATACGAACGTCCTACGCACGAGTCTACAGTCGACAATGACCCCATTCTAATAGTAGATCCATTAGATAGCTCAATTATACGATCTTTAGCATTATCTTTCTCAACCTCTAAATCAAAGGACTTAATTAGCTTTCGTTGTATTTCAAAAGATATACTACTAAGGTTATAATTAGGTGACATAATCAATATGTTACAGCCTGGTACAAGTGCAACAAGCTGTCCTACAATATTCGAGATATACGTTTTACCAAGTCGACGGGCTAGTGCAGCGCAAACAAATCTATACTTAGGGTTATTAATAGCATTGATAAGTGCAAGTTGGGGGCCATTAACTTGTTGCCACGCAGTACTTTTAATATACGTACTAGGATCTATAGCCGGTAACAGTTTTAAGTATGTTTCTACAGGTAACTTTATAAACCTTTTATCTATAGGAAATTCTGTTAATTCTGTACTGCTAATATCGTCTCTAGAAATAGTAAGCATTATACATCCAATATTTCTGATGACGTCGAACTACCTTTAATCAATTGTTCGATCAAGCTAGAATATTTACTTCCACCCATGTTATCATTGATCTGGATATTAGTTTGTTGTTTTAGCGTACTAGCAGTTCTAATCTTTTCTAGTTGAATCTCAGCATTTAACTGCTCCATCGAGATCTTATGTGATAAAGCTAAAATCTCTGTAATATCTCTATTACTTCCAATATCATTCTCATCTAGCTCTTGTAGTTTCTTCTTTAATATAGTATCCATTAATTCACGCACTTGGAACCTATTGTTGAAGCCAGTGCTAAAAAATACTGAGTTGACATAAGAACGTACCTCTCGTCTCTCTAAAACTTGTGAGACGATCTCTGGCGGAATGTCTAAGGATTCTGCTACTTTGTTAATGTCGGGGGTTTGTAAATACGCATTTGCGATCTGGAGGCCTTCGGGACTAATAGCTAGCGATTCCGCGGGTGTGGTTACTGGAAGGTTTGTGGACATGGTTTTCCTAGTTATTTTTATACTTTTCCAATTATATCACTTTGGGCACTGAGGGTCAAGGTTCAAATTTTTTATGTTTTTGCGATGTGGGCGGTTTTTGCGGTTGGGGTAATTTTTGTGGTTTGCTCACCTAGGGTCAGATATTACGGCTTGCTATGTCCTAGGGTCAGATATTACAGCTTGCTATGGCTCGCTACATCTCGCTACAGCTAGGGTCAGGCGCTACAGCTCGCTACAGCTCGCTACAGCTCGCTACAGCTAGGGTCAGGCGCTACACTGAAATTGGCACCCAATCCTTAGCAGGTTTACCCAAAAATAGTTTCTGTGAGTGGGTCCAGCTGCTATAGAAATGATAGCAGTCTGATAACCGCCCGTGCTTACTCATATTATAGCACACCAGCATCCCCCGCGTCAACCCCCTGGGCGATTGTATTTTACTATCAGACCGATAGAAATTTACAATTGGCAAGGCTGGTGAATTGATGTAGAATAACATCATTGGAAAACGAAACGAGGAAAGCAAAATGTCAATCACACGTGTAAATCATTTCGGGTTTGTGAACTTTGCTGTAATCGACAACAGTTCGGGTCAGGAACTTGTAAGGTTCGACTCGTATAATGATGCTGTTGAGTTTATTATGTTTTGTGATGGTATTGTATTTGAGGATGTCGCATAATGGAATATATTACTGTGCCTTTATCCATTATTTTAGGTTCATTACCTATTATAATTATTATGTATATTCAAAAAATTAATGGGGATTGGTTATGAAATTAGTAGGATATTTTGTGGTAGGTGAGGGTAATTTTGGTGTATATGAATACGGTAGACAATTTGTTAGTTGCAACGATGACCCTTACTGGACTACTAGGGGATATACCTTTGTTGCGATATACGTAAGGGATTAATATGAAAACTGTACCTAATGAGATATATTATATTATCTCTAAAGATTTTAATGGTTCAATTAACTTTATATACAATCGTGGCAATAATGTATATGAAGTTAATTGTGGTATTAATAACTGTACTGCGTACTATACTATTGTTGAAGGAAAGATAACTAATACAACCTTTGATTGATTAATAAGCTATGATAATACGCTTTACTATTATCCGTTCTACATGGGTACGTTAACCCATAATCATTGTGCTATTTATTAAGGATATTATATGGCTACCGAAAAGACTGTGAACTATACTGTTGAACAAACCCAATCTATGATTGCTGCATATACTACTAACCCGACTAGGGATACTGTTGAATCTTTGGCTCTTACTCTTGGTAAATCAGTTAAATCTATTGTTGCCAAACTGTCTCGGGAAAAGGTTTATATTAAACCCGAATATAAAACCAAGACTGGTGCTACTGTAGTAAAGAAAGATTCTCTTATTGATAAACTTTCTGAGTTGGTAGAGTTTACCGAAAATGAGGCTTCTAGTTTTGACCACGTCAATAAAACAGCTTTGGTCAAATTGCTGGCTGCGTTGAGTTAGTATAGGATAACCCTTCGGGGTTATCTGATAAGATAATAGGTTTTCTAGTTAGATATAATTAGCTACCTTCGGACGCGATAAACGGCCCCTATTATCTTTTCAGATAAT
>ERZ1034365.1510-NODE-1510-length-11700-cov-4.029338_pt1 | contig 11700 bp, 7 predicted proteins | sample MGYA00520615_ERZ1034365 | MGnify/ENA primary metagenome ERZ1034365 (study PRJEB33736, sample SAMEA104284505) | Azolla filiculoides | biome: Urban; feature: Water surface; material: Ditch water | place: Netherlands | collected 2015-10-28 | depth 0-0.1 m ... | reverse complement strand
CCGTAGCCCATCACGAACATCAGCAGCAGCGAACCCAGCAGCGCCAGCGCGCCGCGCACCGGGTCGCGCTGCAGCTCCAGCGCCTCGCGCCAGATGTAGGTGCCCACGCGCACCAGGCTGCGCTGCAAACGCAGCGCCAGCAGCAGGCGCTGCGGGGTTTCCGTCGATGCCGCCGTCACAGGCTGCGCGACGGGCGGCTGCACCACCGGCGCCTCGCCGCCACCGGCCTCCACCAGCGCGCGGATGAAGGCGTCTTCCAGCGAGGCCGCACCGCGCCGGGCCACCAGCGCGGCCGGGGCGTCGCTGTCGAGCACGCGCCCGGCGTGCATCAGCGAGATGCGGTCGCAGCGCTCGGCCTCGTTCATGAAGTGGGTGGAGATGAAGATCGTGACCTTGTCGCGCCGCGACAGCTCGATCATCAGCCGCCAGAAGCCATCGCGCGCGATCGGGTCCACCCCGGAGGTGGGCTCGTCCAGGATCAGCAGCTCGGGCTTGTGCACCACCGCCACGGCCAGCGACAGCCGCTGGCGGATGCCCAGCGGCAGCTTTTCGGGCAGCGTGTCCACCACGTCCTGCAGGCCGAAGCGTTCGACCATTTCCTGCACCCGGGCGTCCATCTGGGCCTCGGGTACGTGGAACAGGCGCGCGTGCAGCACCAGGTTCTGCCGCACCGTGAGTTCGCTGTAGAGCGAGAACGCCTGTGACATGTAGCCCACGCGCCGGCGCGTGACCCTGTCCCGCGGGTCCACCGCCTGGCCAAACAGCAACGCCTGGCCGCTGGTGGCTGGCAGCAGACCGGTCAGCATCTTCATGGTGGTGGACTTGCCACAGCCGTTGGAGCCCAGAAAGCCGAAGATCTCGCCGCGCCGGATGCGCAGGTCCACCTGGTCCACGGCCACGAAGTCGTCAAAGCGCATGGTCAGCCCTTGGGCCTCGATGGCGATGTCGTCCTGGGCGCCTGCCGCCAGCGGCGGGATCTCCACCGCCCGGTGCTCGCGCCGCCGGGACTCGGGCAATAGCGCGATGAAGGCGGCTTCCAGCGAGGACGTGGCGGTGCGCGCCAGCAGTTGCGCCGGCGCCCCGGTGGCCAGCACACGGCCGTCGTCCATGGCCACGAGCCAGTCAAAGCGCTGCGCTTCGTCCATGTAGGCCGTGGCCACGACCACGCTCATGCCGGGCCGCTGGCTGCGGATGCCCGCAATCAGCTCCCAGAACTGGGCGCGCGCCAGCGGGTCCACGCCGGTGGTGGGTTCGTCCAGGATCAGCAGGTCGGGGTCGTGGATCAGCGCGCAGCACAGCCCCAGCTTCTGCTTCATGCCGCCCGACAGCTTGCCCACCGGGCGGTCGAGAAAGGCGAAAAGCCCGGTGCTGCGCGTGAGCCCGTCGATGCGGCGGCGGCGCTCGGCGCTGTCGTGGCCGAACAGGCGGGCGAAGAACTGCAGGTTCTCTTCCACCGACAAGGTGGGGTAGAGGTTCTTGCCCAGCCCCTGCGGCATGTAGGCGATGCGGGGGCAGACGGCTTCGCGGTGGCGGGTGCGGGCCATGTCGCCGCCCAGCACGTCCACCCGGCCCTGCTGCACCGCCCGCGCGCCCGACAGCAGCGCCAGCAGGCTGGACTTGCCCACCCCGTCCGGCCCGATCAGCCCGACCATGCAGCCGGGGGGCACCTCCAGCGTCACATCGGCCAGCGCCGTGGTCTTGCCGTAGCGCAGCCCCACGCCCTGCAGCCGCGCCACCGGTGGCGTGGCGCGCGCCGTGTCCGGCGAGGTCACGGCGCGACCTTGACTGCCAGATGGGCCGGCCAGGCCGCCTGGGGATCGAGCTTGAGCCAGGCGACGCCGGGCAGGCCGGTCTTGACCTGGGCCAGGTGCTTTTGCAGCAGCTCGGGGGCAATCTGCGCCTTGACGCGGAACATCAGCTTCTGGCGCTCGCTGGCCGTCTCCACCGTTTTGGGCGTGAATTGCGCGGTGCTGGCCACAAACGACACCTTGGCCGGAATCACGAACTGCGGCGCAGCGTCCAGCACGATGTGCACCTCGCTGCCCAGCGCCAGCCGGCCCACCACCGTCTCGGGCAGGAAGAAGGTCATGTAGACGTCGGACAGGTCCACCAGGTTCAGCACCTTGCCGCCGCCGCCAATCACCTCGCCGGGCTGGGCAATGCGGTACTGCACGCGGCCGCCGCGCGGTGCGGTCAGCGCGCTGTCCTGGATGTCGGCCTGGATGCGCGCGACCGTGGCTTGCGCGGCCACCGCCGTGGCGCGCGCGCCCGTCACCTGGGTGCGCGCGGCAGTGATGGCGGCCTGGGCCGCATCCACTTGCGCTTTCGCGGCCACCACGGCGGCCTGGAAACTGCGTTCGCGGGCGCGGTCGTCATCGACCTCCTGCTCGGAGGCCGCGCCTTCGCGCACCAGCACTTGCGTGCGCGCCAGGCGCCGCTGGGCGGCATCGAGTTCGCTCTGGCGCTGCGCCACCAGGGCCAGCGCGGCCTGCTTGTCGCTCTCACGAACCGCCACGCCGGCTTCCGCGCTGGCGATGGCGGCCACCGCCTGCTGCTGGCGTGCCACGGCCTCGTTGCGCGAGGCGTCCAGCGTCTCGATCTGCATGTGCGCCAGCACCTGGCCGGGGGTGACGAAGTCGCCCTCCTTCACCACGATGTCCTGCACACGGCCGCCGAGTTTGGCGGCCACGTCGATTTCGGTGGCCTCAATGCGGCCATTGCCGCTGACAAAGCCTTCACCGGGGCCAGTGTGGCGCAGCGTGGTCCAGCCGTAAAAGCCTGCAGCCGCCACAGCGACCACGATGGCAAGGGGAATCAGCCGGTTCTTGAGAGTGGGGTGCATGAAAGATCCGTGGAACTCAGGGAATGGGGCGGGCGGGTGCGACAGCAGGTGCGCCACTGGCGGCGGGCAGCGCACCGCCCCCCAGCGCGGCATACAGGCCGACCTGGCTGGACAGCAGGGCGCGGCGCACCTGCACCACCTGCTGCTCGGCCACCAGCAGGTCGCGCTGGGCGTCCAGCACGTCCAGGAAGGCAGACGCACCGTGGTCGTAGCGCAGCTGGGACAGCCGGGCGCGCTCGGCCTGTGCGGCCAGTGCGTCCTGCGCAATCACGAGCTGCCGGGCCAGTCCCGCGCGGGCGGCCAGCGCGTCTGACACATCGCGGAACGCGCCCTGCACGGCTTTTTCGTAGTTCGCCACGGCCAGGTGGCGGCGCACCTCGGCCAGGCTCAGGTTGTTCTCGCGCCGGCCGGCGTCCAACAGCGGCAGCGACACCAGCGGCGACAGCACCCATTTCTGGCTGCCCGCATCGAACAGGCCGGCCAGCTGCGAACTGGCGGTGCCATACAGGCCGGTCAGCGCGATGCGCGGAAAAAAGGCTGCGCGCGCCGCGCCGATCTGCGCGTGGGCGGCCCGCAGCTGGTGCTCGGCCGCGACGATGTCGGGGCGCAGGGTCAGCAAGTCGGAGGGCAGACCGGCGCGCAGCGGGGGGATCTGGTGCGCGTCCAGCGGGCGGGCGGCGGGCGACAGGTCCACGGCGCTGCCCGCCAGCAGGGTCAGCGCATGGGCCTGCTGGGCACGCGCCAGCGCCAGCTGGGCCACCAGCGCCTGCGCCTGGGTCAGCAGGGTCTGCATCTGGGTCAGTTGCAGGCGCGAGGCCGCACCCACGGCCACACGGCGCGTGAAGATGCGCAGGCTTTCCTCCCGGCTGGCGGTGCTGCGCCGGGCCAGCACCAGGCGCTCGTCGAGCTCACACAGGCCGAGGTAGCTGTTGGCCACCTGGGCGATCAGCCCGACCATGACGGCCTGGCGCGCCGCGTCGGTGGCCAGGAAGTTTTCCAGCGCGGCGTCGTTCAGGCTGCGCACGCGACCCCAGAAGTCGATCTCCCAGCTGGCCAGACCGAGTGCTGCCTGGTATTGGCTGCCCAGCTGCGGCTGGCGGGTGATGCTCAGGTCCGCCGGGGTGCGCGAGCGGTCGATGCCGGCCTGTGCGCCCACCGTGGGGAAGAGGTCGGCGCGCTGGATGCCAGCGGCGGCGCGGGCTTCCTCCACACGCAGGGCGGTGCTGCGCAGGTCGCGGTTGTGGGCCAACGCCTGGGTGATCAGGGTCTGCAGGCGCGGGTCGGCAAAGTAGTCGCGCCAGCCGGTGGCGGCCACCGCGCGGCCGTCGGTTGGGCCGGCCCCCGCGTCCCCGGGGTACTGCACGGCCACGGGCAGGGCCGGGGCGGCATACGGCGGCGCCATCGCGACGCAGCCGGCCAGCAGCAGGGGCAGCAGGGCCGTGGCCAGCGCGGTCAGCCCCGGCACACCCGGCGCCTCGACGGCTGCGCGGTTCTTGGGGCGGAAGGCGGCAGGGGCGGTCATGGCGGACAGATAAAGGGTTTTCCCGCATCATACTGACGCGCCCATTGGACGGGTCAGCCGCCACGCCTGGCCTGGTCCGCACGCCGAAGCGGGACTGCACACCCCATGCCCGCTGCTAATCGCCGCCCGCAGCACGGCCGAACCATCATTTATTCATAGCAAACAATGACCATTTCACGATGGTAAATGGTCAATTTGACTCACAAACAGGCTACCCCACCGCCTTGCGCAGCCGCGCGAGACGGGGAAACAGCGCCTGGGCATTGCCCCGGTCAATGGCCAGGCGCTGCGCGGGCGTCAGGGGATAGGCGTCCAGCAGCTGCGCGAAATGCAGGGAGCGCTCTTTCGGCGCGAAAGGCCAGTCGCTGCCGAAGGTGATGCGCGCCGGGTCGGCAAAGGCCAGCAGCGAGGGCAAGGCATACGGGCTGCTGGACAGGGCGGTATCAAACCAGAACTGCCGCAGCCGCGCCAGGCCGCCCGGGTTCTGCCCGTCGGGCGAGACGATGCGCGCCACGCGCTCGGCCGCAAAGGGCAGGAAACCGCCCGCGTGCGACAAGATGACTTTCAGGTCCGGGTAACGCTCCAGCGCGCCAGATTTGGCGTACTGCAGGGCCGCGCGGGTGGTGTCCAGCAGGAAGTCCGCCGCAAACGCGGGAATGCCGGGCAGGCCGGGGCATGGCAGGTGCGACGGGTGCACGAAAACCACGGCGCGGCGCGCGTTGAGCACCGCCATCAGCGGCTCCCAGGCCGGGTCGCCCAGGTAGGTGCCGTGCACGTTGGCCAGCAGCACCACGCCATCGGCCCCCAGCACGTCCAGCGCGTGGATGGCCTCGGCAATGGCGCCCTCCACGTCCGGCAGGGTCAGCGTGGCAAAGAAGCCGAAGCGCGCCGGGTCCTGCGCCACCACGCCGGCAGCGTATTCGTTGACCTCGCGCGCCTTCTCGCGCGCCTCGCCGTCGTCGCCCAGGTGCACGCCGGGCGTGGACACCGACAGGATGCTGCTGGCCACGCTGGCGGCGTCCATCAGTTCGCGGGCGGCGTCCACGGTCCATTCAGGGATGGCGCGGCCGCCGGCGTCGATGCCGCGCGCGGCCAGCCAGGCGGCGTAGGCAGGGGGCACGATATGGTGGTGGGTGTCGATGCGCTGGGTCATGGCGGGTTCCTCTGGATGCTGAAAACAGGGCGCGCTCATTCGCGCTCGATCTTTGCGGCGCGCACCACGGCGTCCCAGGTGCGGCGCTCGTCCTTGATGAAGGCGTCGAAATCCTTCACTGAACTGCCCAGCGCAAACGTGCCCAGGGTGCGCAGCCGGGCCACGATGTCGGGGCGCGCCAGCACGGCATTGACGTCGCGGTTGACGCGCTCGACCACCTCACGCGGCGTGCCGGCGGGGGCCAGAAAGCCCATCCAGCCCTGCATGACGAGGTCCACGCCGGATTCGCGCGCCGTCGGCACGGACTCAAACCCCGGAATGCGCGCGGCGGTGGTCACGGCCAGCGGCTTGAGGCGCCCGCCGGCCCCGGCGGTGCCGATCCACGGCGCCATCGGGGGCACGGCGTCGATATAGACCTCGGCCAGGCCGCCCGCCGCGTCCTGCGCGGCCTGCTGGCTGCCCTTGTAGGGCACATGGACCATGCCGGCGCCGGTGAGCTGGTTCAGCGTCTCGCCCACCAGGTGCGGGATGTTCCTGGTGCCCGAGGTGGTGAACGACACCTTGCCGCCCTTGGCCTTGCTGAAGGCGACCAGCTCCTTGAGGTCCTTCACCGGCACGGACGGGTTCACCGCAATCATCATCGGGTTCACGCCGACGCGCACGATGGGTGTGAAGTCGCGCTCCGCGTCGAAACCGGGCGACTTGAACAGGAACTGGTTCATCACCACCGGTGTGGCGTGCGCAAACCACAGGGTGGTGCCGTCGGGCGTGGCGCGTGCTGCGGCCTGCGCGCCCAGGTTGCCGCCGGCACCGGGGCGGTTGTCCACGATCACGCCCTTGCCCCACAGCTGCGCCAGCTGGTCGCCAATCAGGCGGGCAATGATGTCGGGGGCAGAGCCGGCCGCCGAGCCCACCGCCACCTTCACGGGGCGGTCGGGCCAGGCCGGGGTCTGGGCCTGCACGGCGGTGGCAACCAGGGCGCCGGCACAGGCCAGGCCGGTCCAGAGGCGTCGAAATTTCATCATGCGCTGTCTCCTTTTGGGTTTCCGTGACGGGTGGGGTCACGACAGGGGCCAAGCGTAGTGCGCGCATCAGCTCCTGATAAGCAGATAACAGCCATAAGTAAAATCGATTTCATGGAGATCAGAAGCGTGGACCTGAACCTGTTGCCGGTGCTGGACGCGCTGCTGCGCCACCGCAGCGTGTCGGTGGCCGCGCGCGAGCTGGACATGAGCCAGTCAGCGCTGAGTTCCGCGCTGGCGCGGCTGCGCGCGCTGCTGGGCGACGAACTGCTGGTGCGCACCGGGCGCGGCATGCTGCCTACGGCGCGTGGCAGCGAACTGGCCGCGCCGGTGGCCGCGATCCTGGCGCAGGTGCGCGACCAGGTGCTGTCCACAGGCGGGTTTGTGCCCGCGCAGGCCACGCGGCGTTTCACGCTGTGCCTGTCGGACGTGGGCAGCTACGTGCTGTGGCCGCGCATCGTGCAGACCGTGCGCGCGCAGGCGCCCCGGGTCAGGCTGCGCCTGCGCACGCTGGCACAGCCGGCCATCCCCCCGGCACTGGAAAGCGCCGAGGTGGATCTGGCGGTGGGCGCCTACCCCGGCCTGCCCGGCTCGCTGTTCCAGCGGCGCCTGTTCGACCGCCAGTACGTGGGCCTGGTGCGCGCCGGCCACCCGCTGGCCGGCCAGCGCCTGACGCTGCGGCAGTTCGCGGCCGCGTCGCATGTGGTGGTGCGCATGTCGTCCGGCATCCAGGAGCGCATCGACGAGGCGCTGGGCCGCCAGGGCCTGGCGCGCGAGGACGTGCTGGAGATGCCCTCGTACCTGATGCTGCCGCCGCTGCTGCTGGCGGGGGACGCCTTCGCGGTGATTCCCGGCCAGCTGGCCGACGCCTTCTGCCAGCACGGCCCCTTCGTGCCGATGGTGCTGCCCCTGGCGCTGCCGGCCAGCACCATCCGGCAACACTGGCACCGCCGGTTTCATGAAGACGCGGGCAATGTCTGGCTGCGCGACACCATCGCCGGCCTGTTTGGCGACGCGGCGCCCTAGCCGACCCGGGCCGGCCGCCTGCGACAATCAGGGCCATGACCACGTCTGCCACCCACTCCTCCTTCGCCCCCCTGCAAAACGACACCTTCCTGCGCGCCTGCCTGCGCCAGGCCACGGACTACACACCCTTGTGGCTGATGCGCCAGGCCGGCCGCTACCTGCCCGAGTACTGCGCCACGCGCGCCAAAGCGGGCAGCTTCATGGGCCTGGCCACCAACGTGGACTACGCCACCGAAGTCACGCTGCAGCCGCTGGAGCGCTATCCGCTGGACGCCGCCATCCTGTTCAGCGACATCCTGACCGTGCCCGACGCCATGGGCCTGGGCCTGTCGTTCGCGCTGGGCGAAGGTCCGCGCTTTGCCTCGCCGGTGCGCGACGAAGCCGCCGTGGCGAAGCTCGAAGTGCCGGACATGGAGAAGCTGCGCTACGTCACCGACGCGGTCACGTCGATCCGCAAGGCCTTGAACGGCCGCGTGCCGCTGATCGGCTTCTCCGGCAGCCCCTGGACGCTGTCGTGCTACATGGTCGAAGGCAAGGGCTCGGACGACTACCGCCTGGTCAAGACCATGCTGTACAGCCGCCCGGACCTGATGCACCGCATTCTGGCCATCAACGCCGACGCTGTGGCCGCGTACCTGAATGCGCAGATCGACGCCGGCGCGCAGGCCGTGATGATTTTTGACAGCTGGGGCGGCGTGCTGGCCGACGGCGCGTTCCAGCAGTTCAGTCTGGCCTACACCGCCCGCGTCCTGGCGCAGCTCAAGCGCACCGGCGTGGACGGCCAGATCGTGCCGCGCATCGTCTTCACCAAGGGCGGCGGCCTGTGGCTGCAGGACATGAAGGCGCTGGACTGCGAGGTGCTGGGCCTGGACTGGACCATGCACCTGGGCACGGCGCGGTCCATTGTGGGCGGCGACGTGGGTGGCCCCGGCAAGGCGCTGCAGGGCAACATCGACCCCAACGTGCTGTTTGCCCCGCCCGCGGCCATCCGCACCGAGGTGGCGCGCGTGCTCGACAGCTTCGGCCGCCCACACATCGACAACACGACCACCGGCCCCACGCAGATCTTCAACCTGGGCCACGGCATCAGCCAGTACACGCCGCCGGAGAGCGTGGCCGTGCTGGTGGAGGCGGTGCATGCCCACTCGCGCGCGCAGCGGGCCTGATGCGCCCGGCCGTCCGGCCGTCCGGGCGCCAGGCGGCACCGGGCGAGTCCTTAAAGCGTGAAAACAGCACCGTCAAGCCCAAGCGACGGCTTTGGCACAGAAAAAGCAGTTTTGAGGCGCCGCACTTATGCACAAAATCCATGATGCGGCGCCGCAAATCAACCCAAGACCCACAGCCCCCGCTAGCAAACCCATAGCAATCGCAAGCTATTGATTTATATAGACTTTCAAATTTGCACATTTGGCAGGCAATGCAGCAAAAGCCTTGCTGGACAAGGCTTCCGGGCTTCCATCCGCAAGTTCTCAACAAAGTTATCCACAGAAATCCGGAATGACTTCCCAATTCCTTTGAAATCAACAACTTAAGGCTTTTTTCGCAAAAAAGCTTCAAGAAACCCCCTCCAGACAGGTTCCCGCATGTCCCACTGGCTCCAGGTCGCAGTCCAGACGCCCGCCCACAGCGGGGTGGCCGGGCCGTTGACCTACCGCAATGCGTTGCCACTGGCGCCCGGCACGCTGGTGCGCGTGCCGTTGGGCACGCGCGAGGTGCTGGGCATTGTCTGGGCGGAGGTCGAGCACCCGCCCGAGGGCTGGTCGGAAGCCACCACCCGGCTGGTCGCGGGCACGCTGGAGGGCGTACCGCCGCTTTCGGCTGGCTGGCGCAGCCTGGTGGCATTTGCAGCGGCGTACTACCAGCGCGCCCTGGGCGAGGTGGCCCTGGCCGCCCTGCCACCGCAATTGCGTGACCTGAGCACGGTGCAGCTGGCGCGCCGCATGAAAGCCCGCGCCCGCAAGGCCGCAGCACCACCCGCGCCAGCCGAGGCCTCCGCGCCAGATGGCCAAGCGTCATCAAATTCAATAGCATTGAATGACCAGCAGACGCTGGCATTGCAGCAATTTCACTCAAAACCTGGTCCTTTCCTGCTGTTTGGCGCCACCGGCAGCGGCAAAACCGAGGTGTACCTGCACGCGGTGGCCGAGCTGCTGGCCCGCGACCCCGACGCCCAGGCGCTGGTGATGGTGCCCGAGATCAACCTCACGCCGCAGCTGGAGGCGCGCTTTCGCGCCCGCTTCTGCGCGCGGTACGGCGAGGACGCCGTGGTGTCGCTGCACAGCGGCATGACCAACCCCCAGCGCCTCAAGAGCTGGCTGGCCGCCCACGGCGGGGCGGCGCGCATCGTGCTGGGCACGCGCATGGCGGTGTTTGCATCCATGCCCGGGCTGAAGCTGATCGTGGTCGATGAGGAGCATGACCCCAGCTACAAGCAGCAGGAAGGCGCCCGCTACTCGGCGCGCGACCTGGCCATCTACCGCGGCCGGCTGGACGGCGCCAAAGTGTTGCTGGGCTCGGCGACGCCCTCGCTGGAGAGCTGGCACCACAGCCGGCCGGCCACCGCAGACGACCCCGGCGGGCGTTACCTGCGCCTGGCCATGCCAGGGCGCATCGGCAACGGCGGTTTTGCCAAAGTGCGGCGCGTGGACATGAACCACCAGCCGATGAAAACCGTGTTTTCACCGCCGCTGCTGGACGCGATCCGCCAGCGCATTGCGCGCGGCGAACAGGCCATGGTGTTCCTGAACCGGCGCGGCTACGCCCCGGTGCTGCACTGCGCCGACTGCGGCTGGAAAAGCGAATGCCCGCACTGCAGCGCCTTCCGCGTCTTCCACAAGATCGACCGCACGCTGCGCTGCCACCACTGCGGCTTCACCGAGCGCGTGCCGCGCGCCTGCCCCGCCTGCGGCAACATCGACATCGCCCCGCTGGGGCGCGGCACCGAGCGGCTGGAGGAGCACCTGGCCGAGTTGCTGGAAGGCGTGACGCGCCCGGATGGCACGCCCGTGCGCATCGTGCGCATCGACGCCGACACCACCCGCCTCAAGGGCGCGCTCGAATCGCAACTGGCGCAGGTGCATTCCGGCGAGGTGGACGTGCTGGTGGGCACGCAGATGATCGCCAAGGGCCATGACTTCCGGCGCATCACGCTGGTGGCGGCCATCAACCCCGACGGCGCGCTGTTCTCCAGCGACTTCCGCGCGCCCGAGCGGCTGTTCAGCCTGCTGATGCAGTCAGCGGGCCGGGCCGGGCGCGATGCCGCCTTCGTGGCCGCACAGGACAGCGCCAGCGAGATGTGGATCCAGACCTTCCACCCCGCGCACCCACTGTTCGAAGCACTCAAGCAGCACGACTACCCGGCCTTTGCCGGGCGGGAACTGCGGGAACGCGAAGTGGCCGGCATGCCCCCATTCAGCTTCCAGGCGCTGGTGCGGGCCGAGGCGCGCACGCAGGAGGTGGCGCAGGCCTTCCTGAACGCGGCCAGCGCGGCGGCACCCGCGCTGGCCGCGCAGCCCGGCCTGGACGCCGTGCTGGCGCGCGTCACGCGCTACGGCGCCGTGCCCATGAGCCTGCAGCGCGTGGCCAACGTGGAGCGTGCGCAGATGCTGATCGAAAGCGACTCGCGCATGGCGCTGCAGCGTTTTCTGGCCGCCTGGCAGGACGTGCTGCGCCAGACCCGCGCCCAGCCTGCACACAAGGGCCTGATCCGCTGGGCCGTGGACGTGGACCCGCTGGCGATCTGACCTGCGCGGCGCCCGTTCAGGTCATCCAGGCCACGGCGCCTGCGAAGGTCAGGAACGCCGCCGCCGTGGACACCAGGATGATGCGGGCGATGCGGCCGTTGTCCGCGCCAAAGCGCTCGGCCAGCAGCGACACATTGCTGGCGCTGGGCAGGGCCGCTGCCAGCACCAGCACCGTGCGGGCCAGCGGGTCCAGCGGCCAGCCGGCAGCCCCGGCGGCGGCCGTCACGCCCAGCACCAGCAGCGGATGCAGCAGCAACTTGATCAGCGCCACCGGCACGTAGTCCATCCGCGGAACCGGAGCGTGGTCATGCAAGGCGGCCAGCATCTGAGAGCGCGCCAGCACCGCGCCAATGGTGAACAGCGCCACGGGCGAGGCCGCCTCCGCCAGCAGG
>ERZ1034365.1508-NODE-1508-length-11711-cov-3.250988_pt1 | contig 11711 bp, 10 predicted proteins | sample MGYA00520615_ERZ1034365 | MGnify/ENA primary metagenome ERZ1034365 (study PRJEB33736, sample SAMEA104284505) | Azolla filiculoides | biome: Urban; feature: Water surface; material: Ditch water | place: Netherlands | collected 2015-10-28 | depth 0-0.1 m ... | reverse complement strand
AGAAAAGCCAGGAACATATCTTTTTTTCAAAATTTGGAAGAATTATATATTGAAGAAAATTAACAGCAACAACACATTCGGCATGGATTGCCAAATGCAAATGGTTCTTGCATGATCAAAAAAGAGATGTATTTGATAGTCTTCAAAATTTATACTTTTTTTGTGATGAATATAGTTATTTAAACTCTACTATTTCTATAGACAAAACTAAATTAAAAAATTTAACTGCCAAAAAAATTATACTATTTTTTTAAAAAAATGTTAATTTGACAAAATAGATATTAGATTTCATGAAAATAGAAAAGCATCTTTAAACAAATAAAACACTGTTTTACAGTTATTTATATTAAAAAATAAATACAAGGAGTGATATATAAAGAATCGTCTTAGTCCATACAGTATGTTAAACTAATTCTTTCAAAAAACAGGTTTGAAGATAAAAAACGATAAAAGAATAGAAATATAACTAAGGGAAATTGTATCTCAAATAGTAAAAAACCTTAAACAAAGTTTTAATTATTCAATAAAATCAGAAATACAAACACGCATTTTTAAAAATAGTGGTCTATTTTAAACCCTATTTAACTTTCAATATATTTCAAAAAAAAACCTGTAAATTTCTTTACAGGTTTTTAAAACTAAATTGATTATTAACTACTAACTAATTATTACGAATCTTAATTTTATAAAATAATTGAACTTTATAGCTCAAATTTAATCTTCTGAAACAACACTATTTTTGTTATCAGAAATAATATCTAACAAGACAATAGCGCCCTGATTATTTAGCATAGTCATATTTAAAGTATCTTTGGCAGCCAAATTTCTTGTGACTAAACCGGTGAATTTATTATACGAAATATTCATTTCTTTAAGATTGCTCAAGTTTTCTAACTCTAATGGAACTTGGCCATTCATAGCATTATCAAAAAGGCTTAAATTTTCTAAGAGTTTAAAATTCACAACTTCTTTACTCAACTCACCATTGATTTTATTACTACTTAAAAGCAATGTTTTCAATGAGCTTAAACCGTATAATGAACTTGGAATTTGCCCTTCAATCTCATTATTATATAAAGATAACGTTTCTAATTGTGTCAATTTCCCAAGATCAACCGGTAATTCACCATTTAGCATATTCATGTAAAGTTGCACTTCTTTCAAATTTGAAATTTCACATAAAGAAGATGGAATTTCGCCGGATAATTTATTAAAAGAAATATCTATTGTTTCTAATGATTTTAATTTTCCAATAGACTGAGGAATGTTTCCGTTAATTTTATTTTTATGTAAATCTAATGTTTGCAAAAAAACCAAATCAGTAATTTCATTAGGCAAAGATCCAGTCAAATTATTGTCTGCCAAATTTATAGCTATCACTTTGTCATTATACAACTTCACACCATACCAAGTATTTATTGGTGCAGAAAGATTCCATTTATTTGTCCAATTAGTCCCATTAGTTGCTTGGTACAATTTCACTAAAGCTTCACGCTCCAAAAAGGAAACATTAGCAAATGTTGAAAAAGAAAATAAAAAAACTAATAAAAGAGTAGTTATCGTTTTCATAAGCTATATAATGAATTGATTTTTAATTCGTTAAAATTATAAAAATATCGTTTAAACTACAAATTTAATCGACAAAATACACAAATAAGAATATATTAATTATAATTTTCTTACAAATAAAAACAAAAACGAAAGCGATTAAATAATTTATTATATTTGAAATAGTAACTTTAAACTCCTAAATATGGAAATGAATTGGATTGCACTTTTAGTCTCAGCCGTATCAACATTATTGATAGGATTTGTATGGTATCACCCAAAAGTTTTCGGAACTGTCTGGATGAAAGAAACGGGACTCACTCCCGAGGAATTAGCTAAAGGAAATATGCTCAAGATTTTTGGTCTAACGTATGTCTTTTCAGTTATGATCACTTTTATGGTAATGTCATTGAGTGTGCATCAAAGTGGCGCTTTAGGAATGATTGGAGGTTCAACCAAAATAAATGAAGCTTTACCCTCATTTACCGCTTTCATGAATGATTATGGAACAGCATTTAGAACCTATAAACATGGTGCATTGCACGGGTTTATCACTGGGCTGTTTTTTGCATTCCCAGTAATCGCCATTAATGGATTGTTTGAAAGAAAATCTTGGAAATATATTTTTATACATGCCGGTTATTGGATAGTTACCTTAACCATTATGGGATCTATTATTTGTGGATGGGTATAATAAAAAAAGCTCGTTTCATTTCATTATTATGAAACGGGCTTTATACTATTTCCTCAATTTTTTGTGCCAATTCAAAATCTTTGTCTGTCAAACCACCCGCATCGTGCGTAGAAAGCCGAATGTTTACTTTATTATAGACATTGAATAATTCAGGATGATGATTCAACTTTTCGGCTTGAACTCCTACCTGAACAATAAATCCTAAAGCCTGCTTGAAATCTTTGAATTGAAATTTCTTTTCAATTCCATTTGCTTTATATTCCCATCCTTTTAGCTTTTGCAAAAAAACAGTCGCCGTATCCTCTGTATATGTTTTCATAATTTAGCTTTTTCTATAAAGTTAGATAAATAAACACATATCTATAATACTTTAACTTTATTGGCTAAATTTGGCTTCTAATAAAATCATCCTTTAGATTGAACACTTCTTTTTCTTTTAAAATATACAGTAATACAGACAAACTTCCGGAAAAATGGAATGAATTGGCCATTAACAACATTTTCTTATCCCGAGAATATCTTAAAGTGCTAGATTTGTCAGCTCCGCAAAACATGATTTGTCATTACATCGGGATTTTTCAAAATCAAGAACTCGTTGGAATTTCGCTTTCCCAATTTTTAGATTTAAATAAATTAGAATCTTTTGGAGAACGCGATAAATGTATAAAAACAAGCGTGAGAAATTTTCTGTTCAAAAAATTTTCTTCCCATGTTTTAGTCATTGGAAACAATATGCTTACCGGTCAAAATGCGTTTTCATTTCTAGATACTATAGATTCTGCACAAGCTTTGAAAACTTTGAAACTGGCTTGTGAAACTTTGAAAAAGGATTATAATTCGAAAGGGAAAAAAGTTCATATTACTACATACAAAGACTTTTTGGAGACAGAAATCAAAAAATTTTCAATTCCGGATTTTAATGGAATTTTTAAATTTTCTACACAACCGAATATGCATTTTGATATTCCTGAAAATTGGAAAACCGAACAGGATTATAGTAATGCGTTAATCAAAAAATACAGAGATCAATACAAACGCGCCCGCAAAAAAGCGGATGGAATCCTTAAACGGAAAATGCATCTTGAAGACATCATTGCTTATGAAGACACAATTTATGAGCTCTATCACCATGTTGCAAAAAATGCGCCTTTCAATACATTTTTCCTAGCGAAAAATCATTTTAGAATTTTCAAAGAACTACTGAAAGACAAGTTCTTGTTTTACGGCTATTTTATTGACGAAAAGCTCATTGGCTTCAATACTTTAATCAAAAACGGAAAAACAATGGATACCTATTTTTTGGGTTACGACGACACCATTCAGCGAGAGAAAATGTTGTATCTCAATATGCTTTATGATATGATTGAATATTCTATCAATAAAGGTTTTGAAGAAATTATTTTTGCAAGAACCGCATTGGAAATAAAAAGTTCTATAGGTGCTAAACCACAAAAAATGTATGGGTTAATGGAACATAGCAATCCTCTTATCAACAAAAATATTGCAAAATTATTCGAATACTTAGAACCGGAAGTAGATTGGAAAGAACGCAATCCATTCAAATAAAATGATTACGGAACAGCAATTTTCATTTGTTTAGGTAAAATTTGAATGTCAAGTTGTGTTTGTTCACCACAATATTCACCGTCAATTTGAAAGCTTACCGGTAAACTGGTCGTAATAGTTGCTTTATCGGTAGATATAATCTCGATATCATCTGAATTCAAAGGTAAATTTCCGGTGATAATTTTGACGAAAACTACTAAATCAAGATTTTTTAAAATTACCAATTCAAACTTACCATCATTTATAACTCCATCCGGATTGATGACTACACCTGTCCCATATTTCTTAGCATTAGCAATAACGACCATTCTGGCATCGCAAACCCAAGTTTGATTATTGGCACAAATTGTTGCTGTAAATGGATCATCTAAATCTATTAAGGTCGTAATAGCCTGCAAAGCATAACCCCACATACCACGAATATCACTTTTTTCGTAGTTTTTAACGAGTGCTGCATTGAGTCCTAAATCACTTAAATGCATGCTTTTTTTGCCGTTAATAACAACCATATCCATTTCTATGTAATTATTATGAAAAGCAATTGACAAACTCTCGTCAAGTGATGTAATCAAATTTAGTTCGGCTGCTAACCCATTAGCAGAACCAGCTGGCAAAATCCCAAGGATAACATCATGCTTTTCCATTGCTTCAGAAACCATTTTTATGGTCCCGTCTCCACCCGCAATAAGAATCCGTTCAGGTTTATGAAGATCATAAAGTGTTCTTATTTTAAGAATATCATTATCTCCGGAAGTTGTATACAGAATAAAACACAGCTTTTGTTTGGTCGCAAAACGTCTGGCCGCATCAATAAATTCAGATTTATCAACAGCTCCGGATATCGGATTAACGACCATTAACACGTTCTTTTTCAAAATTTTGCCTTATTTATTGATTAAAATAATTAACTTAGAACTTCTATCAAAAGTACCACAATAAATGAAGCCTATTTTAAAATTATACCGCGGATATGCAAATGAGCAAGAATTAATTGTGATGGGACATGTATTTAAACCTACCAGAACGAAAGATTACGATTTCAAGAAAAAAAATTTCAAAAATGCAGGCTCAGTTATCAGCATGTTTCGAATTAAAACACATGCTAATGCGGATGTTTATTTAGAATACGGCACGAAAAAAATCCATACAAAAACCCTAAAAGATGGTTATTTTAAATTCTGCGTACCTTTATTAGAACATGAAGTTCGTTATGGCTGGATTGATTACCAAGTGAGTATCATTCATGAAAATAAAACGATTGTAACCGAAGAAAGTTATATTCGGCCACAGAAAGGAAACCTTGGAATTATCTCCGATATTGACGACACTTTTTTGGTTTCTTATTCTTTAAATCCAATAAAGAAATTATATATATTATTATTTAAAAACGTTGATTCCCGAAAAGTTTTTAAAGATGTAGTCCCGCATTACCAAGCTTTAAGTGCTGCCGGAAGAAATACTACCGAAGAAGAAAATGCTTTTTTTTATGTTTCAAGCAGCGAGTGGAATTTGTATCGCTTTATCGAAAGATTTACAGCCATTCACAAATTACCCAAAGCTGTTTTATTGTTAAAAGATATAAAAACCAGTCTTACTGATTTTTTTAGTACTGGACGCGGCAGTCACAATCATAAATTTGATAAAATCAAACACATTTTAGAATTTTATCCCAATTTACAATATGTTTTATTAGGAGATGATTCTCAGCATGATCCTTATTTGTATGAAGCTATTTGTAAAATTTTCCCAATGACTGTCAAGGCCGTTTACATCCGTCAATCCCGAGACCATCAAAAAGAAAAGGTCAAAAATATCATGAAAAATCTGGAAAGCTTAAATGTAGCTGTCTGTTATTTCAAACACAGCAGTGAAGCAATTGCTCATTCTAAAGCAATTGGAATAATTTCATAAAAAAAGAGCTCCAAATTGGAACTCTTTTTTTTATAAATTATCTATTTCTTCCTGAACAATTTCCCAATCTAATAATAGTTTATCTAACTCTGCTTTCTTTTTATTGTAAGCCATAAAAAAAGAAGCGTCTTCAATATGTTTATCATAATTAGAAGCTAACATTTTATCATCATGCTGAATGTCTTTCTCCAATTGCTTGATTTGACTTTCTACTTTACTTAATTTATTTTGTAAAGCTTTCCCTTTTTTCTGGTCTTCATAAGAAGCTTTATTGCTTTCCTTTGGCACAGCAGCTTTTTGAGCGTCTTTTTTCTCTACTTCACGCATATTTTCCATATTGCGTTGCTCCAAGAAATAATTAATATCACCTAAATATTCTTTTATTTTCTGGTCTTTGAACTCGTAAACTAAATTAGACATGCCTTGTAGAAAATCTCTATCGTGAGAAACCAAAAGTAATGTTCCGCCAAACTTTTGCAATGCAGCTTTCAAAACATTTTTAGATTTGATATCCAAGTGATTCGTTGGCTCATCCATCAACAAAACATTGATAGGTTGCAACAACAGTTTACATAATGCTAAACGGTTTCTTTCGCCCCCAGAAAGCACTTTTACCTTTTTCTCTACATCATCGCCACGAAATAGAAAAGAACCCAGCATATCGCGTACTTTCATTCGGTTTGTGTCCGCAGCAGCATCTTCCATCGTTTGCAACAAGGTGATTTCTCCATCAAGGTATTCCGCTTGGTTTTGTGCAAAATAGCCTAACTGAACATTATGACCTAATTTTATATTTCCTTGGTATTCAAATTCATTGACAATCGCCTTAATAAAAGTTGATTTCCCTTGTCCGTTTTGACCAACGAAAGCAATTTTACTTCCACGTTCTACCAATAAATTAATATCTTTTAAAATCGTTTTATCACCGTAACTTTTAGTTACATTTTCGGCTTCAACCACAACTCTTCCCGGTTCTTTTGAAACTGGAAAAGAAATATTCATCACTGAATTATCATCTTCATCGACTTCAATTCGTTCTACTTTATCTAATTTCTTAATTAAAGATTGCGCCATCGAAGCTTTGGATGCTTTGGCACGGAATTTCTCAATTAACTTTTCAGTTTCTTCAATTTTCTTGGCTTGATTTTTTTGGGTAGCCAATTGTTTTTCACGAATCTCATGACGCAATTCTAAATATTGGGAATAAGGTTTATTGAAATCATAAGCTTTCCCAAGTGAAATTTCTATAGTTCGATTTGTCACATTATCCAAAAACATTTTATCATGCGATACAATAACAACAACTCCCGGATAATTACGAAGGAAACTTTCTAACCAAATGATACTTTCGATATCCAAGTGATTCGTTGGCTCATCTAATAACAAAACATCATTGGCCTGCAATAATAATTTGGCCAATTCAATACGCATTCTCCAACCTCCAGAGAAAGTTTCTGTTTGATTGTCAAAAACGTCTCTTTTAAAACCAAGACCCAAAAGAATTTTTTCGGTATCTCCAACATAATTGTAACCTCCTAATAATTCAAATCGATGTGTGTAATCAGATAAATCTTCAATAATCTGACTGTATTCATCACTTTCATAATCGGTACGGGTAACTAACAAGTGATTAATTTCTTCAAGCTTTTTCTCAACAATTTTAATCTCCGTAAAAGCTTCATATGCTTCTTCAAGAACAGTTCTTCCTTGTTCAAAATCGATATCTTGACGCAAAAATCCCATTCGGAGATCTTTCTCTTGAGAAATAACACCCGAATCAGGAGCAAAATCCTTTGCCAACATTTTGAGCATGGTGGATTTTCCAGCACCGTTTTTACCAACAAGACCTACTCGGTCTCCAGCTCCCAATCGAAAGGTAACTTCTTCAAACAAATAAGTACCACCAAACGAAACGGATAAATTGTGTATATTAAGCATATTTTGTGACTAATGTTACATAAGGAACTTTTCAAAAAATGTACCTTTGTTAAAAATTTTTGCAAATGTTAAAAAAAGGATCCAAACTAAATAGTATTTTAACAGGAACTTGTCCTAAATGTCAGAATGAGAGTATGTATTTAGATAAAAACCCGCTTCATTTGGGTTCAGTTCTAAAAATGAATGAAAAATGCAGCCATTGTGGTTTAAAATATCAAATCGAACCTTCGTTCTTTTATGGGGCAATGTATGTAAGTTATGGATTAAATGTAGCAGTTGGAATTGCCGCTTTTATAATCTCTAATGTTATTTTTCATTCAAGTCTAAAAGTAGCTTTTGCTGCAATAATAGCTTCTCTAATCGTTTTATTCCCATTTGTTTTGCGTTGGTCCAGAAACATTTACATCAATATGTTTGTTTCTTACGATCCTTCAACAAACAAAAAATAACCCTATTTTTTCGTTTTACTGCGAAATCGTTGAATATCAATTTCCTTATCTAAAGGAATTTGATGTTCAATTTGATCAAATAATGATTTAGCCATAGCCGGTCCAAGCATCACTCCTCGCGTTCCTAAACCATTGAGAATATGCAATCGGTTATATTCTGAATGTGTACCTACTAGCGGTCTTCTGTCTTTAACGGTTGGTCGGACACCTGCAAAATGTTCGATGATTTCAAAATCACAGTTGATAATCTCTTTTATTCTTTCAATCAATTCCGCTTTCCCTTCTGCTGTAGGCAAATCCGTTTTGTCTTTCCAATTGTAAGTTGCACCAACTTTATATAAATCGTTTCCAATGGGCAGAATAAACACACTCGTATTTATAATTACATCCAAATCTAAGGCTGGAGCTTTGATGGTAAATAGCTCTCCTTTGGTCCCGTCTAAAGGCAAATTATTAAAATACGGATTGGAATGAATACCAAAACCTTCGGCAAAAATGATCTGTTTGGCTTTAATATCTTTGTATAAAACCCCATCAGAATCAAATTTCAAGGCACAATAATCAAACGTTTCTTCAAGGAACGAATGGTTTGCCAATAAATATTCTCTGTATTTTTCTACTAATGATGCAGTGTCAACATAACCTGTTTGCAAAACTTCTCCATAACCAAAAGGAGAATCAATTCCTTGATATTTTTTATAAATTAAATTTGTCGATAAAAAAGGAGCTAAAGTAGCTTTATCAGATGCTGAAAACCAATTATTTTGCTCTTCAACAGAATAAAATTTTCTCAAAATTGGCTTCTTAAAATCAAACTCAATCCTTATTTTTTGGCGTAAATCAGCATAAAACTGATTCATAATAACCAGTTGTGGTTCTGCCTGCCAAACTTCACTAAACCTTTTTAAAATAACCGGATTATACAAACCTCCTGCAATCCTTGATGAATTTTGGGAATTATTATCTAGAACCAGAATCGTTTTATTATTGTTTAGTGCAATTTCAGAAAATGAAATGCCTGCTAAACCTGAACCTACAATTAAATAATCAATCATTTAGAAAAATATTTTTAAACCATTACAAAGTAACATAAAAACAAAAAACTCTTACTTGATGGTAAGAGTTTTTTGTTTTGTGTAAAATGAATTAATAATTCCACATATCTTGTTCAAAATTTCTAATTTTTTCTTTTACTCTTTCTGATTCCAGCAATTGATTTTGAGAGTTATCCTTCATGTATTCCTCAATAGATCGGTCTCCATAAACATTCTCCTCTTTGTAAATAACGCTGTTAAAGCGTCTTGAGTTTAAGATTTGATCAAATGAAACTGGCATCGCAGAGTTTTTATCATTGAACGCTTTTGCTTCATGTAAAACCTCTCTTGCAGCTGGGAAAAATACCCAAAACAATTCGATATAATCTTTCTCTTCACTATTCATTGTATAAACATCTGGAGTAACAGGACAAATACCTAGCAAACGATATTTCAATTCACTTTGACGTTTATCAAAATACCAATATCCTTTGATTTTATATTGTGTAACATCCTGAGCAGATAAATCTTGTCTTGTAATATACTCAGCAGATACTGATTGGCCAGCATTTATTTGCTCCCTACCAACATCTGTTGTATCAATACGGGTCAAAGAAGCTTGAATATCTTTTAATGATTTTTTGGTGTTAAAATAACTATCAGTATATACTTCGGTGATTTTACCATTTCTCATAGCTTTGGTCAAAACATCGTATAATGAACGTCTGTCTGAGCCAATATTAGCGGTATCGATTGGAAAGTATAACGCAAAATTAATTTTTTCACTCAAGTCAATAATTTCCCAAGTTGTTTTACCCATCAAGACATCTCTATCATGAACATATCCATATGCTAATGGTTTATCATTATCTGAAACAAGTTGTGCCGCAGTTTTCAGTCCAATTTGACTTGGTGTTTTAGCATTAAGCAAATTAGATTGTGCAAAAGAAGTAAAACTCCCAGCGACAGTAATAACAGCTATTAAAAAATTTCTTACGTTCATCATGGTATCATTATAAGCTATTGAAGTAGGTTTATATAAACGTACTTATTATTGTATTTCATAAATTACTGGAGCAGTTCTTGGCAATAAATAACTACCTGCACCAACAAGTTTAGTTTTAATTTCAGAAATGGTAACTTGATCTCCTCTTCCGGCTTTAGAAAGAACAGATTTACATTGAGCGTTTAATTTATTTCCTGGAACAACAACTGTAGGTTGACCGGTAACTTTAAGATTAAAACCAACAACGTCTAAACCAACTTCAAAATCAAAATCAACCAATTTTGCTCCGATAGTTGAGATTTCTAAACTTGATTTAGGACCTTTAACCACTCCCATTTCTCCTCTAATTGTTCCGGCAGGACCTGGAATACCTTTAATTCTAAAGGTCTTTCTATCTGTAACTTTAGACCCGTCAGAAAGAGTTCCTGTTACATTAATAACAGCTTCAGTTCCACTTCCTGGTTTCATTGTATATTTGTCTCCACCTGCAGGACTTAAACCAGGTGCTGATGCAGAAACTTTATCTGCAGAGATACCTGCAAAAGAAATTGTCATAGGATTTACAACTCCTCTGTATACAACATTCATTTTATCAGCAGAAATGATTGCTTGATTAGGACGAGGAACAACAACGTAAGTACCTTCGAATTTTAAAGGAATTTCTTTACCATCTTCTAAGAATCCAAATTTTCCTGAAAACGTTTGTTCACCTATTCCACCAGCTGTCATAGAGATAACTGCTTGACCATTATCAATTTTACCAGGACCATCAAAAGATGTAGGAACTGTGTTAGCATCATAACGACCTAAAACAACTTTACCTTTAACTGTTTCACCTTGAAAATAAGCATTTTTTTCTAAGACAACAATAGCTTGAAAATTTTTCATAGATGCAGCAGTTTTCAATGCATTACCTAAAAATAAATTATAAGCTCCTGCTTCAGTATTCTTAACATCATTCTGCATTGCAGTAATAAAAGTTAAAGTAGATACTGCTGGAAAACCTTTAGCCTTATAATCTAAAAATTTAATTTTTACTCCTTCTTTATTAGCTATATCAGCAGTAGAAAATTTCTTTTCAATTTCTTTGATAAAAGGAATATATTTCACATCATTACCTAATACTTTCTTGATATCAGCAACATATTTATCAATTCTTGTAACAATTTCAGTTCCTCTAGGACTATATCCATCACCTTTAAACCATTTTTCATCAATAGTTGATTTATCCATAGATTCAAAAGGTAACTTACCTGTTTTTTCATCAGGAGTATAACCTTCAGTAACTTCAGATTTAACAGTTTCTAAAAAAGCAATGAAGTCTTTTGAAATTTTAGCTACATCCTTAGCTTTTTTTGCAGACTCAGCATATTTAGCTGGTTCATCAGCTGCTTTCGTATTTAAAGCAGACAATAAGTTACCATTCGCTTCATCAGTTAATCTATTTGATTCTGAAAATTTATCATTAAAGTCAGATTCTATTCTTTGTAAAAACAGGTGAAGAAGCCAAATTACAATATGCTTTCTTTCAAGAGCATTTTTGGTTCTTAGGGTGTCTTCATCTT
>ERZ1034365.1507-NODE-1507-length-11716-cov-3.787095_pt1 | contig 11716 bp, 12 predicted proteins | sample MGYA00520615_ERZ1034365 | MGnify/ENA primary metagenome ERZ1034365 (study PRJEB33736, sample SAMEA104284505) | Azolla filiculoides | biome: Urban; feature: Water surface; material: Ditch water | place: Netherlands | collected 2015-10-28 | depth 0-0.1 m ... | reverse complement strand
GCAACTGCGAAGAAAGCGGCCCCCAAAGCCGCAAAGACCACCAAGAAAACAACTGCACCGGCAAAGGCTGCAAAGCCAGCTGCGAAGGCAGCAAGCAAGCCCGCGGCCAAGGCCGCAAAGGCTGCCGTTAAAAAGGCACCCGTGTCCAAGGTAGCCAAGGCAAGCGCGAAGATTGCGGCAAAAATCGCCAAACTGACTGAACGCAAAAACGCCATTGCAGCTGAGATCAAAGCGTTGAAAGAACAGCGCGTTGCATTGAAAGCTTCTGCTGCTGCGCCTGCGGCAAGTCCCGCGGCCAAAAAGACAAAAGCAGCTCCGGCAAAGAGGGCAAAAGCTGCAGCTAAGAAGTAATTAAAACGCGAATCTTTCGCTCAATAAATAGGCCCTCTTTATCAGGGCCTTTTTGCGAGTGCCCCATAGTTTATTTGCAAAAAACATGGGAATTCGCAATTAAACATTCTTGAAGATATAAAAAAATGATTCTTATTATTAATCAAACGCTGCCCTAGCAGAGGATGTAATATCACGTGCTTGGTGCCATATCGACGTAAAAAACATATACCATTCGCCCATTTTTTCTGGACTCTTTTACCTTTAAGTTATCACAATGCGGGGCGCCATATTTTTTCGAAACAGCGCCGACAACTCTGGAATCACCTACAATTTTTACAGAGTCAACGGGGAGCGCACCCCAGCCATCGAGGGCTTGGCGCAATTCACTGATCTCATTTTCATTCCCATATATTTTGTCATAAACCACCATCCCTGACTTTAACGTGTGAACTAAACACCGAGCATGCATCTTGTGGCGTTCGACGCCATGGAAAGTAACAGTATCATTCTCTTTATACAAATAGGCTACACGTGTTCCTTCCAACAACAGCCAGCTAACTACAGTTTTTCTGAACTCCCCGTTTTTTTGGTTCATGCAACTTGTCCATCCATTTGTAAAGGATGACATGCCTAAATACATCGCAGGGTCGGCTGAAATGATAATACAGTTAGATATCTTCTCAGATTTACGCTCAGGAATATCTTTGATATTTACTTTGCGCAAACGCCATCCCTTAGTTAGCTGCTTAAGATCATTCTCGTTGCATGGCTGACTGACACTCAATTCACGAGGAGGATTTGGCTGTTTGCACTGGCACCACTCCGAGAGTCCTCGTGCTTCATCAACGTTTTTTTGATGTAACGCTGCGCGCAGTTTTCGCTTCATTTTGCGTGTGGGATGGACGCCATCCTTGTCAACAGCTATGCCCGTAACTACGCGCCGGCCATCAATTGCACGCTGCAGTTTGGTTTTTCGGTCGTTGATTTTAAAGCCAGCACGGCCAATAATATTTCTTAGTGCGGCCAAAAGTTTAATTTCAAACTTTGGCGCATCAAAAGAAAATGTCATGTCATCGGCATAGCGCGTATAAATAATGTCCATATTATTTATTTTGATCCATTTAATAATGGCTGCATCGGTTGGAGAGAACGCTATATTTGCTACCGCTGGAGAGGTTGGCAGACCTTGACGAGCAGCGCCATTTTCGACGACTAATTCAATCTCGGACTTTGAGAGCTTGCCTTTCAATTTTTCTGGCGTAACGTGGTCAAAAAAGTCTTTTAGATCGATTGACAGCGTAAATTCACGGCCTACATGCGCTGCTGCGTTTGTTATTGGTGATTTGAATCGAGTAAAACCATGCGATATGCCCTCTTTGTCAAGGGCGCGCGCCTTGCTTTCTAATTTTCCAGCGATCTGGCGTAATTGATATTTATACTCTGGGCTTGGAACATATATAGTTCGATACTCTCCCCGACGTTTTCTGATTTTTATCTGTCTAGTTCTCTTTGTGTTCATAATTTTACCTGAAATCCTAATCAGCATTGAGAATCGCTCAAAATTTACGAAGACGACGACCGAAGGAAACATGAATTAATTTTCAAGAAAATTAATTCAAAGTGACACAGGGAGGAGCGCCTGGTTGCAAAAGATTTTTTAACGCCGCGGCGAAACGCACGCAACAATCCAATTGCCATAGCTAAATTAAGAGCAATTCTCAATGCAGATCAAAATGTTAACTATGAATTCCATTTTCATGCATATATTTGCAAGGAGCCGGAGCCCAACAGACTAATTCACACTCGTTGAACGCGGAGCAGTCACAAAAAGATGGTATTTATGCGATTTCTTAAAAGTCAGGTTTGCACGGAACAGCAAGATTGCAAGCAGGCACCACGAGTTTGGCGCGAATTGCAAAATACATGCGATCCCTTTTTGAGGATGGCAAACGTCTTCATTTCTGCGTGTTGGTTCATGTGTTTCCAAACTGGTTGAACATAAACATGATTTTTCAACAAGTATTTGTATTGGCTCTGAGCCCAACTGACCAATTCACACACGTTGGACGCTGGAATCAACACCGAAGTCATCCCCAGCAACTGTGTGCTGAGTTGTTGATAACTCTTGGACAACAGTCCCAGGGGCGCATGCCTATTGGCCTGGCGCGTGATGCCTAAAAGCTAGGCAGTTGCTTCTCGACAGTGTGGTAAGGATCTGGACTTCAATTGGTTGCATGCACTTTAAAATGGAGCGCTCAGCGCAGGGCAGTTGTGCTGATCTTCAGAACCATGAAAAAGCGCTTTCCCATCCGACCGGCCAACCCCGAGCGTCTGTGCTGGGGGTGTGACAAGTACTGCGCGGCAGACAATATGCTGTGTGGCAATGGCTCAGACCGAACGCAACATCCGGTTGAACTTTGGGGTGAGGATTGGCAGTCGTGGGGGCATGACTTTGGGGATCAAGAGGACCAGAGGTTGGGCGATGAGGCCGGCACACACCTCGATCGCGAAACACCTCCAAAGTAGATCCTCGGTGACGGAGGAACCGCGGCTAAACAGGCTCAAGGTGTCCTTTCATTGCCAGCTTTCATCTCGCGCTTTTTTCTATCAAGGTCTTGCCTCATCTTGACGTGTAACTTGTTTGCTAATGGCCCCGTGAACCATAGAAGCGCAGCTACCACGGCGACGAATATTGCGATAGTGAGATAGGTTTCGCCACTCATTCAAACGCCCCTTAGCTTTGATTGTTCGCACCGACTTGCCGCCGGTTTTTTTGCATCCATAATCGCTGGGCCCAAGGCGGACCGGTGGTGCTTCCCATTGAAATCCATCCAGACCAAAATCATTTGTTAACGGGGGTTGACGGCTGCTGCCAGCGTTGCTGCAAGTGTTCCAACGGCCGCTGCAGGCGAAACCCTATTGCGACCCGACGCTTTCACCCGCTTTAGGTCAGCATGTGAGCTCGGTGTGACCAGGACACTTTGCTGCAAAGCAAATTCTCTCAGCACCCGGTGAAGCCCTTGGGCTTCCTCCTTGAGACCACGCATGGCGAGAATGCTCCGCTTCGAGTCCTTCCCAAAGGCCACGGTGTCGATTTCAGCAACCCACACGCGAAGCGTCATGGTTTCCACGTTGATGAGCCTTTTGTTGCTTCGTACCCGATCAGTGAACTGATTGCCGAAGTCCAGCTTTGCTGCCTGGTAGTTCCCGCTCATCTCAACCCAAATGACCTTGGACACAAAGTCAAAGCGCCCCCACAGAATCCCGCCCGCTCTAAAGCAGAAATTACCCAACATCCAAAGAGCTGCGCCCAGGGTGGCAGATGTTGCGTAGTCCTTGTCAACTGCAAATGACCCTGTCCAATGCGCAGCAAAATAGACCAGCGCGATCGCTGCGCCGAACAGCATTGCCAATCCAAACGCGTTAAGAATGCTCAGCCAGCGAACCCGAGGTTCATAAAAACAGTTTTTTAGATTTAGTCCTGCGCCATCGCCTCGGGGTACGGGCTGCGTCTCCTGCAAAGCCTCCGCCACAAAGGCGCCGGCCTCTTTATTGATCGATATTTCCGGCAGGATGCGCGAGTAAACCCTATTGGGTAAGGACGCTACCCAGGCGTCTTGCATCTTTCGTTCGAACTCATCAAGGACCTGCTTGGGGTGGGCGTTATGACTCACCGCATCCTGCACCATCGCCATGGTGGCCTGGGGGTGGGCACTTTGACTCTGGCTAATCACCGCGCGAAAGAAAAGCCCAATACTTGCCAGGGCGCAGGTCATCACGAACGCCGCCAGACCGTAACCCGGTAGCCAGTCAGGAGCAGTAAACCCTAAGGCCACTTTGGCAATGAGCACGGGGCCCAGAATGGCAGACAGAAACAGTGCGACGATGCCGTAGGTATTCAATTCAACAGCGCCACTTGCGCCATGATCGACAGGCTTCAAAAGTACAAAGACCGCCAGGACAAAGTAGGAAAGGCCAAGCCATCCGGCGCTCGTTGGGTCGGCAAAGATCATCGATACCAAAAGGCTCAGGAACGCAGCACTCAATGCCATGGCGTTATGAAACTGACGCTGCGCGACGGATTGAATGTAGGCAGGCGAAAAGATCAGGTTCGGGAATAGGTAGTACAACGCGCCGTTCAGGGCGCCTTGCGGCTCCTTGAACGCCAAACTGCTGTGGCGCATGTTTTCCTTGATCCGATTGGCCTGGGCTGAGCAGCCGGTTTGGTCAGGCGAGAGTTCTGGCGCCAGGCCTGTAGGCCTGCCACGGCCAAAGTAGAAACGAAGGCGCGATAGCGCACGCCCACCCAACATCATTCCATGCACCAGCATCACTATGCCGAACAGCAGTGGCACGGCCAGCGCAGGGCTTGAGGCGGTTAGAGACTTCTTGGTAATAAAGAAGAGGATGACTGCACTTGCAATCAGGATGCCTGATGCGCAGAAATGGAAGAAGTTCTCAATCTTGTATGGGTTCTGAACATCAAGCCGGGCGTCTTGAGAGTTGTAGTCGTATGCCATGATTTAACAGTGTCTTGGGTAAGGTTCTGGGTGTTTTGGTTGGTGGCGTTAAGATGCGCGGCCCCCGTGCGCGGGGCGTGGGAGCCCCGCAGTTCGGTGGGGCGCCTTGGCTATCTGAAGGAATCTGTGCAGCCCTTGCGGCGGCGCGACATTTTGTTCGGCACATCCGATTTGGGCGCATCCATTGGTACATCCAGGCAGGTAAAAGACGACTGCATTTCCAGGAGCAGCAGTGTCAGTCCAGCGATGCCTAGCTGCGACTTGCGCATCTGAAACCTGAGTGTTTGCTCAGGCTCCTCCAGGGCGAACAGAATTTCGACGACATCGTCCGATTCCGGTGACACATTCACGCTGTAGGCCTTGATGCCGCCAAAGTCGTTCATGAGCGCGAGCCAGGTGAGCAGTCCTCTTAGCAGGGCGGCCTGGAAGTGATCTGGGGCGAGGACGATGGGCATCACCCCTTGCGAGGTAAAGGTCGTACTTGACTCCAGGTAAAGGGAGTGCTGGCAGATCTCCACTGCCTTACTCGCGACCCACGGCGCAGGGCACACCAAAAGCGGTTCGCAGCTCTTTCTGGAGGCAGCAAAGATGTGGAAAAACAGGTGCGGCGCGCCGCTGGGGAGGTCCTGTTTTACAACGGGAACCTGGACATACCTTTTGGGCGAGCGGTCATGGATGCGGTGCAAATGCATCCGGGTCATCTCAGGCTCCATGCTGGAGACCAGGTCATAGGGAAGTGGCGCAAAGTGGGTGAGGTGTTGTTCAGCCACGTTCCATCGCGCAACCATCGGGACAATCGTTTGCTTGACGTCTTGGCTCGGGGTTTCGCGCTCACCAATTTGCTGGGGGTACGTGATGATGGGCAGCAAGAACAATTCGCTGTGAACGCCATTGTGAAACAACCGAAATCCCTTATTGGGTGACTCATTGGTTAGTCGCTTCATGACAGATCTCCCAGTATTTGCAGCCAGTGCCAAGTCTGAAGGTCAATGCAGCAGTGGGAGAAGATCAGAACGCAGCTGAGCAGCGTCACTACTCCCATTAGCCTCACTTGATCAGAGAGCTTGTTTGGGCGTTGTGCAGGCAGGGGTATCTGGTAGGCGATTCGGTTCAACTCCGCATCAAACCTGCCGCGCCTGAAAAGGTTAGGAACCTTAAGGACTGGCTGTTGATTGCGCAGAAAATTAAACAATAGATCAGCAGTGGGGGCCCAGTCCAGCGCCCAATGGCGGTCGCTCAAGAGGACGTCTGAGGGGCCGGGTTGGTAGTGTTGGCGGTACCGTGCGCCATGACCAATAGTTGTTTCCATAGATTTGAAGTTGGTTGTGGTTTAACCAAACTCTCACGAAAACGCCGTTCGTCAAGTCCCTAACCTGAATAAATACTTAGAATTAAAAAATACACTCGGAACCCCGAGTCAAACGTAAAAAATGGCGAAATTCAATTGAATAGGTCAACCACATCGTCTAGGTCAAAACATGGAATACGATATCCCCGCAATATGCAGACTACACAGCAATGGAACGGTCTTTCGCTCTACATTGGAGGCTCAGTGGGCATCAATGTTTGATATCCTGAACTGGGATTGGAAGTATGAACCAGAAAAATTCAAAAACAAATATTCTGGATGGACACCCGATTTTTGCGTTAATGAGAACGTATTGGTTGAAGTCAAGCCTTTTTCTAAAGAAGAGGAGTTCAATGACATAGTTCGATACATCGAGTCTACGCAGAATAGCCGTTTTGAAAATTCTGAAATTCTTCTGCTCGGAAAGTCTATTTTCAACTACGACAATTACCCCATGATTGGGTGGCTGCTTAACTCTCAGATGGGTATGGATATTGCAACCTTTTCCCATGACAAGGCGATGGGATATGGTTTTGCGGGTGTATATGGCAATTGGAAATGCAAAATTACAGATGTAAATCCACAGAGCGAGCCCGAGGGGGCAAGCTTATTGGATTTATTATTTAAATGGGACGTGGCAGGGGTCATGGCGAGAAATATGCCGGTGACCACCTGCCCTGCATTCAATTAAGTTTGAAATACGAACAACAAATGCCCCCCGTATGACGTTGGAATTTCCGCCACCTCCGCACGCAGCCAGAAGCACAGGCCGCACCAAGCCGCCCAACAAGTTAGCTAGTTTCATATCCGAAATCGAGAATTTGTTGTTGCCAGTAGCTGACTAGCGGTTGCGCCATGCGGGCGCGAGCTGTTGACTACACTTAATTGATTCTATTAGTCGTGCGCCCCGTACCAGTGGGCACATCGGTCGGTTCCAACTTCACAAATTCTAGATTCGCTTGAATTGGAGTGGATTTCCAAAACCGCGCCGTTTTCCACGTTGAAGACGCCGCGCAGCAAAACACTGCGATTGGGGGTATCTACCTGCGTTTCAAAATCAATAATGCTCAGATAGTGAACTCCGGTGACAGGACCCAATACGGTGACGTGATCCTTTAATTTCTCCGCAGAAAATATTTCCGGAAAAATGGCCCCAGACATCATTGTGAAAATCACCACCACTTCCACACCTACGCTTGCAAGTGCTGCATACAGCCAACCGCGCCTTCTGGGCTTCTTTGCCTTGGGCTCGGTATTGGGCTTCGGGGATGCAGATGGTGACTTGGCGCTGTCAGTGTCCTTTTTGTTGTCCATTTTTATGCACTCCCCATCTGAAAACCTATGGTGCGCCGCGCCGGGGTCTTGAACCCGACCTCCTTTTTCAGGAGATCGATGAGTACTTGTGCATCGAGTTGTGCTTGCGCTTGGTCAGCGCGACTGAAGCGAAACTTGGCCAGTAACGCAATACCAAGGAACTTGGCCATGCCGCTTTGCATCGGATTGCCATTGTCTGCATACCCTGGCATAGAGCCTGCGCCTAAGTAGATGTACAGGCACCAGAAAATCAGTCGCTCTCTGTATCCTGCACGTGCCGGGTCTGCGTCGGGGAACTCTTGGGCGAACGAATCAGTGTCCGGGTCGGAGAAGAAGATGTGCTCGCGGCTCATACAGTCTCACCTCCTATGGTTGGCTGATGGCCCAGGTTAGAGCCTCTAGGAAAGACTGAAGATGCGGTGCATGGCCAGGGGGCAGCATGCTCGTTGGAATTGTCGAAAAATTGTTTCATGCGTTTGAGTTGTTGATAGGCCTTCAACCAACATCTCACAGGTTTGCATTTGCGCAAGCACTGAAACTCAAAAACTTTGAGCCGAATTCGCCTTTCATAAACGCATCGGAACAAGCAACTGTGAAACCGACGAGTACACGAACCTTGGACATGCTACGCTCGGCCGAATCAACCAGCTGTACTCGCCTCAAGAACCAAAAGCACTCAGCAAGCCCCTCCCTTCACCCAAGCTGAGCTGTTTCTATTCTGGATGCTCGTGCTTTATCGAACTGCATGTCTCGCTGAGACATAGGCGAGAAAAAACTCGTCCATATCCAGAACACCAGGGCTTCCTCAAAGCCGTATGCCCAAAGCAGAACAAGACGCTGCACGCATTGCGAGCACCAACTTCTTCACAGAAGTGATGGCTCACAACTCGGACATCGTCAAAGGTGAAAAAGGTTGTCGGTCTTGCACACAACTAGCAAAAGATGGGCGATGTGTGCAGTGGCTCACAAGTGCGGGCTCAACAAATTCCGAGGTGCTTCCATCGAAAGCACCTTCGGTTAATTTAATAGACCGCAATTTTTCAGTGTCTTCAAGCATCCGGTCGCAACGGCGTCCCCCTTGCAGCTGGCATCCACTAGCATCTCCATACCCAATGTTGGGTTCGAATCTGCAATCTTCTTATACACATGTAGGAGTGCCATGTTGGTCTGTGCGCGCAAGTTCCCCTCGTTCATGGCTATTGTGTAGTGGGAGGCAGCCAAATCGTTGTCTATCCAAGGATGCGGAATCTCACCAAACTTCCCTTCAAAGAAAAGGCCTAGATTGAAAGAAGCCTCTGATGATCCAAAGATCTGAGCAGCAAGTAGGTAAGAGCGCGCTAGAGTCGGATCCGCTTTTGTACCGCGCCCATCAGCCAAATTTGCAGCACATTTGGTAAGAATCAACTCCCGAAGCATTGATTCGTTTGTCTCAATTTCCAGGACGCGTTCAAACAATTGGTGAGCTGCAGGGAGATCTTGCTCACAGCCATCCCCAGAATCGATTTGCCACGCGAGGTTAAAGAATGTGCTAGCTTGGGCCATATCGTTTTGGACTAACCATTGCCTGAACTCAAATGCCTCACGAGCGCCGTTCTTACCCCATCGATCGCACATCCAAAATGCAAATGCTTCAACCTCAATGTGGTTCACAAGTTTTTTGTCAGTGAGAAGTGCCTTCTTCAACGCACGTACCATTACTGGAATCGAACTGTTGACTGAAGACAGAGGGATATCAAGAGCGCGTGACATTTGTTCGCAGGAAAGCTCTATCGATCGGTAGTAATCCCCGACCGTCCCATCAATTGGGCTAGAGGTGTGTTCACGCAGCAGTCGCTGGAGACGACGCCCGAGAAAAAAGTCACTGATGCAAACATCAGCGCTCTTGATAGTACTTTCAACTTTCATACAGTTTCCTTTGTCAATAAACGAAATGCTACTTATACAAATACACCTGTCAAACGATCGTGACCAATTTCGTCGAGCCGCAAGCGACCGCGCGCCTCGCTATTCAGGCCCACCTAAGAGGTCATCGACGGAGGAGGTCAGTCCCCGGAGAAAATTGTTTTGTTCGTCGATCGAATGTGAAGACCCTGGCGCTTGCAGCTGCGTTGGTCTATGCCCACTAATGCTGAACTTCTTTTCAGCCACTGAACTAAAAGCACGCGCTTGGTTGATCAAGTTCTCGATCTCGCTCACAAGTGAAAGTGGATTTGACTCAACACCGCGCCACTTCAATCCAATGAGCATAAGTTCGAGTGCCAACTTGTTTTTTGAGCTGCACTCAGAAAATAGCTTGAACAGGTCAGGTGTTTTTTCATAAATCCGGAATCTGACGTGCACATTTGGCCTGGCTTTAGTAGGCATACGGCTGCAGCCCCCTAAACACCGGACGCCGGACAAACGAACTGCCCTATTGCAAAAAACCCACGGAGGTTGCCGTAAAGCGCATCCTCATCAATGCTACAAATGCGCTTTACTTTTGGATACTTGTTTACAAAGAACTTCCCAAACATGCGGCCGCCGCCGCCAGTAAAGAGGATGCAATCGAGGTCATCAATGGTCCCGAGCGAAAACAGAATTTTGTCTGCTACCTCCTGATAGACCGCTTCAACCGCTGAATTGAAGTCAGCGAGTACGTAGTTTTCGCCACCAGCAGTGAAAGACTGCGCTTCCTCACGAAGGGCTGTACCAATCTTTTCCATCAACGAAAAGTTGTCGCGCCAAGTTGGGTTGATGGAGTCACTGACAGCTGCGGCACAAGCAAGCGTCCCTTTTGGATAGGCGCCAGAACGCGCCCAATGTGGTCTTGTTCCATAGGTGAGAAACCAGTCAACCGTTCCTCCACCCACATCCACCACCAAGCACATTGCGTCGCTCGGACGTGACATGCCACCGCTAATGCCAAAGTTTGTGAGCGCACCACGTGGCTGGACAATTACGTGGACATTGTTAACCGTGACGCGTTGCCTTGAATCACTGAAGCGTTGACTGATGAAGTGATCTCCAACAATGCGTGCCTTCAGCGTCTGGCTATGCTTTTGATACGTATTGATGGGCAAACCCAACATGAGATTTTGGATACACACATCGCCTGACACGCCAGCGTTCTCAAGCATGTATGAAAACGCACCCTCCACCAGAGCAAGATAACGGTCTGACGCTGCAAAGTCGTCCAGCACGTCACGTGGTTCGCTCCCCTTGCACTGGTGCTTCACATCTTTGCCAACGACATATGCCACGCCATTGACATGAACGACCACACCGTCAAGCCCCACTTGGTTAGTCTCTAAAATCAGTTCGGTCGCTCCCAACCGCGGAGCAATGCTTGGAAAGCGATCCACCTTAACCTGAGATGCGGGCACTGCTTGACGCGAAGCAAGTGTGAATTTTGTTTGGTAGTAGCCCACATCAATTGCCTGTATGTCGAAGATTGTTGTTGCTGTATCTTGACTAATTGAGTTCATCGTAAACGGCCCTTTCATGTATGTGCGGTCGGATAGTATTTGTTGTTTATCTTCTGTGCAAATGATGCGGTCCAGTTGCGTGTCTGCTCATAACCCAACGTTCCATGAAACGCTTGTTGGCACATATTTCTAGGGGTGAAGGCGGTCCACCCCCAACGCACAGGCTGCCAATAAGTACAGATGTAGGAAACAGAAAAGGGTTAGACGGCGATTGAATAGCCATTGGCATTTGCTCGTCCTGGTTCAGGCAAAGCCATAGGCCTGCTACCGATGGGGCGTACGACTCATATCAATGCCCGATGCTTCCTCTCACGAGCTTTGCTAGTACGTTGACACGCTCGAATGGGGTACGGATAGAACCAGCGCAGTCATCGCCCACGAGATCCATTGAATTCCGACTTTCGATGACGAGCGGTGTATGCCCCCCGTATGACAGAGGTTGAAGATGAACACCCATAGCTCTACGAAGCCACGCGAGTTTTCCTCTAGGTGCAGAAGGTCACACATCACAAAGATGGACCTTAGTACATTTGTTGAGGGGGCGCTCAGAGCATGTGAGAACCAGTACTTTTCATGTGGAGCCCCGACATCAATCCTCAGGTCCCGGATGTCAAGGCCGTGGTTGTGCGCTACTACTTGCCATGCAAGCGCTGGCACTACGTAAGCAACCGGTCAACACACATTGACGGCGCAATGGTTACGTGGTCTGCGGTGCCCAGTTGTGAGGCAGCAATTCC
>ERZ1034365.1506-NODE-1506-length-11722-cov-2.621726_pt1 | contig 11722 bp, 6 predicted proteins | sample MGYA00520615_ERZ1034365 | MGnify/ENA primary metagenome ERZ1034365 (study PRJEB33736, sample SAMEA104284505) | Azolla filiculoides | biome: Urban; feature: Water surface; material: Ditch water | place: Netherlands | collected 2015-10-28 | depth 0-0.1 m ... | reverse complement strand
AAATGATTTTGTATTTGGATGATTAGGCAAATCCGAAGAATGGGCTTAATTTAGTCCCAAACCCGCTGTAGTGCCGGAACGTTAGCGGTAATTTCGTCCGAAACAACACAAATCAATAAACTATGGGAATTTTTGTTTTTTGTCTTATGTTTATCATCTTTTCAATTGGAGGTGGAATATTATATTTAATTTACTTGCCTTTCAAAATATACCTTAAAAGAAAGCAAAAACTCTCACGTGAATTGAGTCGAAAAATAAATATAGCTTATATTTTAACTATTCTATTCGCAATAGTTTATATAACTTATGACTCACTTTATCCTTCTGAAAGCTTTTATGAAGAAGAATTTAAGACAGTAACGTTAAGAGAAATTCCTGAATCGGCCGAATTTATTGAAAAGTCAGCTTCTTACCCTGACTTTAAAGGAGAATATTGCTCTAGTTCACAAATTAAATTATCTAAATCTGATTATAAAAAGCTTTTAAAGGAATTAAATGATGACAAAAGAATTAGTGAAGAAAAAGAAATTGTTGGTTTCGCAGAATTTAAAAATACGTTAAAAGAAAAAAAAGATAACAAAATAATTAAAAAGTTTACACGAAAAATAGAGGGCGAAGAAGATCATTTTTTGAACATTTTTTTCTATGATGATGAGCAAACGATCTTTGTTAATATTTGTGTGACATAAAGAAACTACCGCTAACAGCCACTACAACGGATTTGGGCATTTGGCTTAATGGAAAGATGGTTTTGTATTTGGGATGATTTTCAGCATCCGAAAACCGCTTTTGTATTTATTTTCGGTTTGGTCTAAAATACTTATTTCGCTAATTATTATCTGATTAGGAATGGATTGCTAAATCCTTATGTGATATAAATAAATGATTTTGAGTTACTCTCATTGGTTTTTATTAGAATATTTTTATTACATTTAAACTGTAATTTAATGTATTGATAATTATTTATTTTATAAATATATGAATGAGGGTAAGCCAACATATGAAGAATTAATAAAAAAAATAAAAAATCAAGAGTTAGAAATTGATCGTTTGCTTGGTCATAAACAATCTATTGATAATTTTGAATTCTATCTCAAAGAATCTCAGGATTTAATTTGCATTGTGGGGACTGATGGCTTTTTTAAGGAAATCAATCCTGCTTTTGTAACAATGCTCGGCTATACGGAACACGAATTACTACAGAATCCTATAGTGTCCTTTATGCATCCCGATGATATTGAAAAGTCGAGTGCCGAATTTGAAAAGGTATTGGGGGGACAAACTTCAATAGCTTTTGAAAACAGATATCTTAAAAAAAATAATGAAATTGTTACTATTGAATGGACGGTTACTTTAGCATCCAGTATGGGTTGTATGTATGCCATTGGCAGAAATATTCAGGATGTTATTTCGAAAAAACAGATTGAGGATACGCTCAAGGCCAAAGAACTTGCGGAGGCTAATTATAAACTTAAATTAGTAGAAGAAGAAAGTAATTTGAAGTTTAAAACCTATATCGAAAATGCACCTGACGGGGTTTTTGTATTGGATGAAAAAGGAAATTACTTGGAGGTTAATAAAGCTTCTTTGGAATTTACTGGGCATTCTAAAGCCGAATTGCTTGGAATGAAATTTGGTGATTTGTCTATTCCTGAATTAAAGAAAGAGGCGGAAAAAAAGTTTAAAACGCTGTTGAAAACCGGAAGTTTAAAAGGAGAGACCAAGTCAATTACTAAAAAGGGAGAGGTTAAGTGGCGGTCTTTTAATATTTTAAAAATTTCGGAAAATCGGTTTTTGGGCTTTGACCGGGACATCACCGAAAATAAAAAAGCGGAAGAACAACTGAAAGCCGAAAGGGATAAGTTTGTAAAAATTGCAGCTACTTCGCCGGGGTTAATTTATTCGATGCGTCAAAATAAAGATGGTTCATTTAGTTATCCTTATGCCAGTAATGCTATTGATGATATCTATGGTTTTTCTCATGAAGCGATCGAAAATAATGCGGATAAGATATTTTCTTTGATTCATCCGGAGGATATAGAGCGTGTTAAAAAGAGCATTTTGGAAACAAAAACAAAGTTAGTTCCGCTCAAAGGGAAATACCGTTATAACCATCCTACCAAAGGATTGGTATGGCATGAAGTGAATTCGTTGCCCGTAGTGGAGCCGGAAGGAACTGTCATTTGCCATGGTATCATTACTGATATTACCGATAGAATTCGGGTTGAAGAGAAATTGATGAAAGCAAATCGTCTTTACTTTTTTATCAGTCAGATTAACCAAATGATTGTTCGTACTCCGGATGAGGAAACTCTTTTTAGAGAGGCTTGTACTATTGCGGTACACTTAGGGAAGTTTAAAATGGCATGGATAGGTCTGGTTGATGAGGCTACCAAAAAAATAATTCCTACGATGATTGCCGGCGAAGATCAGGGTTATCTTTCGGTAATTAAGCCCATTTCAATAGAAGATGTGCCAGAGGGAAGAGGACCAACGGGAACTGCATTACGAGAAGGGAAATATTTTTATTGTAATGATGTAGAAAATGATTTGAATATGTTACCCTGGCGTGAAGAGGCTGTGAAGAGAGGTTACTTGTCATCGATGTCGCTTCCGATACTAAAATTTGGAAAAGTAATAGGTGCTTTTACTTTCTATGCGGGTGAGAAAAACTTTTTTGATGCCGAAGAAATTGCATTATTAGAAGAAGCTACGGGAGATGTGGCTTTTGCACTTGAAAATTTAGAAAAAGAAAAATTAAGAAAAAAAGCGGAGGCATTAGTTCTTGAAAGCGAACAGCGGTATCAAAAACTTACCGAAGTATCCCCGGTGGGAATATTTCGTACCGATGCATCCGGTAAAACGACTTATGTAAACCAACGTTGGTGTCAAATTGCAGGAATTACTTTTGAGGAGGCTATGGGTAATGGCTGGCTTAGAGCCGTTCATCTTGAGGATAGCGCAAAATTATTTGGCAATTGGAAAGATGCAACGGCCAGAAGGGAAAAATCACTATCCGAATATCGTTTTGTTCGTCCTGATGGTTCCATTGCATGGGTTATGGGTCAGGCTATCCCGGAGTTGAATTCAGAGAATGAGATTGTAGGATATATTGGTACCACCACTGATATAACGGAACGAAAACAAGCCGAAGAAGAGTTTAATAAAGTACACAAAAAGATGGAAGCGGTTCTTGATGCCATTCCTGATTTGCTTTTTGAAGTTGATATACGTGGGCGAATTTATAGTTATCATTCCAGACGGGATGATTTGTTAGCCCTGCCAGCCGAATTGTTTTTGGGTAAAAAGTTTTCGGAAGTATTGCCTCCTGAAGCTGCGGATTTGTGTCTGCTGGCCACCAAAGAAGCCTCAGTAAAAGGATTTTCAACCGGAATGCAATATTCATTACAATTGCCGGATGGTTTGCATTGGTTTGAACTTTCGCTAGCACCAATGTTAGAAACAGAGGATCATGATACGCATTTTATATGTCTTTCAAGAGATATTACGGCCGCCAAACAATCTGATTATGCCTTACAACAAAGCGAGGGAAGATACCGAGGGTTGTTGAATAATCTGGATGCAGGGATACTTGTTCATGCATCGGATACTTCTATTATTTTTAGTAATCAGAAAGCTGCAGAACTATTGGAATTAAAGGAAAATCAACTGAAAGATAAACGATTTGTTTTATCAGAAGGTAAATTTTTGAATGAAGATAATTCTATAATGCCTTTAGAAAAATATCCTGTAAACGAAATTTTAAATACAAAGTTGCCTGTTAAAAACTTCATTTTAGGAGTGAAGAAAAAATTGAAGGATGATACTGTTTGGCTTTTAGTCAATGGGTTTCCTATTGTTGATGAAAAGGGAAAAATTGTTGAAGTCGTAATTAGTTTTGTTGATATTACCGAACGTAAGTTGCTGGAAATTGAAATCACCAAAGCCAAAGAACAAGCCGAAGCGGCCAATAAAGCCAAAACGGATTTCTTGGCCAATATGAGTCATGAGATTAGGACACCGTTGAACGGTATCATTGGGTTTACTCATTTATTGATGCAATCAAATCTTGAAGATTCACAGTCAGAATACATGACTACGGTCAATGAATCGGCTAATTTATTGATGCATATTGTGAATGATATTTTAGATTTTTCGAAAATTGAATCCGGAAAATTAGAATTGAATATTGAAGAGATAGATCTTTTTAAACTCACTAATCAGGTAGTCGATTTGTTTAAATATCAAGCCAATCAAAAAGAGTTGGGTTTAATACTTACTATAAATGATAATGTCCCGCAATACATACTGGCGGATGGTGTACGATTGAAACAAGTATTAGTAAACTTAATGAACAATGCGGTGAAATTTACCAGTATTGGCGAAATACGCTTGGATATTGATGGAATAGATTCTTCAAATGAGGAGTATTCAACGCTAAAATTCTCTGTAAAAGATACCGGAATAGGGATAAAAAAGATTAATAATCAAAAGATATTTAATTCTTTTGTGCAGGAAGATAATTCTACGAATCGAAAATTTGGAGGAACAGGATTAGGGTTAGCCATTTCTAACCAGCTTTTGAAACTGATGAACAGCAAATTGGAGTTAGTGAGTCATTATGGTAACGGAAGTAATTTTTTCTTTGTCATTAAATTTAAAAAATCAAATCATAAAAAAAATAAAGATTCCGAATTAAAAAGTATTGAAGGTGAAACAATTGTTCCCTTAGAAAGTATCAGTGATAAAAGGGTTTTAATAGTTGAGGATAATAGAATTAATATGCTTTTGGCTAAAAAACTGGTTAATACTATCATTTCAAACTGTACAATTGTTGAAGCAACAGATGGAAATGAGGCTATAGAAGAATTTAAAAAAGAAAAGCCGGATATTATTTTGATGGATATTCAAATGCCAAATAAAAATGGGTATGAAGCCACAGATGAAATAAGAAAAATGAAAGAATCTGATGCAATCCCCATCATTGCAATTACTGCCGGAATCATGGCCGGTGATAAAGAAAAATGTATCGAAGCCGGAATGAATGATTATTTGCCCAAGCCAATTATTCAATCTGATTTAGAAAAAATATTACGTAAATGGGTTTATAAAAATTGATTCTATTTTTGAAAACAGGATAAAAGTGTTTCTTTATTGAAGCACTTTTTTTTGTTAAATTATCTTTTTAAAACGTTAAACATAAAAGAACTGATTTTTTAAGCTCTTTGGAGTTTTTATAATAAAAAGTGTTAATTTAATTTGTATATATAGAAATAATGAATAATTTTTGAATAAAAATTGAGAATTTATTGATTGATTAAAAAAAATAATTGTAATTTTATTTCATAATTTTAAAATAGCATCAACTAAATTTAAGAATTGTTTAAGGTTGATATTGAAGCAAGAAATTCCCCAAACCGATATATAAAAAATTAACCCAAAAAGAAAAAATAAAGAATGAGAAATAGATTGATATTCGCTTAATGATTTATTAGATTTTTTTGAAGAATCCTATTTTTCGACTCCTATTTATTTTTTAGGGCTGATATAATACATGATTCTGTGTTTGCAAATTTTTTAGGTAGCCCCCTCCAAAAAAAGAAGTAATTGAATTTCCATTTTTAAATGGTTATCTGACAAAAAAATCGATTTTTTGTTAGACAATAGTTCATTTAGCTTCAAAAAAAAATCCTACTAATGTGATGTTCAAAAAACAAGTAAACTTAAATGTTTACAGGATTTATTTTGCCTTTACACAATTAATTTAAAAATGGGGGCGAAATATAATGTTTTGATAATTAGTAAAATAGTATTTTTTGTTGGTAAATGTGAATTATGGATTGGGATTTTAGAATTAAGTTTAAGAAATTGGCGGAGAAAAATGTTTCTTAAATCCTAATGTATAGCTTTTGAAAACTATTGTGGTGTAATGAAAGTAGTAAAAAACAATATCGTTTTACTATCGGCAGAGAAAAGGGCAAAAGCCAGTGCTGATAAAAATGAATTTCCAATTGTTGGGATTGGAGCTTCTGCGGGTGGTTTAGAAGCAATGGACCTTTTCTTTAAAAACATGCCCGAAAACACTGGTATGGCTTTCATTGTTGTTCAACATTTAGATCCTAACTACGTAGGGATTTTGCCGGAATTATTGCAACGAAATACCAAAATGAAAGTTTTACAAGCAGATGATGGGCTTAAAGTAAAACCCAATCAGGTTTATGTAATTCCGCCAAATAAAAGTTTATCCATATTGAATGGGACGTTGCATTTATTTGATCCTGTAGAATCTCACGGACTTCGGTTGCCTATTGATATTTTTCTTCGCTCCTTAGCTATAGATAAACAGGATAAAAGCATAGGCGTGATTCTTTCCGGGATGGGTTCTGACGGAAGCATAGGAATCAAAGCCATTAAAGAAAAAAACGGATTAGTATTAGTCCAAGATCCAGCTAATGCTAAATTTGCCGGAATGCCCAAAAGTGCGATTGAAGCAGTTGTAGCAGATGTAATTGCTCCGGCAGAAGAATTACCGGCAAAATTGATTCATTTGCTTCAATATATTCCAGCAATTCATAACGATACCGAGATCGATACTAAAAATAAAAGCAGTCTGGACAAAATCATTATTCTATTGCGAGAGCAAACAGGTCATGATTTTTCGTTTTACAAAAAAAATACGTTGATGCGGCGTATTGAAAGACGAAAAGGAATTCATCAGATTGATAAAATACACAACTACGTTCGGTTTTTACAAGAAAATCCTAAAGAAACGGAGTTACTGTTTAAGGAATTACTTATAGGTGTAACCAGTTTTTTTCGTGATACGGCTGTTTGGGAAAAACTCAAAACTACCATTCTCCCAGAACTATTAAAAGTACAAACTGACGGAACAGTTTTAAGAGCATGGATTCCGGCTTGTTCTACGGGAGAGGAGGCTTATTCATTGGCTATTGTATTTAAAGAAGCAGTATATGAAATGTCAAATCACAGGAATTTGACCTTGCAAATATTCGCCACAGATTTAGATGTTGATGCGATAGAAAAAGCGCGTAGAGGAATTTTTAATTCGAGTATCGCTGCCGCTATTTCCCCTGAAAGGATCAGTAAATTTTTTACTGTTGAAGGCGATGAATACCGTGTGAGTGCCGCCATACGCGAAATGATTATTTTTGCTCCTCATAATGTGATTAAAGATCCTCCTTTTACAAAACTCAATATCTTAATGTGTCGTAACATGTTGATTTATATGGAGCCTGTTTTGCAGAAAAAATTAATGGAATTATTTAATTACTGCCTTGTACCCGGTGGCATTATGCTATTGGGTTCTGCAGAAACTCTAGGCAGAAACAATCAGGAGTTTGAAATCATGGACTCTAAACTTAAATTTTTTAAACGTACTCAATCCATAGTTACCCCTGAACTTAGTGATTTTCCGAGTGCTTTCTCATATAATAAAAAAACAGCAACAGAAAATAAAATTATGCCCAAATCGATTGAGAATATTCAAACCCTAGCGGATCAAATTTTAATTCAAAACTTTTCACCTGCCAGTGTATTGGTTAATGATAAAGGAGATATTTTATACATTACCGGACATACCGGCAAATATCTTGAACCCGTGGCTGGTAAAGCCAATTGGAATATTCATGCCATGGCACGCGAAGGGCTAAAAAATGAGCTTCCAGGTGCTTTCAGGAAAGCGTTACAAGATAATAATCCGGTGATTCTTCGAAATTTAAAAATAGGAAGTAATGGAAATGTCAATTTTGTAAATGTTACCATTCAACAAATAGAAAATCCCGTTGCAATGAAAGGTTTGGTAATGATTGTTTTTACCGATTTACCAATGAAAAAGGAGGAAGACAACTCCTTTTCAAAAAAAGAAAATCAGAATTTTTCGGGAAGACAGGAAGAACTTGAAGCGGAACTAAGGCAGAGTAATCAAGATTTACAAAATTCCCGCGAGGAAATGCAAAATTCGCAGGAAGAACTAAAATCAATAAATGAAGAACTGCAATCAACCAATGAGGAATTGACCACTTCAACAGAAGAAATGCAAAGTCTTAATGAGGAATTACAAACGGTCAATGCAGAACTTCAAAGTAAATTGAGTGATTTTGAGCAGGCAAATAATGACATGAAAAATTTGCTCAACAGTACCGAAATTGCTACGCTGTTTTTAGACAAAGAATTAAATATTCGTCGATTTACAGATTCTGTGACTAAAATATACAAGCTTCGAGGAACAGATACAGGAAGACCTATTACGGACTTAGTTACCGATTTGCAATATCCGGATATGGGAGTTCATGCCAAACAGGTCATAAAAAATCTGACTCCTGTTCAAAATACGATAGCAACAAATGACGGCAGATGGTTTTCGGTTAGAATTATGCCTTATCGTACGTTAGATGACCGTATTGATGGACTTGTAATTACATTTACGGATATCACTGCAGCCAAACAAGCCGAAAAAGCATTAGTATTAGAAAATCAATACCGACGTCTTTTTGAATCAGCCAAAGATGGAATTCTTATCCTCAATGCCGAAACCGGAAAAATCATAGATGTTAATCCGTTTTTGATAGAAATGTTAGGCTATTCCTATGAACAATTCGTTGAAAAAGCCATTTGGGAAATAGGTGTTTTAAAAGATATTGTAGCCAATAAAGATAAATTCTCAGAACTACATGAGAAACAATTTGTCCGTTATGAAGATTTACCACTTGAAACTGTTGATGGTCGAAAGATTAATGTTGAATTCGTAAGTACGCTCTATTCCGTAAATGGAAATAATGTGATTCAATGTATTATCCGCGATATTTCAGATCGAAAACTCATTGAAGAAGCCTTGGCTTTTTCTGAAATTCGATACCATCATCTATTTGAATATGCCAAAGAAGGGATCTTTTTTTTAGATTCTGAAACAGGAAAAATAACAGATTTGAATCCTTCATTGATTGCTCTTTTGGATTGTAAAAAAGAAGAATGTACAAAGAAACCAATCTGGGAGATTGCATTCTTTAAAAACATAGTGAGCAGCAAAGATCAATTTAATGAATTGCAACAAAAAGAGTATGTTTCTCATGAAAATATAGCTGTTGAAATGCGTAACGGTCAAAAATCAACTGTTGATTTCACAGCCAATACTTATCAAGTAGATGGTCAAAAGGTTGTTCAATGTTTTATACGGGACATTTCAAACTATAAACTAAAGCAGTCGTAGAATAAAGAATTTTATATAAAATGAAGTAAACAAGAGCAGGCAATAAATGTAATTTTTAAAAGTACGTCAATCATGAAAAATTCAGGAAATAAAGCAGGAAGAGTTACTACCATTCGCGAAAAAGCAGAAGATATACACAGAAAAAAACAAATAAAATCTGATTTTGAGTTTTCCGAAGCCAAAACATTACAACTGATTCATGAATTAGAAGTTCATCAAATTGAGCTTAAAATGCAGAATGAAGAACTGGTATTGGCCAAAGAACAAGCTGAACTGGCTACAAAAAAATATACTGAATTGTATGATTTCTCACCATCTGGATATTTTATTCTTTCTTGCAAAGGAGAAGTTCTTCAAATCAATCTGACCGGTTCCAGAATGCTTGGCAAAGAAAGGTCAAAGTTGATAAACAGCCAGTTTGGATTTTTTGTGTCTGATGAAACAAAGCCCATTTTCAACCATTTTATAGATAGAATTTTTACCACCAAAACTAGTGAGTCATGCGAAGTCACTCTTTTGGTTAGAAATGAAATTTTTTATGTTTATCTCACCGGAATTGTTAATGTAGAAGATTGCCAATGCCAAATTACCATGATTGATATCACTGATATAAAACTCATGGAATTAGAAATCATAAAAGCAAAAGAACAAGCCGAAGCTGCCAATAAAGCCAAATCAAGCTTTTTAGCCAATATGAGTCACGAAATTAGAACTCCTTTGAACGGAATTGTTGGTTTTACGGATTTGTTAATGAAATCAGATCTTGATAATAATCAACTGGAATATATTAGTATCGTTAATGAATCTGCCATTTCATTAATGGGAATTATAAGTGATATTTTAGATTTTTCTAAAATTGAAGCCGGGAAATTAGAATTAAATATTGAAGAAATAGATCTGTTTGAATTAGTTCATAAAGTGATTACTCTTTTCAAGTATCAAGCCAATTCAAAGGGTATAGATTTAGTTTTAGAAATAGATGAAAACGTACCTCATTTTATCTTTGCTGATTCGGTGCGATTAAAACAGATAATAGTAAATTTGATAGGTAATTCTTTAAAATTCACTAAAAAAGGAGAAATAAAATTGAAAATTACGGGGGAAATAGCTTCTGGAGAGGGTTTTTCAACTATAAAATTTTCAGTAAAAGATACTGGAATTGGAATAAAAAAACACAATCAAGAAAAAATATTTCAATCCTTTGTACAAGAAGATACTTCGACCACAAGAAAATTTGGAGGGACAGGTTTGGGATTAGCCATTTCGAATCAACTGTTGGGATTAATGCAAAGCGAATTGCATCTTGACAGTGAATATGGTCATGGAAGTGATTTTTATTTTTCAATAACAGTAAAAAAATCAGATGCAGAGCAAATACCGGAAATTTCATTTACAGAAGAACGTAATGACTGCAAAAAAGAGTTGTCCGAAAGGTTTCAAAATGCTAAAATATTAATTGTTGAAGATGAAACTATTGTTGCCCTTGATACAAAAAGCACTTTAACTAAACTAGGATATGAAGTAATAGACATAGTAACAAACTATGATGATGCCATATCTTCTTTTTTAGATAAAAAGCCAGATATTATACTTATGGATATTTTTTTAAATAATAGTCTTAGTGGAATAGAGGTTTCAAAAAGAATAAATGAAATTAGCAATACACCACTCATATATATGAGTGCTTATTGTGATGATGATATATTATCACAAGCAGCTAAAACTGAACCATTTTGATATTTAGTAAAACCATTTAATCGTAATGATTTAAAAAGTATATTAAATATGGCTACTTACAAACTGCAAAAAAAATCTACTTATAATTATTTAGCAGATGGAAAATTTAAACTATCTCATGATTACTATTATAGTTTAAATGATTATTTAAGAATTTACTATGAAAATCAAGAAATACCTTTAACAAAAAATGAAAGATTATTTTTAGAAGTTCTTTTAAAAGCAAGAGGAGAACTTGTTCCATTTTCAGCAATTGAACATTATATTTGGTTTAATAAATCAATATCTGATAGTACATTAAGAACTTTGATGTATAGACTTAGAAGTAAATTCAATCATAAATTAATTGAAACTGTTAATACTTTAGGATGTAAAATTAATATGGATAATATAAATGACAACAATAAATAAAACTCAAACTGATTTTTTAGGAAACGAATATTCATATGATAAAAACAATCAAATAAATTCTATTAATACTGATTTTAATAGACAAATAGATTCAGCAAAAAGCGTTAATAGTTCATCTATTCAAAATGTTTTAGCTTCTTTATCAACTGATTATTCAAGTAATTCAAATATAAAGCCAACTGATATATCATTTGATGATTATAAAAAATTAACATATGACAAACAAAATGAAGGTGAGAAATACCAAGAAATGCACGATTGGATAAAGTCCACAATCAGATTACATTAAATTATCTCACTATTTTATATAAGGATAAGCAACTAACAGATTTATATTATAATGAAGAA
>ERZ1034365.1501-NODE-1501-length-11756-cov-2.790650_pt1 | contig 11756 bp, 9 predicted proteins | sample MGYA00520615_ERZ1034365 | MGnify/ENA primary metagenome ERZ1034365 (study PRJEB33736, sample SAMEA104284505) | Azolla filiculoides | biome: Urban; feature: Water surface; material: Ditch water | place: Netherlands | collected 2015-10-28 | depth 0-0.1 m ... | reverse complement strand
GGCGGCGCGCAGGGCATCGGCGGCAGCGCTGGCGTCAGCCGCCGAACGGCTGTCGCTCAGCAGGGTCACGCGCACCAGTGGCGCGCCGTCCACGCTGACCCAGGCCGCCCGCGCCTTGATCACCCCCGGTATGGCCAGCGCCTCGGCTTCGTAGTCGGCCAGACTCACGATGCGGCCCAGGCTCTGCATCGTGCCGGGTGCGGCGACACGGGCGCCCTCGGCGGCTTCGGGCCTGGCGCCACCGGTCACGGGCTGCAGCAGGAAGGCCGCGTCGAGCCCGGTCACCTTCTTGTCGATCTGCGGTTGGGCGTCTGGCTTCAGTGGTCCGTGCGCGCCGTTGCCGGTGCGGTAGCTGGCGCTCACATTGCTCCGGCCCGAACGCAGGCGTGCGCCGGTCTTGCCATCGCCGAACTGCACCCAGCTCTTGCCGTCGGCATCTTCACGCACGATGTAGACATGTTCCTGGGGGCCGTGCCCGAACAGGCTGTCAACCCGCGTCCACAGGACGCCATCGGCCCATACCTGCAGCTGTGCCAGCTGGGGTGGCAGCTGCGTGGTATCGAGCAGATAGCTCAGTGGAGCATTCGGCGTCTTGGGCAGTGCAAAGGTCTGGAACACCGCTCGGGCATCGCCATCGCCCAGCGCCACCGGCGCCTCGGTCTTGCCCTGGGTGGCTGGAACCAGGTTGCCGTACACGGTGAATGGCGGGTTGTCGTAGCCGAACTGCGCATAGTCGAACTCGCGGTCGAGCCGCACGCGGTGCCAGCCTGGCCGGCTGGCGCCGGTGCTGGTACCAGCTGGGTCCGTTGCCGCCGCCGGCAGGGCATTGGCGCTGATCAGCGCATGGTCCTGACCCACGAGCAGCAGGCTGCGGCCAGCCAGGGCAGCGGCGTCTGTTGCCTGGCCGTAAAAGTAGAACTCGGCACCGCTGCTGGCGGCGGTCGGAACAAAGTCGGCCTGCAGTGCAAACGGTTCACCCACCACCTCGTGAAAACTCATGCCGCGTATGTCGGCATGGCCCAGGGTCGTGCCGCCTTCGGTAATGGCCAGCGACTGGTCCAGGCTCGCCATGGTGCTGGCACCGGTCAGCGGGCCCCAGGCCAGGGATTGCCGATCGACTTGCGCCACCCGACGCTCGAGCAGTCGCTTGCGGCCGGGGTCTGAATCGCTGGCGCCCAGCTTGGCTTCGACCAGCAGGCGGGTGCCGGCAACGATGCTGGCGGTATCGCCGTCCAGCGGCATTTGCGTGGCGCTGAGCGCGGGTGTCACCGTGCCGGCGGTGCTGCTGTCGAGGCGGCGCTGATACGACACCTCGCTGGTGGTGGCGCGGCCTTTAGCGTCGACGTCGACCTGCCTGGCCGGTGCGTTGTGACCGAAGTGACGATGGCTGCGGCTCAGCTTCCAGGCTTGCAGGCGCGGCGTGGAGCCCAGAGTGGCCAGGCCCAGTCCGGCGGCCAGGGTCGAGAGTAGCGACAGGTGCTGAAACCGTGGCGCCTGCTTCAAGCTCGTGAGGCCGCCTTTCATTTTCACGACGGTGCTGCCGAAAGACTCCCAGGTCTTGTCGACCAGCAGCACCTGGGTGTGATCGAAGGTTCCGCTGCTGTCGCGCGCCAGGCCCACCATCAGGCGGTCTCCGGCCTTGAGCGTGACATTGGCACCCGCATCGAGCAGCAGCGTGAAGGTATCGGTGCCGTACTGGATTGGCGGCACCCGCCGTGGTCGGTAGAGGTGGAACTGCGACAGCGCCGGTTGCGCGATCAGCTCGGCGCTGGTCTCGAACAGCGACGGCTGGTCGTCGCCCTCGAGTTGCGCCTTCAGCCCCAGGCCGGCCGGCACCAGCACGGGCCGCTCGCCCTTGACCGCAAAGGCGAAGTGCGCGCGGCCCGCCAGACCCGGAGCCAGCCGGTAGCCCAGCAGGCGCACCAGATCGGCCACGCTGTCGCGCCATTTGGCGCTGCGCAGGTAAGCCTCGTTGGCGTAGAGGTCCTGGTAGAAGCTCAGGATGTCGCCGACCTCGGCCGCGGCCTCGATCAGCGCAATGCCGGGGTCGTCAGGGAGTCGATGCGTCCAGGCGGCCAGCGTCGGATCGGCGTCGAGCAAGGCCAGCATGTGCTCGCGCAGGTCGGCGTAGCTGCCGATGCGGTATCCGATGGTCGAGAGGCCCGGCCGGTTGAAGACGGGCTTCGGAAAGGCGCTCGCCTGGCGGCAATCGTTGTCACAGCTCATCTTCGTCCTCCGGTGATCTCAAAGGTGATGCGCCCGGTTTCGAGGTGATCGGGGTCGTTGGCGACGACGATGATTTCGAACGGACTGACTTCGAGCTTCTCAAGGCGTGACTCGGGCAGTCCGGACGGGTCGATCTCGATCTGGCTCAGGCCGCCGCCGCTGCCGGGGTTCCAGCGGCGCATGCTCAGGCGCAGCACCCGGCCGACGCCGGTGACGGCGAGCGCACGCCCGATCAACTGGCTGGCGTGCAGCGACTGGCCGAAGGTCCAGCCATCCGGATGGAAGAAGCCGCGCCGGCCGTCGCGCGTCCAGCGGTCGGAGAACTCTTGTTCGAGCACGGCGCGCAGGTCCTCGGGCCAGTAGCCCGCTTCGATGCACAGCGTGAGCCTGATGTCGAGCGGCACATAGGCGGCGGGTCGCACTTCGAGGTCCTCGCCGATCAGGCGCACGGCTTCCAGGTGATCGGCAATGGCACGGCGCAGCGGCTCTGCCAGCACCGTGGTGCCGACGGGATCGATCGCCACCTGCACGGTGCGCCAGCTGCCCGTCCAGGCGTAGCGGGCATGGGCATGGGCCACCCCGGCCAGTTCTTCGGCGCGACGCGCGTAGTCGGCCAAGGTGACGGCACGCAACTGGCGCTGGCGATAGGCCTCGGGCACGCGGCGCACGATCTCGGCCACCGGCTCGGGGTCGCGCCCGTCGACCACGTCGAACGGGTTCCAGACCCGCTGCACGGCGCCGCTGGCCTCCGAGAAGCCGACAATGCTGTCGGCGCCCACGTTTCCGTCGCTGCCTTGCCCGACGCGGTAGCGGCATTGCAGATGGGCCCCGGCGGGCAGCGCCGCGCCGTTGATGCCGTCGCCCAGGCGGATCGAGCTGCCGCCGAGCTCGTCGGTCTCGACGATGAAGTGTTCGTCGTCGCCCTGGCTCGAGACCAGGTCGGACTGTTCCTGCCACGCTGTGGCAAAGCCTTGCACGCTGACTTGAGCGGTGGTGCGCGTGGGCGAGTCGCCGCCCGGCGCCGTGGCGCGATAGGCCAGTGGCGAGGCCGGCAAGGGGCACAGCACGGCGCGCAGCGGCGAGTCGCTGCCCTGCTGGCGCGTGATGATCTCGTAGCGGGCTTCGTCGCTCGCCACCAGGCGGCCCTCGTCCAGGCCGGCCAGGGGCTGACCCGGAGCACGGAAAGTGGTGAGGCGCGGCCGTCCCTGTGTCACGCGCACCAGGTTGGCGTGGAACAGGCTCACATCGGTCACCACGGAACCTGAGCATTCGCAAATGAGGCAGAAGTCCTGTCGCAGCGCATCGTCGGCCAGCCAACGCACGCGCACCAGCCATTCGCCCGTGAAAGGATCATGCAGGGCTTCGGCGCGCGGCCTGGTGCCGTCCAGCGGCAGCAGGCGCAGCAGCTGGCGCTGGGCGGTGCGCGCGCCGTTGGGTTGGCCGGTTTCGGGATTGAGCGCTTCCTGGATCAGCAGCTGGTCGACCGCCGGGTTCAGGTCGGTCACGCCCGGTGCGACCAGCTGGCTCGGGTGCTGGCCGAGGAAGAAGTCGCGCAGCGTTTCGGCCTGCGCCTGGTTGAGCGGGGTGGCCCCGGTCAGGTCGGCCTCGGTCGTGCCCTGGGCCAGCGCCGTCACCGTGTCGCCCCAGGTGTAAGGCCGCAAGCGGCTCAGTTCGGCATAGCAGCGCTGGCGCCAGCGTGCAATTTCGCGCGGGATGGCGAACAGCACCGAGTCCGTGTCTTTCCAGCTCTTGCCGGTCCAGACGCCGAATTCGTCGCTGGCAGTGGCGGGCAGGTCCACGCTGGCCGTGACCTCCAGCGCCAGCCAGCTGCTGGACTGGTTGCCCTGATGGATGTGGTAGTCCATCAGCCGCGCATGGCGTGCCAGCGACACCCGCTTGCGTGCAGTGGCAAGCGAGCGCTCGTTGAGCACGCGGTCGTGATGGTCGGCCTGCTCGTCGGCCTCGGCCGCAATCAGGTCGATCAGCACCTGGTCGAGGTCGGCTTCGCTGGTCGGCGACCAGCCCGGCACGCGCCGCATCATGGCGGCCATCAGCACGTGACGCAAGGAGTCGTAGTTGCGGGCCAGGTAGTCGATCTCGGGCTCGAGCGGCGGCGGCCGGGTCTTGTCGGACGGCGTGCAGTTGAGGTTGAAGCAGCCTGGCCGGAACTTGAAGGGCAGGGCGTTCAGCAGCGGGTCCATTGCCAGCGGCAAGGCGTTGTCAGGTGCCGATAGGCCGACCGCGGTGGTGGACAGCAGATAGGTCGAATAGTCGCCGACCGGCGCGATCTTCAGGCGCAGGGTGTGGCTGTCGCCCGTGCCTGCCAGCACCTGTACCACCTGGGTGGCACGGGCCGGGTTGCCGGCGCGCTGGCGCTCGGCTCCCTGGACCCGGAAGGCCTCCCTGGGCGGCAGCGGCGCGAGCGCATGGTCATTCCAGAACTCGACATCGAGCCAGGCGAAACCGGGCTTGGGTGCGGCTTCGAGCGTGACATAGGCCAGCTTGAAGGCGTTCAGGCCCTTGCTGGCGAGATCCCTGGCCCGGTCCTCGAGTCGTTCTTCGTTGCGCAGCACAGTCATCTTATTGGGCTCCCTGGCGCTGGAAGCGCACGCTGCGCACTTCGCCGCTGGCGATGACGCGATAGCGCAGATCGACGTTGAGGGTGGAATCCAGGGCGCTGACGTCGAGCGTTTCGACCGCGATCCGCTCGCCGAGCCAGCGCGACAGGTTCTGGCTCACCAGCGCCTTGGTGATGCCGGCCGTGGCGTCGTCGTTGAGCTGGAACACCAGGCGGCGCAAGCCGGCCCCAAAGCCGGGCAGGAAGGGGCGCTCACCCTGGGCCGTAAGCAGCAGCTGGATGATCTCGCCGCGTATGTGATCGGACAGGTCGGCCGGCGTGGCGCTGCGCCCGTCGGTGCCGATGTGGAAGGGGAAGGCCAGATGGCGGCCGCTCATGTGCGGGCTCATGGCAGCGGTGTCCGGTAGCTGTCGACCGTGAAGGCCATCGCATGGCGGTGCGTGGTGAGTCCGCCGTCGCCGCTGTTGTCGCTCGTGATGAGGTCGTCGACATGGTCGGCCAGGAACTTCAGCATGCCCTGGGCAATGGCGGCGAACAGGATCCGGCGGTCTTCCACCCCGGGGCCACTGGTCGGCAAGGCCTCGCCCTTGACCGCCTGCCATTCGTTTTGCATGGCTCGGTCGAGGTAGGCCGCGAGGCTGGAGGCGAAGTTGTCGACAGTGCCGGATTTGAGCGGGTGGGTCATCGGGTACCTCAGCCGGTGGTGACGCGCGTCGACAGCAGGTCGGGCGACGCGGGCGGGAAGGGGGTGGCCGGAATGATCGGCGTGACCGGGATGCCAAGCACCGTCTCGCCCGGATGCATGTGTGCGTTGAAGATGCTGACCAGCTGGTTGAGGTAGGTCAGCAGCGAGTCGCCCAAGGCCAGCGGGTGGGTGGCGCCGTCGGTCAGCTCGATCCTGGGCGCCTCGATGATGACTTTCGTGGCGGCTTGCAGGCGGATCTGCCCGTCGTTGACGCGGATGGTCAGCAGGTTGCTGCCGCTGCTGTCGGACAGCGTCAAGGTGTGGGCGTCGTCGTCGAGCACGACCATCAGGCCTTGTTCGCTGCGCAGGATCTTGAGAGGGGGCTTGGCTGCGCTGCCGTTCTGGTCGGTCGGCAGGTCGCTGCTGCCCCACCAGCCGCCGCTCCAGATCGGGCGCGACGGATCGCCCGCTTCGAACTCGATCCAGACCCCCGCACCCACTGGCGGGATGGCGTGCCAACCCACGCCGGCGCCGGTATAGGGCGCGCAGGGCGTGGCCCAGGGGGTGACGACGCTCTCGCCGAACACCTCGGGCACCTGTGCCTTGAGGCGGCCCATCGACGACGGGTCGGCGTTGTCGCTGACGATGCCACGGTATTTGCCGTAGTGGCGCGAGCGCGTTTGCGACGCGAGCTCGACCACCAGCTTTTCGAGTGTGTTGCTTTCCATCAGAAAACTCCTGCGGGGATGCCGCCGACCGCTCCCCCTGCCGAGCGCGCGTTGCGATGCAGCTAAAAGCGCTGCCGGTAGCCATCGTCGGTCAGCACATGCATGACATGGCCGATCAGGTAGTCGCCCGACAGATAGCCACCGATGCCGCGCACACGCACCAGGCGGTACGGTTGCAGCACGCCGGCATAGTGCTCGGCATCGAGTTCGCCATGGGCGGCATAGGCCCAGGAGGACAGGTTGACGGTGGCGGCCGTGGCGGCATCGAGGTCGGTCTGTTCCTCGCGCGTGCCGGTCAGCAGCGTGATGGCGGGCTGGGTGATGTCGTGAGTGGTGGCCTCACCCAGCGCCGTGACGTCGGCGGCATGGCTGGCGCTGCTCAGTACGCGCTTGTCAGCCAGCGCAATGCTGCCGGCCTGGGCCTTGGTCGGACGCAGCGCGTCGAACTCGGCCGAGAAGCTCGAGACGTTGCGCTGGTTCCCGACCAGCAGGATCTCGGGCAGATCGGCGGCCGCGAACTGCTGCCGCTTGAACATGCCCACGCTGGCGCCGGGGGTGTCACCGGGGCGTACGTAGGTGAACATGCCGTAGCGCCTGGCCAGCTCGAGCAGGAGCTGCATGTTGCTGCCGCGCTGCACGACCACGCGCTGCAAGCTGGCGCCAGGATCGGGGACCGGATCGACCTCGGCCGTGAAGCCGGCGTCCGCGAACAGGCGGGCCACGATGTCTTGCGGCGCCATGTCCTCGAACAGCGCGACCTTCTCGTCGCGGTTGAGCTGCACGCTGTCGTCCTGCACGATCAGCGTCATCTTGCTGTGATCCGGGTCCGCCTTCATTTCGAAGCGGTTGCCAACGATGAGGCCATCGATGAGTGGCAGGAAGGCGGCATCGGCCACCTTCACCTCGATGCGCATACGGGTAAAGGCCTGGGCGTAGCGCTCTTCTATGCCTGGCCACCAGCCGGCGCTGTCGGTACCGATCGGCAGGTCGATCTGCGCTTCGGTCGCCATGCCAATGCCCTGGTCGACGCGGATCTCGCTGAACAAGGCGAGTTGCTGTGGCGACGCCGGAGCGTTGTCGAAGTAGACGCGGTATTCAGCCTTGGCCATGGCGTGTGACTGGTGGCTCAGCTCTTGGGCACCGCGATCGGGCGGCCGGTGACTTGCAGCAGCGAGCGGGCCTCGAGTTCGGTGTTGGCGTCGGCGATATGCCAGTAGCGCGTCGCGTCGGCATAGCGCTGCTCGCTCATCGCATCGAGCTGGTCATGGGCCTGCACGGAGACCTGATCGCCTGCCGTGCCAGGCAGGGGGCGCAGCTTGACGGCGGCGACCTCGGAGCCGGCACGATTGCTTGCCATGATGGTGGGAAGACCGAAGTAGCGGGAGTTCTTCAGAAACATGGCGAGTCCTCGTAACTTCAGAACGGAATGATGTCGACCGCAAATTCGATCGTCTTGGCCAGGTTCAAGGTCGCCTGGGTGTCCTTGATCATCTGCGTGTACTGGTAGGCGCCGGCGCCCACCACATCGTCGGCGGGTGCCTGGCTCGATACCTGCAGGCCGATCTTCACTTCGGCCTGCACGGGGTTGAGCAGCAGGTCGAATTTCTGCTCGGTAATCGACATCGAGGTGATGGTCACGGGCAGCACGCGTGACGGCCCCCAGATGAACAGGAGGCGTGGCAGCGCGACCCGCGGTATTGGCTGGGAGGGCGCCGGCGTGCCGGGTCCGGACAAGGCCGAGCCGATGGCATCGATGGCTGCGCCGATCAGGCCGCCCGGCCTGGTCTGCGGGTAGACCATTTTCTCGAGTGCCGCCAGCTGCGGGCCGATACCGAACAGGCGCGGTATGGCCGAGACGGCGCCACCCGCGCCGAGATCGTCTGCGGCCGAGAAGCGGGCACTGATCTCGAAGCTCTCGGCAGGCGGCGCTGCGGCTGCATGCGTTTCGATCCTGGGTTGCGCGGACGAGCTGGGTGGCGGCTGCGGGATCGTGATCGTGCGCGTCAACTGCTCCGGGTTGAACTGGAAGATGACGAGGTTCGGGATCGGTCCGAGCAGGTTCATGCCGTATTCGACCAATGCCCCGCGCATGGGAAAGAGTGCCATTCAATGTCCTTCCTCGCTGTTGTAGGTCGCGCTGGCCGCGCCATGCTCGCGTTCGAGCCAATCGATCAGTCGCCCGGCGATCAGATCCGTCAGGGCCTGGGCATCTATGCCAGCGGGCGCGTCGATGGTCCCGATGTCGGCTTGCGCCAGGTCGGCACGGACGGCGTGAAGGTCCAGCCCGGACAGCCGCCGCGCCAGCACGTTGCCGAGCAGGTCGGCGACCAGGCCACCGGTGTCCGGTGCGACGCCTTGCAGCGTGATCGCGAGGCGTTCGATGTCGAGCTTCATGTCACGCCCTCCATCAGCGCCGCGTAGCGCCCGAACTGTTCGAGCCCGGCGACGCGATTCATCTTCTCGAGCTCGCGCTTGATGGCTGTCAGCACCTGCAGCATCTCGACATGGGGGGCTTCGTCGCTTGCTTGGCGGGAGGCCGCGAGCAAGCAGGCGTTGAACGCCGCCGACCGGATCTGGCCGCCGGCCAGCTCGAACTGCTGGGCGAGCCAGCGGCAGTCGAGCTTGGAAACATCGACCTGCGCCGGAAAGGCCTGCCGCCACAGCTGTTCGCGCTCGCTCACGCCGGGCAGAGGGAATTCGACGATGTGGCGCAGCCGGCGCGTGAAGGCCTCATCGAGGTCCTTGCGTCGGTTGCTGGCCAGCACGGCCAGGCCCTTGAAGCGTTCCATGCGTTCGAGCAGATAACTGATCTCGATGTTGGCGAAGCGGTCGTGCGCGTCACGCACCTCGGTGCGCTTGCCGAACAGCGCGTCGGCTTCGTCGAAGAACATCAGGCAGTCACTGGTTTCGGCCGCATCAAAAATGCGCCGCAGGTTCTTCTCGGTCTCGCCGATGTACTTGTTGACCACCTGGGACAGGTCGATGCGGTACATCGGCAATTGCAATTCACTCGCCAGCGCCTCGGCCGCCATCGTCTTGCCGGTGCCGGGCGGGCCGCAGAACAGCACCGACAGGCCGCTCTCGTTCCAGGCCCGGGCCGTACCCCATTCGTAGTGGACGCGGCCCAGCACGCCCATGGCGGCGACGATCTCGCGCAGTTGCTGCTGTTGCGCCGGCGCCAGCACGAGTTCACCGAGCGCAAAGCGTGGCGTGACGGCGTTGACCAGATCATCGAGTTCGAGCCTGGCCTCGGCGCGGCACAGCGCGAACAGCTCGCTCGCGCCGGCATCGCGGCCCAGCGCCGCCGCCGCTGTCGCGACGCGCGCCAGCGCCAGTTCGGCCAGACGAAAACGGCGCGCGGCCTCGGGTACGGCGGCCTGCAAGTCCGGCCCACATCCATGCAGGGCCGCCGCGAGCCGCGAGCTGCGCTGGGCGATGTCTAGAGGTGGCAGGGCGAAGCAGGGCAGCAGCAGCTTGAGGGGGATGTCTCCTGAGACCGATTCACCGGCCGTGACCGGCAGATACCAGCGCAGTGGCAAGGCGGCAACGGACCTGATCCATGGCTCCGTCTGGCCCATGCCGCAGCGCTGCTGCCATTGTTCGGGCAACAGCAGATCCAGGCCGCGCAACCAGCAGCTCGTGGCCAGGGCACTCAGGCCGTGTTGCGGGTCGACATCGTCGCCCACCCGCATCAGGCCGCGGCCCTCCGCTTGGGCCAAGGCCTGCGCCCAGGCGGCGAAGTCGGTGCCGCGCGGTGCCTGCAAGGGCAGCAGCTGCATGGCCTTGGGCGGCGCCGAGCGCAGCCTGGCCAGCAGCGGCTGCATCTCATGAGGCCAGTCGCGTGGCTGGCCCTGGCTGGCTGGCATGTGGCCAGCAGCCGGACTGTTGGGGGTGAGCAAGGCCTGGGCCAGGGTGGCTGGCATCTCCAATGGCTGCTGCCAGTCGAGCGTATCCCGGCCTGTCGGCAAGTCCAGCAGCCCGTAGCGAAACAGTGGGTGGCCTTGATCCACGCAGGCGGTCACGGCCAACGGGTCATCCCATAGACGCTGGCACAGCGCGAGCGTGGGCCAGGGGCACGACAGGTCGTTCTGGGCTGCCGCACAAACCGCGCCTATGCTGGCATCGATCCGGGCGGCCAGTGCGCAAGCCAGCACGAACTGCGCAGCAGGTGTCAGGCTGCACTGAGCGGCGATCCAGGCCCAGTCGCCGCGGTGGTGGGATTCGGTATCTGGTGTGCCCAAGGTCGCGAGGCGTTCACTCAGGTAGCGCGCCGTCACGTCATTGGCAAGGAATACCTGCTTGTCGTGACAAAAGCGGCTCAGGTCGAGGCTGTCCTGGGCCGGATCGGTGGTCGGCGGCAACCTGCCGGCCAGGGCTGGAGCGCCGTTGCCTCTCTGGTGCCAGCACCAGGCAATTTCGCGCCGCAGGCGCAGCGTGACCTGTTCCAGCCAGTAGGCACACAGAGGATCGGCCACCTGCAGGTCCGGGCACATGGTCACGCCCGAAGTTCCGCCCGCCTGCGGCGGGGGCGACAAGAGGGGTGAGGTCTGTGCGGTCGTGATCATGTCCAGCTCAGGACCGGTGCATCCAGTGCCTGCTCGCCGTTGACGCGCAGGATCACCCGGTAGCCGGGGTCGGAGGGCAGGGCCTGGCGGTCGCTGACCTCGAAGGTCAGTGTCGTGGCCGTGCCGCCGGGCAGGGGTTCGAGCAGCAGCTGTGCCTGGCCGTGCAGGTAGAGCGCGGCATAGATGGCCGCATCGGGTCCTCCGAGCTGACTGCCCTGCACAACGAAGCGGCCAAACAGCTTGCCCATGACCGAGCTCAACGGGGCCGCCAGATTGACTGCGCTGACTTGCGGCAGCAAATGCCCGGCCATGGCGTTGCTGCTCAAACGGTGGCCATCGGGCAGAGTCCGCGCCACGCAGACCGGGTAGGCTCCGGCGCTGAGGGTGTCGGCCGGTGGAATGGTCGCGACCAGATTGCCCTCGGCAGTGGTGGTTGCCGGATAGCTCGAGGCGCCGACCAGGAGTTGGTCGTAGCCGGCCAGATCGGTGCCGGTCAGCACTATCGCCTGCCCGGCCGTGAACCGCTCGGGCTCGATGGCAGCGACTTGCGGGCCCATGCTGGGCAGCAGCGCGACGCCTTCATAGACTTGTGGAGCGGGCAGTGGCTTTCCTATGGTCTTGACCGGCGGCGCGTAAGCCGGTGGCGTGTCGGTGGGCGCCAGCATCACCGGACGCACCTGAAAGGCCGCCGAGATGCGGTACTTCTCTTCACTGCCTTGCATGATCTTGGATTGCAACTCGACATCGGCTTCATCGAACGTGATGTGCAGCGGGTCGGGGTTGCTGTTGAGCGCGGCGTTGCTGGAATCGGGCCGCAGCACGCTCATTGAGTTCAATGCCACCATGCCGCGGCCCAGCAGCTTGTGCGCATTGATCGAGTCGCTTTCGGCGCCGTCAAACGCGGTCAACAGGTAATACAGCACCAGCCACACCGGTGGAGCCTGGCCGGCGGCGAGTGGGCGGTTGCGCACCTG
>ERZ1034365.1500-NODE-1500-length-11775-cov-3.895281_pt1 | contig 11775 bp, 11 predicted proteins | sample MGYA00520615_ERZ1034365 | MGnify/ENA primary metagenome ERZ1034365 (study PRJEB33736, sample SAMEA104284505) | Azolla filiculoides | biome: Urban; feature: Water surface; material: Ditch water | place: Netherlands | collected 2015-10-28 | depth 0-0.1 m ... | reverse complement strand
TGCCTGAACATCTCCTTTTTCAAGACCTAATTTTTCTGAAATTTTCGCTACGATATCTGCTTTCGTCATTTTCTTTCCTATTTATAATGTTGTACTATTTTTTTGAGTTTGCAAATATATGAATTAAAAAAACAATAAATCAACCTAATTCATTAAATTTTAATTAGATAAACTTTTACTTTTGTCGTCTAATATTTAATGATGATTTTCTCTAACCTATTGATAAAATGGTATTTACAAAACAAGCGTGATTTACCATGGCGAAATACCACAAATCCTTACCCTATTTGGCTCTCAGAAATCATGCTTCAACAGACGCGTGTAGCACAAGGAATGCCCTATTTTCTATCTTTTACAACCGCTTTTCCTAGCGTTTTTGATTTGGCTAATGCCGATGAAGAAAAAGTACTGAAACTTTGGCAAGGTTTGGGTTATTATTCCCGTGCCCGAAATTTACACAAAACCGCACAACATATCGCAAACGAAATGTCAGGAATCTTTCCTGATAATTATGCCGATTTATTAAAACTGAAAGGAATCGGAGAATATACCGCTGCCGCAATCGCCTCTTTTTCTTACAATGAAGCCGTTCCTGTTGTTGACGGAAATGTCTTTAGGGTTTTATCGCGTTATTTTGATATTGAAACTGATATTGCTCAGGCTTCCGCCAAAAAAGAATTCGCTGCCTTGGCTTTCGAATTGATGCCAAAAGATACCCGAGGCGGAGCCGAACTGAGCGAAGCTAATCCTGCAACTTTCAACCAAGCCATCATGGAATTTGGCGCATTACAGTGCGTTCCAAAAAGTCCCAATTGCGGCATTTGTATTTTTAACGAAAGTTGCGCCGCTTTGCAAAAAAAGAAAGTCGCCGAATTACCCGTGAAATCGAAAAAACTAAAAGTAAGAAATCGGTTTTTTAATTATTTAGTGATTGCCGATGAAAATAACAATACACTAATCCAAAAAAGAACTGCCAAGGGAATTTGGCATAATTTATATGAATTCCCGTTGATTGAAACCGATCAAACCGAAGATTTCGACTATATTTCAGAACGAATCCAAAAGGAATTTCTCCAAGAGCATACTATTATAAGTATACAAGAACACAATGAAAATAATATCATTCATAAACTGTCACACCAGCATTTACACATTAAATTCTGGAAAGTAACTGTAAATGGAATTCTCGAAAATGGAATTGACAGCGCTACTTTGACAACATTTCCTTTCCCAATTGTGATTCATAATTTTATTGAAGCGAATTAAATTATAGTTTCCGAAAAAATGTATCTTTGATTTAAATACCACAAAAACAATGAACGGAACGTTAAATAAAGTAATGCTTATAGGCTATCTTGGCGATGATATCAAAATGCATTATTTTGACGGAGGCAATTGCATCGGCAGATTTCAGTTGGCCACACATGAAATATACATCAACAAAACGACCAACGAAAAAATCACTTCAACAGAATGGCATAACTTAGTTGTACGCAACAAAGCGGCGGAAATTTGCGAAAAACACCTTTCAAAAGGCGATAAAATATACATCGAAGGACGCATAAAATCCCGTCAATGGCAAGGAGAAGACGGCGCCACAAAGCACACCAGCGAAATTCAGGTAACCGAGTTTACTTTTCTTTCGACAAAGAAAGATTCTGAGAACAACAAACAGATTCCATCATCAGAATCCTTAAAAAACACTACCTTTGATGCACAAAATAACGGCTTGCCTATCAATGATTTGCCGTTTTAATTGTTTAACTAATCTCTTTTAATTTGGACCCGGAGCCCAGTATAATTTCAGCATACACTTTAGACACCACCCTGACATTTGGCTTTGTCGGAATATTTGCCCTGCTGTTTTGTTCCGCCATAGTTTCAGGCGCAGAAATAGCTTTTTTTTCGTTGTCACAAAAAGACATTGACGAAACCATCCAGGAAAACACCTCAAAAGGAAAGATTATCGCCAGCCTTTTAGAAAAACCAAAAAAACTATTAGCCACACTTCTTGTCGCTAATAATTTTATAAACATCGGAGTTGTAATTTTATTCTCATTTGTAGGCAAAGGACTTTTTTCAGAAATCAGTTCGCCGGTATTAAAATTTATCTTCGAAGTAATTGTGGTTACTTTTTTGATTTTGCTTTTTGGAGAAGTTTTACCCAAAGTATATGCCAGCAGAAACAACCTGAAATTTGCCCGACAAATTGCCTATCCTATTGCCGTTTTAGATAAAATTCTTTCACCCGTAAGCCTGCCAATGCGCGGAGCCACCATTTATTTTCATAATAAACTGGGAAAACAAAAAACAAATTTTTCTGTTGATCAATTATCGCAAGCTTTAGAACTTACTGGCTCTAATGAAACTTCATTTGAAGAACAAAAAATATTAGAAGGAATTGTGTCTTTTGGCAACACCGATACAAAACAAGTAATGAGTCCCCGAATTGATATTTTTGCTCTTGAAATAGAAGAAACCTTCGCAGATATTTGTCCAAAAATTATAGAAAAAGGTTTTTCGAGAATTCCTGTATACCGAGACAATATTGATCAGATAGAAGGCGTTTTGTTTGTCAAAGATTTACTTCCGCATATCAACACAAGTGATTTTGATTGGAAATCCTTACTGAGAGAACCGTTTTTTGTACCAGAAAACAAGAAATTAGACAACTTACTGAAAGATTTTCAGAGTATGAAAAGCCATTTGGCCATTGTGGTAGATGAATATGGCGGAACTTCGGGATTGGTTTCTCTTGAAGATGTAATCGAGGAAATTGTTGGAGATATCAGTGATGAATTCGATGATGAACAGCTTAATTTTTCACAAATTGATGATAAAAATTATATTTTTGAAGGCAAAATAAACCTCAAAGATTTCTATAGAATTATTGCAGTCGACGAAGATTTATTCGAAATAAAAAAAGGAGAAGCCGAAACATTAGCCGGATTTATTTTGGAAATACTAGGTAATTTTCCCAAAAAAGACCAAAAAATAAGTTTTGAAAACTGTTCTTTCAGCATTGAAACTGTTGACAAAAAACGCATCAAACAAATAAAAGTAACGATTGAATAATTCCAAAATGTTAAAGAAAATAATAGCTGCTTCAATACTTTTTACAATATTATCTTCTGTTTTTAGCTGTAAAGATGATGTTTTACCCAAACCTTCAAGTCACTTGAGACTGGATTATCCGGTAGCTAATTATGTGAATTTTGAAAATGAATGTCCGTTTACTTTCGAAATAAATTCGGAAGCTATCATCAAAGGCGAGAAAGAATGCGGATTTGCAATTTCGTATCCAAAAATGAAAGCCACTATTTATCTGACTTACAAACCCGTTCATAACAACATCAATTCGCTGTTACGAGATGCTCAAAAACTGACCTACGAACATGTTATAAAAGCAGACGATATACTGGAACAACCTTATTTAAATCCAGAAAAGAAAGCCTACGGAATGTTTTACCAAGTGGATGGAAATGCGGCAACGAATTCACAGTTTTATGTTACCGACAGCACAAAACATTTTGTCATAGGTTCCGTATATTTCTACGCAAAACCTAATTTTGATTCTATTATGCCTGCGGCAAGTTATATTAAAAACGACATGCAACGTTTAATGGAAACCTTAAAATGGAAGTAATTCATAAAAAAAGCATCTGTCGTAAACAGATGCTTTTTTTATGAAATTTAAAAGTCAATTACGACTTCATATTCGAAACTTTGTATGTTTTTCCGTCTCCGGTGGCTTGAACAACTTCTGTTAATTTTTCAGGAGTTTGAACCGTTTTGTCAAAAGTTACGGTAGCTAATTTTTTATCAAAATCAACAGTCGCTTTTTGCACACCGTCAAGCCCAGACAATTCCTCTTCAATTGTTTTAGCACAACCTACAGCACACGTCATTCCTTCTACAGTAAAACTGGCGGTTTGAACATTTGCAGCGGCGATTTCTTTTTTAACTTTTGGCGCAGCCGTTTCTGTTTCAGCAACAGCAACAGGTTCTGCAGTTTTTTCTTTACAACCCACAAACAATAGACTTGCTAATGCTAAAGTTGTTATTGATTTTGTGAAATTCATTATGATTTGATTTTAATTAATTCTTTTTTTAAAGCAAGACAAAATTAATTAAAAAAAGACGCACTAATTCATAAAATAATTACAATTTTGACGCAAATTTAGGATTTATGATTTCAAAGCAATTGAAATGGGTTTATTTAGTGGTTCTTTCTCTGGTTTGGGGAAGTTCCTTTATTTTAATTAAAAAAGGATTAATTGGGTTAACCGCTTTTCAACTTGGTTCGCTTAGAATTATTTTTGCCGCCATTTTTTTATTGCTAATTGGTTTTAAAAGTTTAGCAAAAATTCCGCGCCATCAGTGGAAATATATTGCCTTAACTTCCATGTTTGGAACCTTTATACCTGCTTATCTGTTTGCTATAGCCCAAACCCAAATTGATAGTTCCGTAAGTTCTATTCTAAATTCCCTGACGCCCTTGAACACCTTAATTTTAGGAACTTTGGCTTTTGGATTACAGTTTAGGAGAAACCAGATTTTTGGAGTTCTCATCGGATTAATAGGAAGCGCATTACTGATTTTAAACGGCGCTTTGCACCATCCTGAACAAAATTATTATTACGCTATTTTAGTATTGATTGCATCTATTTGTTATGCTACCAATGTGAACCTCATCAAGAAATATTTATCAGATTTGACTCCGGTGAGTATTACTACCGGTAATTTTCTGGTGTTGCTTTTCCCTGCCACAATTATTTTATTTTTCTCCGACTTTTTTGAGATCGTTCAACTTGCAACAGTACAACAATCCGTTCTTTTTATTATGATTTTGGGAGTTGTAGGAACAGGAATTGCTAATATTTTATTCTTTAAACTGATTCAAATGTCGTCACCAGTTTTTGCTACTTCGGTAACCTATTTAATTCCTGTTGTGGCTTTCTTTTGGGGATTATTAGACCACGAAATGCTAACGCCAGTTCAATTTATTGGCGCATTTATCATTCTGATTGGCGTGTATTTATCAGCGAAGAAATAATACCAACACTTTATAAATAACAAAGGCTGCCCAAAAAGACAGCCTTTGCTTGTAAATTCTATATTCGATTATTTAAAATCAGCATCCGATACACCTTCGTTGATCTTAACATCCGACATTTTTATATTCAATTCAAAACCTACATTTTGGATGATATTAAAAGGAACTTTCACTCCTTTTACTACTCTGTAATCTCCAAAATTAGTGATTTGAGTCATCGTTTGACCACCTTGTTCCAATGTTTTTGCTTCTGCAACTTTAAGTCCCGAAACTACATCATAGTAATAAGTAGTTTTCCCATTTTTTACAGCAAAAGCATCGCTTCCATTCAAAGGTTCAATACCGTCAAGAAGCAATCCTGCTTTCTTGGCAAGTTGCAATTCTTCAAAAGGAGTTGCACTCGCTTTCATTTCTGCCAATTCAGCTCCTTCTAAGTCTTTACGTTGGCCTTGTTGAATTATATACGCTCCTTTTTCAGAAACTACTTGTTTCATCAAGCTCATTCCGCTCATACTTATTTCAACATTTAATTTTCCTTTAGCATCAATTTTTGAAGTAAAACTCAATGGTGTTGGTGCTTGCGGAATTGTAGTTGATCCAGTCATAGCTATCGTTTTGACAGCAGCAACTGCTTTATCGCCACCAATTGCTTTGATATAATTATCTAAAACTGTTTTAACAGTTACACCAGCAGGAACTTCTTTCTTGAAAACAGGTTTTTCTAATGGACTTCCGTATTTATCGAAAAAGAGCATTGGAATTTTTAATCGTTCCAAAGCAGGAATTACTTCCGAACCTTTCCCTGCAATTACAATTCGGGTGTTCTCCAAAAGGAAATATTTATTGGCTACACGAAGCACATCATCTGCAGTTACCGCGTTGATGGTTTGAATGTATTTTTCGTAAAAATCTGCCGGTAAATTTTCTGTCTCAATGTTCAATGCATAACGGGCTACTGCTTGTGGTTTTTCTACTTGCATTACAAAACGCCCGATATAACCAGCTTTTACATTACCCAAAACATCATCTGAAACTTTCTCGGTTCTGATTTTCTTGATTTCTTTGATAAATTCTACAACCGCACTATCCGTAACCACGTTTCTTACTGCTGAAGTCGCTTTGAATTTAGTTACATATTTGCCACTTCCAATTATTGAATTAGCGCCATAAGTCCAAGCGTGTTTTTCACGCAAATTCATATTCAAATAACTGTTAAAATCTCCTCCAAGCACTTGGTTTGCAATTACAGCAGGAAAGAAATCAGGATCTCCCATTTTTAAATTTAAGGTATTGACCAATGAAATTTCTGATTGAACAGCATTAGGCACATCTACAAAATTAATTTGAGTAAAAGCTACATTTTCTGGTGCGGAATAGGTCAATTTTGGTGCACTTCGTTTTTGCCAAGAGCTGAATAATTTTTCAACAAGTGGCTTAATTTTTTTATACTTTACATCTCCAATGATTACTAAATAAGCATTTTCGGGAACAAAATAATTGGTGTAATTTGTTTCAATATCGGCCAAAGTAACGTTCTTGATTGTTTCTTCGGTCATGAACTCCCCTGATGGATGACTTTTACCAAAAGCTAACGCATCTACTACTCTATTAGCAATCGCAGGAACACTTTTCTCATCTGCTTTAAGGCTTTCTATCAATTTAGCTTTTTCTTTATCAAACTCTTCTGGAGTGAAATTGGGATGCAAAGCACCTTCGGCCATTAACTCTAAAATTCTTTGCGCATATTTTGAAAGCGAACTGGCATAAGCGCCTTGAGAACTAAAATTGATATTTGCCCCTAAAAAATCTACTTCTTCATTGAAGGCATCTTTTAGTGTTTTTTTACTTCCGTTACCAATTAAACTGCTGGTCAACTCGTCAACTCCTTTTTTATTTCCTTCGGCAAAAGGAGCGTTGTCTAAAGTTAAACTATAAGAAACTCTCGGCAATTTATTATTTTCGACAATCATCACTTTCAACCCGTTTGCCAAAACAAAGGTTTGCGGTTTTTTGATATTTACGACTGGGGAAGTTCCAGGTTTCGGTTGTGTACGATCTTGTGCCTGCATAATTCCTGTTACGAACAAAATGAATATTATTATACTTGTTTTTTTCATGATTGAGAGGTCTTAGTTTTGAGCTTTTTCTTTGGATGGAACGTAATCTAAAACCAATCTCTGATTGGGGTTTAAATATTTTTTCGCCACTTCTCTAATTTCTTCACGAGTAATCGAATGCAATAATTCGATTTCGGTATTGATTAGATTTACATCTTTATACAATAAATAATAGGTTGCTAAATTCTCTGCAATCCCTTCAACGCTTGCATTGGCATTGACAAAATTATTATCAAACTTATTTTGCAACTTTTGAAAATCTTTCTCCGAAATCAATTCGGTTTGAATTTTCACAATTTCTTCGTCAATTTCTTTCAACAGATCTGCCGAAGTATTGGTTCCCATTGGCAAACCATATAAAATGTACATCCCATAATCTTCTTGACTAAAACCAACTGCTCCAATTTGCAATGCCATTTTTTTGTCGTCAACAATCTTTTTGTATAATTTAGAACTTTTTCCATCGCTCAAATAAGAAGAAATCAAATCTAGAACTCGGGCATCTCTGGTTTTCATCGAAGGCGTTCTGTAAGAAGCCACCAACATTGGAATTTGGATATTTGGATCCTCATAAGTTGCTTTGATAGTTTCTGTTATTGGTTCTTCTACAAAAGTCTGTTTGGTCACCGTTACTCCTTTTTGGATAGGCCCAAAGTATTTTTGAATCCATTCTTTCGCTTGTCCTTTCTCAAAATCTCCCGCCACTACCAAAACAGAATTATTCGGTGTGTAGAATTTTTTATTGAAAGCCTGAAATTCTTCTAAAGTCGCAGCGTCTAAATCTTTCATGGAACCAATAGTAGTCCAACGGTACGGATGATTTTTAAACATGTTTTCTTTAACCACCGTAAGGATATTTCCGTAAGGACGATTATCAAAACTGGTTCTTTTTTCTTCTTTTACCACTTCATTTTGAGTATCAACCCCTATTTTATTAATCACAGGATGCATCAATCGTTCGGATTCCATCCAAAGCGCTAATTCTAAATTATTTGAAGGAAAGACTTCATAATAATAGGTTCTGTCATCCGAAGTATTGGCATTATTCGTTCCGCCATTGGCAGTAACAATTTTCATCCACTCTCCACGTTTAATGTTTTGTGTTCCTTCAAACAATAAATGTTCAAAAAAGTGGGCAAAACCAGTTCGGTCCGGATTTTCATCTTTTGAACCTACGTGATACATTACCGAAGTAACCACCACCGGCGCAGAAGAATCGTTATGCAGGATAACATGCATTCCGTTGTCTAAATCATATTCTTCAAAAGCTACTTTTTGAGCTGAAGCAACTCCTCCGAGCATAAGCGCAGCACTTAACATCATTATTGATTTTTTCATAAGGATTAATAAATTTTTTATTCACTATTAGTAACGCACTAAAAATTATTGTTACATCAAAAATACTTTATTTTCATTCTACAAAGAGAAATAACGAAGGCTTTGGCAAAATATTAACGCTATTTTACTGAGAAATAACTTTTATAAAGGTCAAGAACCCATTGAAAAACAGGGAATAAATAAAGGAGAACATTTTTTTTGACAGAGGAATTGCAGGATAAATATTTAATTGTATATTTGCAACCTTAAAAATCAATAAATCAATTCGGTATGTATGCAATCGTAGAGATAGCAGGGCAACAATTTAAAGTAAGCAAAGACTTAAAGGTTTATGTTCACCGTTTGGCTAATGAAGAAGGTTCAAAAGTTTCTTTTGACAAAGTTCTTTTATTAGACGATAACGGAAATGTAACTTTAGGCGCCCCAGCTATAGAAGGTGCTTCAGTAGAAGCTAAAGTGTTACAACACTTAAAAGGAGATAAAGTTATCGTTTTCAAAAAGAAAAGAAGAAAAGGATACAAAAAGAGAAATGGTCACAGACAATATCTTACTCAAATTGTAATTGAAGGTATTACTGCAGCAGGTGCTAAAAAAGCAGCTCCTAAAAAAGCAGCAGTTGAAGCAACTACAGAAGAAGTTGAAGCTCCTAAGAAAAAAGTAGCTAAAGCTAAAAAAGAAGATACTCAAGAATAATAACACTATAAAACTAATACGTCATGGCTCACAAGAAAGGTGTCGGTAGTTCTAAGAATGGTAGAGAATCAGAATCTAAACGTTTAGGTGTTAAGATTTTTGGAGGTCAAGCTGCTATTGCTGGGAACATCATCGTAAGACAAAGAGGTTCAAAACATAATCCAGGTGAAAACGTTTACATTAGTAAAGATCACACCCTACACGCAAGAGTAGATGGAGTTGTTAAGTTCCAAAAGAAAAGAGATAATAAATCTTATGTTTCTATCCTTCCATTCGAAGCATAATCACTAAGATTCTATATTATTACAAAACCCGTTTCGAAAGAAGCGGGTTTTTTGTTATAGAATAAAAAGATACATTCGCAGAACTGAATATCTGAAGAAATACTAATCCACTAAACTTTTATCGCTTCATGGTTTAAGTTAAATGCAATTTTAAAAGTAGTACCTTCATTCACTTTACTGGCAACACTTATTTCTCCTCCCATAGCCTCTACTTGTGCTTTAGTTAGAAAAAGCCCAATTCCTTTTGCTTCCGGATGTTCATGAAATGTTTTATGCAAACCAAATAAACGAGATCCATTTTTAGAAAGATCAATTCCCAAACCATTATCACTAACAGCAAGAACTACATTCCCGTTTTTATTTGTTGTAGCAAAATGAATCACTGTTTTGCGATCAGGAGAATTGTATTTCAATGCATTACTCAACAAATTTTGCATAATACTTTCCAGATACGTAGAAAAATACTCTATTTCTGGAGCTTCAGAAAAATCAGCTGTAACCTCAGCTTTAAGCTCTAATACCTGTCCTTGAAATGTTTCTTTTATTTTGGTAAAAACCGTCTGAAAAAGAACTTTCTGTTTTTCTTTTCTGGATTCATGTCGTATGGAAACCACTTCTAATAATTCATTCAGCGTACTCCCGATATTACCGACCGTTTTTTCAAACATTTCCATCAATTCTTCTTTTTCTTCTGGCGTACCACCCTCTTTGTAAAAGTTCAAAAGAGCATTTAAATTACTCACAGGTCCACGAAGATTATGCGATACAATATGAGCAAAATCTTCTAATTGTTTATTTTGATTTGTTAAATAAATCGTTCTGTCCACAACAATATTTTCAAGATTCTTGTTGGACTCTATTATTTTATTTTCAGCTTGAATTCTTTTAATATCAATATGATTCAGCTGTTGTGAAGTCTGAGCAATAAGATACAATGAAACCAAAATAAAGGAAGTCCCTAAAAGAGCTATCCCAAAATCTTCAGAAATCATTTTGTTTCTAAGTATGTATAATTCTAATGAGGTAAGCAACAAAACCGCGATAACATTTTTAGAAAAAAGGTTTCGAGCCATGAGACTCCCTATTCTATCTCCTGTAAAAATTCCGGTTATACCCTCTTCCTTTTGAATGAAAGAAGTCGCAATTGACAGTATAAAAAAAGCAAATGCGGTATTAATTGCCACATTAGTAAGAAAGGATAGCCTGTAAAAAACGGGGACCGCAAAAAGATAGCCTAACAACGCCAAGAAAGAAATTAATGTAATAACATGGAGACCATATTGAGCGATTTTTTTTAAATATGAAACCCGAGAACCAATCCCCAAAAGAGCCAAAGCATACAAACTAAAACAAAAAGCAGTAATAGGAGATGGACGTCCGGGATAAGAAGTCTTTTCATGATCGACTATCAAAATTTGATCTATACCTAAATTATAATTAAAAAGATTTTGTGAAAAAGTAGCCACCCCAAACAATAACAACAAAAAAGATAAAAACTGACATCCTTTACCCCATTTTCCTTTTACCAAGTTTATAAATAAAATACCCGATAACAGAAAACCAATAGCCGTATTCAATTTCATAGAAACCGAGCCAGGAATAATAGTCGTAAGGATATTGATATTAAATACCCATCCCACAATAACAATCAACCCTATAGCAATCACAAGCACACCTACAGATGTCAGACTTGAAGATTTATAATTATAACTCATTAATAAATGATGTTTTAAACCGTATGAATTTAACGAATTTGTTTAGCTCTGAAAAATAGTTTTCATTTAAAGGCTTAATGTATTAAAAAATAAAAAACCAAACAAACATATTTATATTTTTTTAAAAAACAGAAACATATAAAAAAACTGTTCCATCACACATTCTAATAGCCTTAAACACAAAAAACCCTCACATTCAAACTGAGGGTTAATTCAGTTTCCTGTAAGGGTTAATCTATTTTAAACTTTAGCTAGTCATTCACTAATGACTATTCACTAAATTAGTATCTGTAATATTCCGGTTTAAATGGACCTTCAACTGGAACTCCGATATAATCTGCTTGGTCTACACGTAACGTTTCTAATTCAACACCAAGTTTAGCCAAGTGCAACATTGCTACTTTCTCATCCAAATGTTTTGGTAACATGTACACGTCATTGTTATATGCCGCGCTGTTTTTCCACAATTCGATTTGAGCCAAAGTCTGGTTGGTGAATGAGTTACTCATTACAAAACTTGGGTGACCTGTAGCACAACCAAGGTTTACCAAACGACCTTCGGCCAAAATGAT
>ERZ1034365.1499-NODE-1499-length-11778-cov-6.471327_pt1 | contig 11778 bp, 16 predicted proteins | sample MGYA00520615_ERZ1034365 | MGnify/ENA primary metagenome ERZ1034365 (study PRJEB33736, sample SAMEA104284505) | Azolla filiculoides | biome: Urban; feature: Water surface; material: Ditch water | place: Netherlands | collected 2015-10-28 | depth 0-0.1 m ... | reverse complement strand
ACAGGTAATCAAGGTATTGCTGGACCTACTGGCCCAACAGGAGCCACTGGTGCAACTGGTGCTGGTGGAGCATTGGGATATTGGGGGTCTTTCTGGGATACCACGACACAAACTGCCGCATCAGCCAACACAGCCTATTCCGTCACGCTCAACAGCGCAGATGCCGCCAACAATGGCGTGAGCGTTGTCAGCGGAAGCCGGGTCACGTTTGCCAATGCTGGCGTGTACAGCCTGACGTTTTCCGTTCAATTCACCAACGCTGACACGCAGATTCACGATGCCAATTTGTGGCTTCGTAAAAACGATTCAGGAAGCACTGGTGACATTCCAGACACGGACAGCAAATTCAGTATTACATCCAGTCATGGCGGCGTTCACGGAAACGTGATTGGCACGGTCAACTTTGTAATGTCGTTTGCTGCCGGTGATTTTGTTGAGTTGATTTGGGCAACTACCAGTACACAAGTTGCTTTGGAGACAATCGCGGCTGGCACATCCCCCGTCAGTCCGCGCATTCCTTCGGTTGTCTTTACGGCAACGCAAGTGATGTACACCCAACTTGGGCCAACTGGTTCTACTGGCCCAACTGGACCTGCATCAACCGTTGCTGGCCCTACTGGACCTACTGGCGCTCTTGGCCCAACTGGACCTTCTGGTAGTAGTGGCGCATCATTTGAAGTCGGTGAAGTTATGCTGGCCTCTGATACACCGACTACTGGCACATGGCTTGAGACAGGCAAGTATTACAGCAAAGCCGCATACCCTGACCTTGCCACCAAGCTCGGAAACGTGGCTGACTTTGGTAGCTTTGCTACTGTTCCACAGGCTCAGTTGCCGCAGCCGTTCGCCACCACAGCTACCAATGCTTTTTCTTACATCTGTGCAACAGACGGCACTACATCGGTGGTTGTCGGTACGGGCGGTGCAATTCGCAAAACAACAGACGGCCTTAATTGGCAGGGCGTTCCCAGTACAACAACATCACAGCTCAACGAAGTACGCTACATCAATAGCAAATTTGTTGCCGTCGGAGCTTCTGGAACTATTGTTTATTCTGCAAATGGCACTGATTGGGTAAACACTTCAACAACCAACACCACATCTCAATTTACTTCGGTTGCTTATGGTGCTGGTGTATACGTTGTTGTTGGGGCATCTGGCGCTGTTTTTTCGAGTCCTGACCTTGTGACATGGACAAGCCGTTCAGCCGGATCAATCTCTTTTGCGCGTGTTGTTTTTGGGAATGGTGTTTTTGTCGCTGTCGGCAGTAGCGGCAATTGCTATTCATCGTCTGATGGCATTACTTGGACAATTCGTTCCGCTGGATCAAGTACATTTTATGACCTAATCTACGCCAACAGTTTGTTTGTTGCAGTTGGCGGGTCTGGAGCGTGTTATACATCTCCTGATGGAGCTACTTGGACAAGTCAATCAGCAGGGCCAAACTCATTTCTTGCTGCAATATATGCCAACGGTTTGTTTGTAATTGCAGGTGGTGGTGGGGCTATTTCAACATCCACTGATGGCTTAACTTGGACAATCCAAACTTCTGGAACATCGGCTGTGTCGGCTGTGTTTCAGTCTATAACATGGAACGGCTCAAATTATGTTGCTGTAACAGGCGGCGCTGCGGCAATGGGTGGTGTTTACGTAACATCTCCAGATGGAGCAACTTGGTCGCAATTTAGGGATGCAAGTTGCTCAAACTTTTCTTCTGTTTCTTTTGTGAATGGGAAAACGATTGCGTTCGGCTCTGCATCTTCCGTCATCCTTGCAGGAGCAACCCGTCAAGAAGTGTTGCAGTCAGGCACTTGGGCTTACACGGTAGCGGCGCAGTCTGTGGCAAACCCTAGAACCATTGCTTACAACGGCACTGACCTTTACGTTGCTGCTGGATCAAACGGGACAATTCTTACGTCACCTGACGGTCAAACATGGACTGGTCGCTTCACAGGACTGACCACGAACTTTGACAAGGTTGCGTACGCCAATGGAAATTGGATTGCCATGGGTGGTACGGGGAGCGGTGCAAACTTGCTGACATCGCCAGACGGAACAACGTGGACTGCAAGAACCGCTGGCACTGCAATTTACAACTACGCAGCCTACGGTGCTGGTGTGTATGTGGTTGTTGGTGCTTCTGGCGCGGTTTACTCTAGTCCTGACCTTGTAACATGGACAAGTCGTTCTGCTGGTGCAAACGCATTTAACGATGTAATTTTTGCTAATGGCGTGTTTGTGGCAGTTGGTGCGAGTAACTCTATTTACTCATCTGCTGACGGTGTTACTTGGACGCTGCGTACCGCAACTGGCACATTTCAACGGGTTGTTTACGAAAACAGCTTGTTTGTTGCTATCGGCAACTCGGGCGTTATTTACACTTCCCCCGATGGCACGACTTGGACATCGCGCACAAGCAATGTGAGCCAAACACTCCAAAGCATTGCATGGACGGGCGCGTTGTTCTGCGCTGTTGGGGGGTCTACGTCAGCCAACACAGGTGTTATCACGACATCTCCTGATGGGGTCACATGGACATCCAGAACGCCAACAGATAACACGCTCGGCTTCAACAGTGTGTCTTGGACTGGCACGCGATTTGTTGTAACTAGCTTCCACAATGCACTTTCATCTCCACAATACAGCACGTTCCTCGTTTCTTCCGATGGCATAACTTGGGCGAAAACGTCACCAGCACGCTCCGGTATTGTTGTCTTCAGCGCTTACCTTGGAAGCAAATTACTTGCAATTGGGCCAAACTGCATACAGTCTTCAACAGACGGCCTTAACTGGGTAAATGCAGATCAGGTTCAGTACGTTCCGGGCGCACTCACACGAACATACAAGCTGGGAGGCAATTACTATGCGTTGTCCACTTCGACGGGTATTTACCAATCCAGTGACGGCGTAACTTGGGCGGCGGCACGAACCGCGCCTTTGGTAACTTTTGTTGGCATGGCTTACAACGGCACATTCTGGCTTGCAGTCACAGGCTCTTCCACGGGTATGCCAGCTTCCGTCTACAAATCAACAGATGGCATTAACTGGGTCAAGTCTGCTGGCTTTGGTACGCTGACAAGCACCAGCACAACTGCGGCAGCCTTCATTGACATTGAATACGCCAACGGCAACTTCATCATTGGCTGTCCTGTAACAACTGCTCAGAACATCGTCTACACCATCTACACATCGTCTGATGGCGTGACTTGGACTGGACGGTTGACTCCGTTTGTTGCTGCCCCATCTGGCGCAATTGCGAGCGATGGAACAACAACAGTTATTGTCACATTTAATGGAACAATGAAAAGCACTGATGGCGGTGTTACTTGGTCTATATTTTTACCACTAATTGGAGCAGGTGGAGCGTCTTATACATCCGGTGTTTGGCAATTTGGCGGTAGTGCAACTTCAATTGATTTGACTACTACCTATCCTACTGGTGTGGGAGGTTCCGGATTTTTATATGCTAGCAATGGGTTGTTAATTAACGCGCTTCCATCCGAAACTATTTACAAAGTTGCAAATTCTTATAGTAGGAGTTCTATTTACAAAGCGCCCGGATACAACCAATCGACAGTCACAGCAACTGTTAAGCCGGGTATTTTGCGAGGTACAACTGCGCTTGTCGCTCAACTAAGATCGGAGTCATTTGTACCAAATTTGTTAAACGAATCCGCACTGTACTCCTACGACACAGCAACCACGTTCTTTGTGCCCCCGTCCAATGCTGGCGGTGGTCAGGCAGCTTACATCTACGCAGGAGCCTAAGCCATGATTACAGTTTACGAAATCAAAGCAAACGGCTTCATCGGCGCAAGCAAACAGATCGACCCTCGTGAGGGGGTTGGTTCTGGCTGGACGTACACGCCGCCTCCCGCTGAAGGCCCTCACAAGTGGGCAGGCAGTCAATGGGTTGCGTATGACGCAGAGCCGCCACAATCCATGCCGGGTCCTGACTACGGGGCTATGGCTACGGATGCGCGGTCTAAGCGTACGGAGTTGCTGGCTGCGTGTGATTGGACCCAAGTAGCAGACGCTCCTGTTGACAAGGATGCTTGGGCTGCTTATCGTCAAGCCTTGCGGGATATTACTTCGCAAGATGGATTTCCACTTTCAATCGACTGGCCTAACAAGCCTTAAGTGTGGCATAATTCAAAGCATGAATATAGACGCTTTGAAATCACTACTTCGGTACGATCCTAATACGGGATTGATCTATTGGATTGCTAAAGGGAAAGGCATGATTAAAAAGAAAGCTGCTGGCACATTGCTGCATAGTGGCTATCTTGGAATTTGCATTGGACCAAAACGATGGCAAGCGCATAGAATTGCTTGGGCATTACATCATGGCGCTTGGCCCAAAGATCAAATTGACCACATCAATGGGGTTAAGACTGACAATCGTGCTTGCAACCTAAGAGAAGCAACAAATTCTCAAAATGGGAAAAATCTTGGTCTGTCAAAAGCGAATACATCTGGCATAAAAGGTGTTTGTTTTGACAAACGGACAAATAAGTGGAGGTCAACTATTAGAGTTGATTTTAAGTGGAAATCTTTGGGAAGATTTGAATCAATAGAAGAAGCTGCAAAAGCCAGAAAAGAAGCAGAAGCAAAGTATTTTAAAGAATGGAATAGAACATGACAAGATTAAAAATTGCAGTAGCAGCCATTTCAAAAAATGAAGCTCAGTTTGTTGAGCGTTTTTGCGACTCGGCAAAGGATGCAGACTTGATTTCAATTGCCGATACGGGATCAGATGATGAGACTGTTAATTTGGCAAAAAAATGCGGGGCAGACGTACATGAGATTTGCATCTCACCTTGGCGGTTTGATTTGGCTAGGAATGCTGGATTGGCTTTGATTCCCAAACATATTGATGTTGTCATCAGCCTTGATTTGGATGAAGTGCTTGAACCGGGATGGCGTGAAGAAATAGAGCGAATCTGGGTAAAAGGCGAAACAACTCGGCTGCGCTACAAATTTGATTGGGGTTGTGGAATATCGTTTTATTACGAAAAGATTTTTGCAAAGCATGGATATAGGTTTTGGCATCCGGTCCATGAATATCCCCGTCCTGACGGTAGGATCACAGAAATATATGCCCATACGGACAAACTTCTTGTAAGCCATCATCCTGACCCAACAAAGTCTCGCGGTCAGTACATGCCGCTGCTTGAACTGGCGATCAAGGAAGACCCGTATTGCCCTCGCAATGCTTTCTATCATGCTCGTGAACTGACGTTCTACGCCCGTTGGAATGAGGCCATAGAGGCGCTAAACAAGTATCTGGCTATGCCAGAGGCCACTTGGCAAAATGAACGCTGCTATGCCATGCGATTGCTCGGGAAAGCACATGCTGAACTTGGCGATACCCATCAGGCGCTGAAATGGTTCAGACTTGCTGTGGCCGAAGCCCCCAATACCCGTGAGCCTTGGGTTGAATTGTCCATGCAGACATACCGACTGAGCATGTGGGCAGAGAGCTATGCTGCGGCAAAATCAGCATTACAAATCACTGACAAACAAGCTGTTTACACAATGGACCCTGAAGTCTGGGGTGAAAAGCCTTGGGATTTGGCATCCGTTGCCGCTTGGAACCTTGGATTGAAGGATGAGGCTGTGAATTTGTGCCAAGAGGCATTAAAATTTGCGCCAGAAGATAGCCGTCTATTGGCAAACTTACAGCAGATGACAGCCCAATAACTTAACCGCATTACTCGTCATGGCAACAATCAACGAAACCGAAGCAAGGCTAAATTCACATGAGGCCGTTTGCGCCTTTCGTTACGACCAAATCAATGCTCGACTGAAGCGGCTTGAGGGCATCATCCTCAAGGCTTGCGGCGTTATGTTGGTCAGCATGGCTGGAATCATTTGGACATCACTTGTCCACGTTGGGAAATGACAGAAGAAAAGGGTTTGGGGGTTCTTGATAGGGTTCTGTCCTATGTAGATTCGCCCTTCAAACTCATTGCCATTCTTGTGATGGGCGTGTTTGCATTTGTTGGGTATCTGTTCTGGCAAAACCAAGCCTTTTTGATTTCTGCTTACCAAGAGCAGAAAAAGATGCCAGCAATTTACGAGGAAAGAGTTGACGATGCGGCATCAGTATTGTTCAAGCACACTGACGCAAAATTTGTTGCCATCTTCAAAGTAAACCCAATTCTCGGGACTCGTGTTTTGCATCGCCTTTACACCAAAGACGGTCGTAGCAAAGACATGGAAGGCATTGATGTCGGCCTATTCACCACCAACCATTCAAACAACAATGATGTGGTCAAGTTGATGGCAGGCGAAACGCCTTGCAGCCAGTATCTCAGGCCGCAAAGCGAACTTGGCATTTGGTACATCGCGCAAAGTGTTTCCTACACCTGCCGAATTGCTGTGCCGCCAGATCGTAGCCGCTTCATTGGGCAAGTGACGGCAGGGTGGTCGACTCAACCAGACAACATGGAACACATTTTGTCCATGATGGAAATTGCAGCGACCATGTTAACCAAAAGAGGTGGACAATGAACTTGAGCGACCTGAACCCATTGGTGGCAATCGGCGGGAAAATTCTCGACAGAGTGTTGCCAGACCCTGCTGCCGCAAGTGCCGCAAAGATTGAACTCGACAAGCTATTGCAAGAAGGCGAACTTGCCAAGATGGCAAACGAAACCAAGCTGTTTGAGACAGAGCAAAACAACCTTACAGACCGCCTAAAAGCAGACATGGCATCTGACTCTTGGCTGTCCAAAAATATTCGCCCTATGACCCTCCTGTTGATCCTTGGAGGCTATTTCACATTCGCCATGATGTCGGCATTTGATTACGACACCAACAAAAGCTATGTTGAATTGCTTGGTCAATGGGGAATGTTGGTGATGTCCTTCTATTTTGGTGGGCGCACTCTTGAAAAAATCATGGACATGAAAGGCAAGAAATGAAAGCAAATTTTGAGAAAGCTTTGGCCGCAGTTTTGCATCACGAAGGCGGCTTCAGCAATCACAAAGACGATCCCGGTGGCATGACCAACCTTGGCTGCACCAAAGCAGTCTGGGAAGAACACTGCGGCCATGCAGTAGATGAGAAAGCCATGAGAGCCTTGACTCCTGCTGACGTTGCGCCACTGTACAAGCGCAAGTATTGGGACAAGATCAAAGGCGATGAATTGCCAGATGGCGTTGACTATGCCGTGTTTGATTGCGCCATCAACAGTGGTCCCGGTCGTGCTGCAAAGTTCTTGCAGTCTTGCGCTGGCGTGGACCCTGATGGCGGCATTGGCCCCAAGACATTGGCGGCAGTGAATGCCATTGTCCCAAGTGATTTGGTGCAAGACTATTCAAAGCGCCGTCTGTCTTTTATGATGGACTTGTCTACTTGGCCCACGTTCGGCAAGGGCTGGAGCCGCAGAGTCAACGAAGTTGAAGCAACTGCGCTGACTATGGTGAAGTAATCAATACCGGCCAGAGAGCGTTTTATGCTCAAGGTCGGTAATGATTCGTTGAAGATACACTGCGAGGTCTAATGCTTCTTCTTGGGCATGTTTGAGCCATTGAATATGCGTTAAGTCTTCGCGGGTTGTATCAACGCCATACTTCTTTAAACCAACCTGAGCACGGTTTTGAAGCATGGTGCAAACAGCCATGACATTTGGATCAGTCATTCTTTGACAAACACACCATTGGGCAACAATGTGCCTTTGCGGTGCTTGATTTGGTTGTAGGCCGACTCCATGCAAGTCACCAAGTTAATGTCTTGCAAAGCGCAATAGTTAACTAGACATACCAGCACATCGCCAACACCGTCAACAATTCCATCATGGTCTTTTTTGATGGTGGCATCGGCAAGCTCTCCCATTTCGGACATGGCTTTAAGCAATTGAGTCTCAGGGGTCGAGTTGGGAATAATCTTCCGAGCCTCGGACCACTGGACAATTTTCATTTCAACATCTGCGTAGCTCATGCTTGCTCCAATGGCAGATTGTCTTGCTCTTGCTTCAAAGAGGTTTCAACTTTCTTGCCGCCAGAAATAAGATCAATCAATTGATCTTGTGTTGGAACGTCAACATTGATGATGCCGTGAGCAACGTGGTTGAGGGCTTGTGCGCGGGTATTGGCACGAACAAGGCGGGTTTCTTGGCCGTAGCCAACGATGTAAACGCGAGACATATCTTCTCCTGTGGTTAAAAAAAGGGTGGGCCTACTCGCTGCGTCTGGCAGGTGCATTTCCTTGCGGCGGTCTTGGCCTTGCCAGCATCCGCTTTCAGCCCGAAATCATTTGATGGTCAATCTGTCCTTGCGAACAATGTAGGCTCCAGCAACAGGCTCACCAGCAAGGATCGCAGCCTTAATCTTGGTTTTGCTTGGCTCTGGAGGTTTGGGGTCATTGCACAGTTCAGGCACAAAAAACGCACCATCTTCAATGACAACGGATTCATCACGCTCAACATACAGCTTGACGATGAAAGACCCGTCAGCAGCCTTGATTTCGTGGATTCCTGCCGTTTTCATGTTTTCGGCAAGGTATTCCCTCAATTTCTCTGCTTTGCGCTCATAGGCCGTTTGCAATGCTTTGATGCGTTTGATGGCATTCTTGGCCTGTTCGGCATCCGATTCGCAGTTGAGAACGTAGGCAGCGACAGCGTTTGCTTTGTTGCCGAGCATGACCCGGAACTCATCAAACGCTGGCAAAGCCTCGCCAGTCTCAGGGTCAAACAATTCGTCAAGCTGTTCGCGAAACGATGTTGCAAGTTCGTAGAGACTGGTCATGGTCAGAACGCCGAATCGTCCATGTCGCCAAAGCCGCCGTCAGGCGTGTGGCCTGCCGCTTTTGCAAACTCAGGGCTGCGCTTGATAGCGTCCTTGAGCTTGTCATGGAACGTATCAAAGATGCCCCAATCAGGAGTGTCCAAGTCAAACATGACGTTCTGGTGGACACCTGCTGGCTTGCTGTTCTTCAATGCTGTTGGCAGTGGAGTCAGGTTCGCCACGTTGGCATACGTCTTGCCGTTGGTTTCGCTGGTGGTCACGTTGACCATGCAATAAGCACCAAGCAGTTTGCTGATGTCAAAGCCTTTGGCCTCTTCCTCAGTAAACTCACGACCGCGCCACGATTGCAAGTCTTTGCGCAGGGATGCCTTCTCACTGAGAGACAACGTGTATGACTTGCTGATGGTCATAGGCATTTCTTGGCCGTCAAACTCAACGGTCAGAGGTTTGCCTTCCTCATCCTCGCCAAACAATTCCCAAGCAACACGAATCTTGTGTTGCAGTTTCTCGCCATACTGACCGGATGACAACTGAGTGCCAAGGTCAATCAACGAATAGCAACGACCCACATGAACGCCAGAAGGCACACGTTTGAAGTTACCACCACCACTGTCAGAAGCTACAAAGCCCATTTCAATCTCCAAAAAAAACAGCCGTTACAGGTCGGCTGAACACCTTATTTAAACCAGAGGTAAAACCCGTGCAAAATCCCAAGCGGGAACAACAGCGCACCAGCTACCAGAAAGCCCCACAGACCTTGTGCAAAGCATGTGAAGACATGTGTAATCCATGCCGCAAAGCAAGCAAAACCAATAAACGCGCCCATTATTTAGCCCTCACAATTGGTTGTGCCAACAGCCAGTTGCTGCCAAGCTGGTGAACAGATCGTGCCCACTTGCGTTGGTAACTGCGGATGACTTCGGGGGACGCATTGTACGTCTGAAACAATTGCCGTGCGTGGCGAAGAAGTGTGATGTTCATGTGAACTCCTGTCTTGTTGAGCCTCAACTTTAATCCAGCAAAACCCATCAAACCATAGGTGTTTTCCCCTATACAAACAACCAAAAAACAATGATAGTCTCCAGCCCATGAAAACACCAGACCAACTTGAAGAAGACTCAGCATGGCACATGCGAGACATTGCCTTAATTGAGGCTTCAGCCAATTGCCCAAACGCAGAAGATTGGGATGCCGCAGCCGTGGCTATCCTGACTCGCGCCATAGAAATCATCACCAAAAAGAAAGTGGAAGTATGCTTCAAGAAAAACAGTTCTATCTGAAACAACTCGAAGGCGGAAAGATCAGCCACCGCAGAATCTCAAACCGTATGCGAGAAAAGTTCCGCACTTCTCCTGCGGCAGTCAAAGATGAATTGCTTCGCACTGGTCACATTGAGCTTGATTGCACAAAACGCACTGGCGAAACCAACAAACTTGATTACTTCTTCAAGGCAACTGGCAAGAAGCTAAGTGATGTTGAGGTTCATATTGAACAAAAAGCGCCTGAAATCTTTTGGGCTGACGGCACTCCAAAGTCCAAGGGCAATGCCTTTGACTGGCGCAATGCAAACAGCAAGTTGTACAGCAAGCGGGAAATTGTTCAAGCGCAACAAAAGTACCACAACAAGAACCCCATCACCATTTACAGCAGAGCATGACCACCTACATCACCATTGGCCTTCTGGTCATGGCTGGATGGGCCGCAATCCATCTGGCAATCCAAGTGTTAGCCGACTTGTTGTTTGAACGATAAGCTGGTATAGTTTTGTGAAACCCGGCTACCGAGGAAGTCATGAGCCTCGGGAAAAGTGAACTCCCCACCTGCCGTGTGTTTCTTCTGGGAGTTTTGCGGAGTTGCTTCAATGCACTATTATCAATTCAACATTGGCGATTACAAAAGCCATACCGAACATCTTTCTGAGATGGAAGACCTTACCTATCGGCGCTTGCTTGATTGGTACTATCTTCATGAAACACCAATACCTTTGGACGAAATAGAGGTTGCAAGGCAGATAAGGATGCGTTCGCATACCGATTGCATTGCGGTCGTATTGCGTGAGTATTTTGAACAAACGCCTGATGGCTGGATTCATCACAGAGCAAATAAAGAACTTTCCAAGGCTGGAGAAAAGTCTCAGAAAGCAAGTGAGAGTGCAAAAGCACGATGGAGTAAGCAGAAGGATGCGAACGCATTGCCAACGCAATCCGAAAGCAATGCTACACATAACACAGAACACATAACACAAGACACAAAACACAAGAAGACCGCAACTGCCGTTGCTTGCCCACCAGATGTTGAGCAACAAGTTTGGCAAGATTGGTTGTCACTCAGGAAACAGAAGAAGGCATCGGTCACTGCAACCGTCATTGATGGCGCAAGGAACGAAGCAGCAAAGATCGGTTGGACCCTCCAGCAGTTCTTGGTTGAATGGTGTACCAGAGGCTCCCAAGGACTCAAGGCTGAGTGGATTAAGCCCGAACAAAAGCCATCCCTCAGTCGTACTGGTCAAACAAACCAATCCGTGATGTCTGGCCTGACCCGTGGCCTTATTGGAGGTGGCAATCATGTCAAATTACTCGGAAGCTGATTTCTGCTCTGTTGACCAAGGGTTGGACTACATCTTTGTGTACATGGGGAGCATCTACGGAGCCTCATTCAACCGCCATTGGGAAGGCATGGAGCTTGGGGTTGTAAGACAGGTTTGGCAAGAGACATTGGGGGCATTTCTGACGTACAAGCCAAGTCTCGACTTTGCGTTGCGAAAGATGAACGAAGACTATCCGCCAAGCGCAATCAAGTTTCGCAACCTGTGCAATTCTGGCCCGGAAATCCCTGTGAAGCCTGTGCCACAAATCACACGCCAACGCACTCAGGCTGAGATTGCGGCAACTGAGGCTGCAAAGGCCAAAGCAAAGGCTTTGTTGGCCGAAATGAAGAAAGGCCGCCTGTGAAGCCGACTCGCCAACAAGCTATCCGCAAGATGCTTTTGCAGAACCCTCATGGCTTGACTCGTCAGGAATTGTCA
>ERZ1034365.1498-NODE-1498-length-11780-cov-4.128001_pt1 | contig 11780 bp, 8 predicted proteins | sample MGYA00520615_ERZ1034365 | MGnify/ENA primary metagenome ERZ1034365 (study PRJEB33736, sample SAMEA104284505) | Azolla filiculoides | biome: Urban; feature: Water surface; material: Ditch water | place: Netherlands | collected 2015-10-28 | depth 0-0.1 m ... | reverse complement strand
GTGCAGTTGCGCCACATCCGCATCGGCCAGCCGGTCAAGCTCACTGCCGACCTGTATGGCAAGAAGGTGGAGTACCAAGGCACCGTGGCCGGCCTGGGCGCTGGCACGGGCGCGGCCTTTGCGCTGCTGCCCGCACAAAACGCCACCGGCAACTGGATCAAGGTAGTGCAACGGGTGCCGGTGCGCGTGGAACTCGACCCCAAGCAACTGGCGGAAAACCCGCTGCGCGTGGGCCTGTCGATGGAAGCCACGGTCAACATCAGCGAGCAAAGCGGCAAGGCACTGGCGGACGCGTCACGCCCCGCATCGGCGGTGCAGACCGAGGTGTTTGCCGCCATGGACAAAGGCGCTGAAGCCGAGGTTCACAAAATCATCGCCGCCAACGCCGGCAAGCCCGTCAAGAGCGCCCACTAAGTCCGCGCATGTCTGCTCCCGCCCATATTGCCCACCCGCCGCTGCAGGGCTCTGCCCGGCTCTGGGGAACCATTGCGCTGTCGGCCGCCACGTTCATGAACGTGCTGGACTCGTCGATTGCCAACGTCTCGCTGCCGGCCATTGCCGGTGACCTGGGCGTCAGCCCGAATCAGGGCACCTGGGTGATCACCAGCTTTGGCGTGGCGAACGCCATTGCACTGCCGCTCACCGGTTGGCTGTCGCAACGCTTCGGGCAGGTGCGCCTGTTTGTGGCCAGCGTGATGCTGTTTGTGATTTCGTCGTGGCTGTGCGGCCTGGCACCCAACATGAACACGCTGATCGCCATGCGCGCGCTGCAAGGGTTTGTGGCCGGCCCCATGATGCCGCTGGCCCAGACGCTGCTGCTTTCGAGCTACCCGCCGGCGCTGGCCGGCATGGCCATGGCCATGTGGGCCATGACCACGCTGGTGGCACCGGTGATGGGGCCGGTGCTGGGTGGCTGGATCACCGACCACACCCATTGGGGCTGGATTTTTTACATCAACATCCCCGTCGGCATTGCGGCGGGCTTCATCACCTGGAGCATCTTCCACAAGCGCGAAACCCAGACCCGCAAACTGCCCATCGACAGCACCGGTCTGGCCCTGCTGGTGGTGTCGGTGAGCTGCCTGCAGATCATGCTGGACAAGGGCAAAGAGTTGGACTGGTTTCACTCGCCCGAAGTGCTCACGCTGGCGATTGTGTCGGCCGTTGGCTTTGCCTTTTTGGTGGCCTGGGAACTGACCGATGACCACCCCGTGGTGGACCTGCGCATGCTCAAGGTGCGCAACTTCTGGACCGGCACGCTGTGCATGACCGTGGCCTACAGCCTGTTCATGGGCAACCTGGTGCTGCTGCCGCTGTGGCTGCAACAGTTCATGGGCTACACCTCGACCCAGGCCGGCGAACTGATGGCGCCCGTGGGCCTGTTTGCCATCCTTCTGTCGCCGCTGGTGGGCAAGAACGTGCAAAAGTTTGACCCGCGCGCGCTCACCACCTTTGCGTTTTTGGTGTTTGCGCTGGTGCTGTTCATGCGCTCGCGCTTCAACACCCAGGCCGACTTTGCGCACCTGATGTTGCCCACCATCATTCAGGGCGTGGCGGTCGCGTTCTTCTTTATTCCGCTCACCACCATCACGCTCAACGGCATTGCGCCCGAAAAAATTGCCGGCGCTTCGGGCCTGTCGAGTTTTGCGCGGATTGTGGGCGGCTCGTTTGGCACCTCCATTGCGATCACCGTCTGGCAAGACCGTGCCGCCCTGCACCACGCGCAACTATCCGAGCTGATCAACCGGGGCAATGTGGCCAGCAACGCCGCGCTGTCCAACTTTGCAGCCGCCGGCATGAGCACCGAACAGGCACTTTCGCAAATCAACCGGCTGATCGACCAGCAAGCCTTCATGCTCGCCGCCAACGACGTGTTTTATGCCTCGTCCATCATCTTTATTCTGTTGATTCCCATGGTCTGGCTGGCACGCCCGATACGAGTTGGGGCGCACGCTCCGAAGCCTTCTGCCGACGCTGCAGCCGGCGCGCACTGAGCGGGGGCAAAGCCTCGCTTCGCCCTTTCGTTGAGTCATAGCCAGTGCGATACTGCGCAGCGGCTACCAAGGGCCGTTGCGCTAGTCAGCGCAGCGCTGCTTGGTTCGGTGTTCAAAGAATTCAGCGGAGGATCTGCGGCATGAAACTCATCCATTTAAGCGATACCCACGTCGGCAAAGGCAACAACGCCGAGCGACTACAAGCGCTGTTTGACGACATGGCCACTTTGGGGCGCCCACAGGACTACCTGATCATCCACACCGGCGACCTCAACGACAGTGCCAAGCCGGAGACCATGCAGCAAAGCCGCGCCATGCTCGACGCGATGCATGCCAAGGGCTGGCGCATCCGGCTGGCTCCCGGCAACCACGACTGTGGCGACGCCGTGCACGTGGGCCCCACCGAAGCAGCGCGGTTTAAGGCTGAATTTGCAAAGTACATCTTTGGCGACGCGGCGCAAAAGTTCCCGGTACTGACCCTGACCGATGACTGCGCCCTGATTGGCCTGGACTCCAACGAAGGAGAAATGAACTTCTGGACCCGGCTCATGGCCGAAGGCAACCTGGGCGACAAGCAGGTGGAAGCCTTGAACAAGATGCTCGACGAGCCGGAAGTGCGCAAACGCAAGGTGGTGCTGTACCTGCACCACCACCCGTTTTTCAATGCGTTTGTGGTCAATGCCGACTTTGGCGACCGCCGCTACGGCTCGCACCTGTTCAGCTTTTTCACCCGCAGCTTCCGCCGCCTGAAAGACGCCTACACCCTCATGCAATGCGTGCGCGACCGCGCAGATATTCTGCTGTTCGGCCACCAGCACTTCGGCCTGGACTACAGCACCGAGGGGCAACGCTATGGCATCCCGCTGTCGCTAGACGGCAGCTCCAGCACAGCCTTTCAGATGGACACCGACCGCATGCGCTACCGCGTCATTGATAGCGCGACCGGCAAGTTTGAAACGCGGTTTGTGGCGTTGCCGTAGAAGGTGACGCGCAACACCTGAAAAGGTCGTCAAGGCTTGGCCTTGGCGGCTTTTTCTTTTTTCATCTTTTCGTAGTAGGCAGCGTTTTCTTCTGCGGTCTTGAAGGGATGCTTGGCTTCCACCAATTCTTTGATTCCGTCATAGGTTTTACGCTCCAACACTTTGTCAGTGATGAGCCACATTTTGCTGCCATAGGGGCGGTTGGCGATGATCTTGTCGGCCTGCGCATCGGCAATGCCGGGTAGCTTTTTTAGAGCTTCTTTACTGGCGCCATTGATGTCTACCCGCTTTACCTTAGACATTGCCTTCTTGTTGGAAGCGGGCTTTGTGGTCGCATCCTTTTTCTTTGCGCCAGGGGTGCGTTCTGCTACCTCCGCTGATTTGTCCGGAAGTGCAGTGGCTGCAATAGTCAGATTGGTGCCAAGTAAAAACACCAGTGCACCCAATGAAAGATAAAGCTGTTTGGGGGTCATATATAAATCCGTAAAAGCAACAACCCGAAAACGTTACCGGATTCGGGTTGTCTAGGTTAGTACCCGGTGAATTTGAACTCACCGGGGTGCATCAACAATGCGCTGCTATTTGGCGTGTACCACCGCAGCATCCTGAGCGCGGCCGTAGCCGTGGCAGATCAAGCAGGTTTCATTGTTTTGCAACGCACGACCGCCATAGGTCGTCGCAGTGTTGCTGCTGTATGCAGCAGTGCGTGTACCGTAGATCGTGCCGCCGTATTGCGTAATGTGCAAACGGGCGGTGCTGCTGTCATGGCAGGCAAAGCATGCAGCAGAGACAGGCGACTCGACCAAGGTTGTGGCAGCTGCCGGGGTACTCACACCAGTTGTTGCACTGAAGCTGAACGCACTACCGTAGGCCGTGCTGGCGGTGGAGTTCAGATTGGCATGCGGCGATGCACCAGTAACGGGATCCCTAGGCAAGGACTTGGTGGCGTCGGTTGCGTAGTTAATGGTGCCGGTCGTCGAAGTGCTCCACAGCAAGTTTGGCAACAAGTTGGCACCATTTGTTCCGAAGTTCACCGCATTCGGCACGTGGCAATTGTCGCAATTCTTCAGAATGCCGGGGTACGCAATAGCGGCCGCATTCCATGTGGGCACAGTTGCTGTGCCGGCACGGTGCCAGCTGAACGGGATGGTGCGTTTGCCGGTGCTAAAGGCTAGGCCTGCGCCACCACTTCCGGTTCCTGGAACGCCAACGTCTGCGGTGCTATTCGTTCCGCTAACGCCAGCGGCAATAAGGTCCACCGTTGTCTTACTGGTGCCAGCATGAATACCATGGATAAAGGTACTTGCATTGGCCGACCACGCGCTACTCGTTCGATTGGGGTTGTGGCAAATAGCGCACGAAGTTGCATCATTGCGAGCACCCGAGTGGAACTCAACCGCAGCACCCAATTGCTCGTGGCAAGACTGGCATTTGGCTGTTTCTACAGCAATGCGTCGTGCCGAGTAGGCCGTACATGTGGTCGGTGTCGTGCAAAGTGAAGCTGTAGCTTTTTGCAATGGCGTCTTGGCGTACAAGCCCTTAGTCGTGGTGGAACCATTGAGGTAGGTGGTCGAACCCGCCGGAATCTGATTCCACTTTTTGCCAAGGTCGGTGGTTGTATCAATCAAACCTGCCGTCTTGGTGGCATTGAAGTCCACTTGGGTGAAGTTACCGATCATGGCGCCTGTCACCATCGTTGCCGGGTTCAAAGGATAGGTCGTTGCTGTCGGAACCAACATGCTTGCTGCGGTGAATTGCGCAGTCCAAACACCGGCACTGTCTGTCGGTGCAGTAAGGGTACCCTTTGTGCCATCAATCAAGTTGGCCAGAGAACTACTAAGGTAAGCGTTGAAATCGGCTGGCGTTGCGACACCATCCTGAGCAACTGCAAACGCGACATAGAACGTAGGACCACTGTTAAAGCCCGCAATGGCCTGAGAGCTATTTGCCGTATAAGCAGCGCCCGTCGTAGGCATGCTTAACACAGGCGAACCGTCCATAAGGATTTGGAATTTGAACGTAGTTTTTCCGGTAGCCTTTTCAACTGTCACGCTCTTAATGACATAGTCAAAGTTCACAACACCTGCCACTTGAATCGGGTTATTTGCTGTCGGAGCCTCAGTGCGGTGTGACTCAGCAATCACTGCTGGTGTGTGGCATGAACTGCACGAACCATCGTCCAATGCCGGACCAACTGGCGTAGCTGTACCGCCATGCTGGCTGGTTCCCGTGCTCGTCGTGATAACGCCCGTTGCGAAATCCACGTTGTCATGGCATGCGCCGCAAGCCAAACGGCTTGGCTTGGCCTTCCAGTTATCACCATCTTTTGTGATCTTGGCAATGTTTGCCTTGTCTGCCGTAGCAGCTGCCATGGTTGCAGTGGTTGCTGTGCTTGTGGGATCGTAAGAACCGTTGTGGCACTTAGTGCAATCACGTGGATCCTGAATCCACTCACCCTTTTCAAACTGCATGCCAATAAGTGTGGTGCTGTTGGGAATGTAGTTGTATCCGGCCAGTTTTAGCTCATTACCCATGTGGATCTTGTGCGTCAGATTGGGGAAGGTGCCAATCGCACGACCATCCAAAACTGAAGTAGTGTTTTGAGTTGTTCCGTTCAACTGAAGCGCAGCAGAACGTGTGGCTTCAACACTCATACCGTACTTGACTTGATCCGTATGGCACGTCACGCACAGGTTCGGGTCCTTGCGGGAGCCGCCATGTGCCAGACCCTTGCCATTGTGGCAGGAGGAACATGAGTCAATATCAACCACATTCCGTGTTGCTGCAACATTTCCACCGTCTGGACGGAAGTCAAATGTCTTGTTTGCAGCAATCGCAATGTTTACGCTCGGGGTGACCGTCACAGCGCTTGGAGTATTGGAACCTGTTCCAGGTGCCGCACCACTAATGACAATACCCAAGCGGTGCGTTGCGCTGGGGTCAAAAGTGAGGTCATCAAGATCAGCTTTCTTCTTCAAACCATCAGCCGATACGCCCACCGGAGTGTTGGTCGGCGAAAAGCTATCCACAATGCCCTTAACCAGTTTAATGTCACGGAAGAAAGTGTATTTGTAGTTACCAGGACTGGTTTCCTCTAATTTTCCCTCTTTATCAGTAGTGGGGTAAGTGCCGCACCACAGCCTGTCAGCAGTACAGGATTCTTTATTCTTCGTATTTGTGCTAGCAGTATTCCGGTACAACTCTTCAGTTGTCGGCTTCGTAACCAAATAACTAACCCACCTGCTAGGCGAAGTGGCAGTTGCCGGTACCAACTTTGCCAAAGTAAAGCTGACATTCGTCAGGGAGTTCACCGCAGAAAGAGGTGGATTAGCGGTCAAATCCTCCCCACGCGCTGTAGATGCGTGTGACCAATTCGCCAAACCAGTCACAGCTGCACCATTGGCATCGGTCACTGAGAAGGTGACAACCGGCGGGCTGTTAATCGTAACCCCCGTGACGGAGACTGTGGGTTGCAATGCTCGCCACGCCTGCACAGAAGCCGACGAAGGCGATGTCGCATTGGATGCAACAGTGGAGGCCGGGGTAGACGACCCGACCGGAACCGCGACGGTATTGGTGGCGTTTATACCGTCACTTCCACCACCGCAGCCATACAACGCTGTTGAGACAAGCGCCGCCAGCCCCAAGCGAATAAGCGAACGTTTCATTTTCTTACCTCACTATAAAATTTGCACTGCGAACCGGCGAGACTTTGGTGTGAACGGATTTCGCGCCTTGTCTCCTTCAACCTACCAACCGACCTACTTGATCTTGTACACATACTTCACTCCCACATAGGTTACGCTTTGATTCGGTTGCATAGAGACGGTTGCGTTGTCCGAGTAAGCAAAGGGCACGCCGGCACTGGCCCATGTCCACTCGTCCCATCCAAGGTTCTGACTGATCACTTCAAAGCGAATATCCGACTGCGAATCCAGCGCATATTTGCCAAACAATTTGAGTGCCAGTACGTGGTAGGACACATCGGGCAACTTACCAGCGGCTGAGGAATTTCCCGACTCAAGACCATAGTGGGTCACATCACCCATCATGGACAGATCGGCACCAACTTCCAGCTTGCTGCTGAACTTACCTGTAACGCCTACCCCCGCTGTTGACGTGGTGTTAGCAATGCGTGCGATGTAGCCGGAGCTGTGATTTTGATTAACTATTTGCTCACCATAGTTAACGTAACCTGTGGCCTTCCAGGTGTCATTGAGCGCATAAGTGGCATCAACGGCCACGGAGTTCATGCTGCCGCCGTGCAAGCCGGTAGTTGTGGGTGCAGAGAAGTCATCAAAACCCTGCTCCAGAGCCATTTGCAAGGAAAGTTTGTCACTTGCGGCCCAGTCCACCGCGCCGCGCACTTTGTCACGACGGCGATCCACCATGTTGGACGGGAATATACCTGTCACACTGTAGGCATCGGCCCACCGAACAGGTTGATAGGTCTGCGGATACGCTGCACTGGTGTTGCCCAAATTGATCCAGTGACTTCCGTTGCGGTAGCTCTGTAAGTAGGCCAACGATCCGTTCAATTCTTCGGTCAATGGCAAACGCAATTCTGCGCGGACCGTGACCTCGTTGGTATGCTCGCGAATGGAGGTAAGTGAGCCCGTTGGAATGACCAAATCGGTGCTGCCCACAGCCGGCACATTGCGTTTAACCCAGTTGTAATCAATGCCCAGAGTGCCGCGAATGCGATCGGGGAAGTTGTAGCTAACCTCTGCTTTGCTGTTGATCTTCTGTGACGAATTGTTAGGGTTGATATAGGTTACGCCATACAGCGCCTTGGGCGTGGCGTCACTTACGTCCTCATACCGCACGTTGCCGAGCACATTCATCTTGGGCAACGGGCGTGCGGTAAACCCTGCTTGTGCCACCGTAGTGTCCACTGCAGCGTTCAAACTAGCGGGAAGGCCTGCACCAACGGTAAGACCCTGTGCTGCAAAACTTTCGTTTTGAGTCGCATGGGTCTTGGAATAAAGCCCGGTGAAATGCAGGATGGAATTGAAGTCGTAATTGCCTGATACGTAGAACTGATGCGCTTGGTTGTCGGGTGCCAATGCAACGGGTTGCAACAGCAAGTCACCCAGCGTGTTGGTACCCGAACCGGGCACTACCGCAGCACCAGCTAAATCGACCAGATTGCCATTGATGGAACCTAGGCGCACTGAGCCAAGGTCATTGGTGAATGATGAACTGTAGTAACCAACGGTCACACCGTAATCGGAGCCAGTCCAGTTGGCCTTGGCCTCTACCTGCAGCGTCGTTGAATTGACCGGCAAAGCCAATGCCAACAAGGCACCAGCATTGGTAGCACAACGATAGCCAGCGATCACGGGGCCGCAATAGTTTCCAATTCCGGAGCGCACCGCTCCGGACTTGCTTTCACTCTTGAGGTTGCCTTCCAGCGTGAGGCCCGAGTTAACTCTGAAATCCCCACCTAGCGTGTAACTACGCCGCTTGATGTTGAAACTGTTTTCTGCACCAGCACCAACTACCGCCAGGGTGTTCACGGCAGGAGTAGCGCTACCGACACCGGTCATACCCGAGTTGAGCGTGTGGGGATCATGGCGCACTTGCTCATTGATTTCGCCATAGAACTTCCAATGCCCCTGGGTGTCACGCGAAAAGCGCAATTCCCGGTTATCCAAGCCCAGATTGCGCCCTTCTGCCGTAGTCCAAGTGCCGGTATCTTCGTTGCGCTGAACGTAGTCGAAATCGAGCAAAAGGGCGGAGGATGTGTCGCTCCAGCCGTTGTACTGCCCCATGATGCTGCGGTCCTTTTGAGAACCCATTTCCACAGCAACGCCAGCCGAGACAGACGCTGTATCTGGCTTGATCAGTTTATCGAGGCCTTCATCAGCATGTGCCGGGCCAAACGCCGCAAGCATGGCCAACACCAGAAGTTTCTGCTGAAAGCCGAAGAGTTTTTCGCGTGTTTTCATGATCGTTACACCATTTCAACGGAAGAAGCGCTGTCCGGCGGATGTCGGGTTGTTGCTGCCATGAATTTGTGAGTGGCAACTCACGCAAGACTTGCCTTGCGTGATAACCGTCGGATTCCACCAGCCTGACACAGCGTTGGCTGGTGCGGTACCGGTAGTGACTGCAGGCTGAATTGGGCCATGCGGCGTGTGGCAGCTATTGCACAGGAAAGGAGGACGCGACTTCAGCAAGCTCTCTGTTGTGGTGCCATGCGGGTTGTGGCAGATGGAGCAGTCTTCAGTCACAGGTTGATGACTATGAACCACCGGGCCCCGTTTTTCCATGTGACAGGTGTAGCAGGTTTCCACCACGCTATTGCGTTTCATCAGGCTGGGGCCTGTCGAGCCATGGGGGTTATGACAATCAGAGCAAGCAACCTTGCCCTCAAGCACCGGATGGTGTGACGGCTTGTTGACCAAGTTGCGCTGCTCTTTGTGGCAGGCAAAGCAGACTTCGCTCTGCGTCAACTTGTTTCGTACAGGATCCTTTGCTGCGTGTACCTTATGGCAAGCAGCGCAGGTCACGTCACGAGCCTGGTGGGTGCTGCCATCCCAGTGATTTCGCTTGGAATCCCTCGCGTGGCAATCCTGGCAAGCACCGTTACGGGCGTCGGTTGAAGCAGCTGACTTGGCACCAAAGGTCACGTCCGGATGCGGGCGTTTGCCCGAGCCTTTGTAACCCAAGTGGTCCTTGCTGGCTCCATGACAACTCGTGCACGAAGGGGTACGGGCATCAGCCTGAGTGCCGTGGCGAGTTTTGCCAATGGCCAATAACTCTGGCCCGTCGGCATCGTCGTGGCATGCCGTGCAAGCCGCGTCACCTTTCAGGACCAAATCATCGGCAGCAAACACCGCAGGTGCACATGCCAGTGCCCCTGCAGCGATGCACCACGTAACTAACCTTCGCAAGAGTGACATTTCCTATTCCCCGGTGTGCGTCCGGATCCGGACGCATCTATGAATGGCTACTGCTTCCTTGAAGAGCGCAACACGCTTACTGCGCCAGAATCCACTGCGCCAGATTCTTCAGAGCCTTGGCGTCCTTGGTCTCAATAATCTTGTGATCTTCTTCAGTGCCGTCTTCCAGCTTGACCTTGGGGCCGGTGGTGATGTTCTTGATGACCTTTTCTTCACCATCAGCCTTGCCGGCGTACTTGGCGGCAATCTTCTTCAGGGATGGGCCCTTTTTGGTCTTGTCGATGGCATGGCACTTCATGCAGTCGTTCTTCTTAGCCAGGGACTGGGCTGCGTCGGCGTCCACATCGGCTGCGAACGCGCTACCGGCCAGACCGACAAACGCTGCAATGGCCAAAGGGGCTACCAGCTTGATCGCACGGAAAGAAGTTGCTTTTGCGGTTTTCATGAGAGGCTTCCCTAAACAGTAAGTTGACACAGGTTTACAAATATTTACCTGTGCGCATTGTGCGCGTGCGGTGCGCCACTCACCATAGGAAGCCATGAGAATCGGCCATAGGAAAAATCCTATTCGAGCCGATGTTTGAGCTTAGTCAACTAATTGGTGTTCTATCGCATAGCGCACCAAGTCGACCTGGGTAGCCAAATTCATTTTTGTCAGGATATGGGTCTTGTGCGTACTCACAGTTTTGACGCTCAAAGACAGCTCCGTAGCAATGGCCGTCAGGCCCATTCCACGCACGATCCGGCTGAAAACATCAAACTCCCGGTCACTGAGTTGGGTATGGGGCAAGGCCTCAGAATCTTTATGTGACACATCGCCAGCTAGTAGCTCCGCCACATTGGGACCGATGAAAAGGCCGCCCTCGGCCACCCGACGCATGGCCGGCAACAACAAGTCGGTGTCGCCTTCTTTGGAGAGGTAGCCCGAAGCGCCTGCACGTATGGCGCGCACGGCGTATTGCTCCTCGGGATGCATGCTGAAAACCAGAATCGGAAGCTTGGGGCGTTCGCTCTTTACTTGCTTGATCAATTCCAGCCCGTTGCGGCCCGGCATGGAAATGTCGAGTACCAGTAAATTGAATTCGCGCGCACGAATTTGTTCCAACACCGCCAGCCCATTGGCGGCCTCGCCGGCCACCACCAGATCATCGGTATCGGCCAATATTTTTCTCAAGCCATCACGAATGATGGCGTGGTCGTCTGCAATCAATACGTCTGCTTTCATCGCTCTACTTTCCTGGGTCGTTTGGCGCGGTCTGGTGCTCTGGCCATGGCACAAAGACTTCTATCCGGGAGCCCACCCCAACTGTGCTGTGCACTACAAAGCGGGCACCAATCGCTGCGCAACGCTCCCGCATGCTGACGAGTCCCACCCCATGTCCAGACGCACCTGGCTCAAAGCCCTGGCCGTTGTCCGCTACGACCAGGCGCAAGGTGTGCGCCAACAGGCGCAGGCTGACTTGCACTTCGCTGGCCTTAGAGTGCCGCACCACGTTGGTTAAAGACTCCTGGACGATTCGAAACAGCGCCGTGGCTAAAGCGTCGTCCACCACCAGGTCAGCGTCATGCAGGTCCAGTTCAATCTGGATGCCGCTGTGCTTGATGAACTCTTCCGTCTGCCAGGTCAACGCCCCTTTAAAGTCCACGTCATCCAGCACCTGTGGGCGCAGCTCGGTGGCAAGGCGTCGCACGGAGGTAATGGCTGCATCCATCTGGTGCCGCATTTCATCCACGTCCTCAACGGTCGTGGGCTTGCCATCCTTCAAGCGGCTACCCAGCCAACTCAAACTGAGCTTCAGCCCCGTGAGTTGCTGGCCCAGGTCGTCATGCAGTTCGCGTGAGATGCGTTTGCGCTCTTCCTCACGCACACTTTGCAAAGAGGCCGACAGCTCGCGCAA